>Ga0307513_10005077_pt1 | contig 17411 bp, 16 predicted proteins | sample 15_EM_MG_FD_202174 | JGI IMG/M metagenome (GOLD analysis project Ga0307513, IMG submission 202174) | Populus trichocarpa ectomycorrhiza microbial communities from riparian zone in the Pacific Northwest, United States - 15_EM | ecosystem: Host-associated > Plants > Roots > Unclassified | place... | reverse complement strand
CGGCTCAATGCTACCTACCCGCCAGCTCTGCGGAACCACATCAACGCTGGCCTACTTGGTATTGCTGCGCGTAGAGATTGCCCGTTTCACCCGGCCCGGGGTTGCCCCAAGGCCGACTCGTCTCTGTTGCTCTGATCCTCACCTCACGGTGGAGAGGTGTTACCTCCTACGCTGTCCTGTGCAGTCCGGACGTTCCTCCAGTGCCTGGTTTCCCAGATTGCACCAGCGGCGGTCTGGCAGGCTTCACGGGGTCTATTATCCGCCACCACCTCGCTACGGTGGGTCACCCTTTAAAATGCAGGCTGCTTGATCAACACGAGCCCCCTTGCCATGATTCGCCTGACCGAACTCAAACTTCCGCTGGACCACGCCGAAAACGCCTTGCCGGCCCTGGTCGCCCACACGCTGGGCCTTGACACCAGCGCCCTGCACACCGTCCACATCCACAAACGCAGCTTCGACGCCCGCAAGGCGGACCTGCTCAAGGTCTACATCGTGGATGTCACGCTGGCCGACCCCAACCGCGAGGCCGCGCTGCTCGCCCAGTTTGCCGGTGACCCCCACATCCAGCCCAGCCCCGACATGGCGTACCGCCCGGTGGGCCAGGCCCCCGCCAGCCTGCCGCTTCGCCCGGTGGTCGTCGGCTTCGGCCCCTGCGGCATTTTTGCGGCGCTGGTGCTGGCGCAAATGGGCTTCCGGCCCATCGTGCTGGAGCGCGGCAAGACGGTGCGCGAGCGCACCAAAGACACCTGGGGCCTGTGGCGCAAAAACGTACTCAACCCCGAGTCGAACGTCCAGTTCGGCGAAGGCGGTGCCGGCACCTTTTCCGATGGCAAGCTCTACAGCCAGATCAAGGACCCGCGCCACCTGGGCCGCAAGGTGATGAATGAATTTGTGAAAGCCGGCGCGCCCGCCGACATCCTGTTTGAGGCGCACCCGCACATCGGCACCTTCAAGCTGGTGAAGGTGGTTGAGAACATGCGCGAGCAAATCGTTGCGCTGGGCGGTGAAATCCGTTTCGAACAGCGCGTGACCGACGTGATGATCGAAGACGGCCCCGAGGGCAAGCAGCTGCGCGGCCTGACCGTGCTGGACCAGGCCACGGCCCAAAGCTATGAGATGCGGGCCGACCAGGTGGTGATGGCGCTGGGCCACAGCTCGCGCGACACCTTTTCCATGCTCTATGAGCGCGGCGTGCACATCGAAGCCAAGCCCTTTTCCATCGGTTTTCGGGTCGAACACCCGCAAGGCATCATCGACCGCGCGCGCTGGGGCCGCCATGCCGGCCACCCGTCGCTGGGCGCGGCCGAATACAAGCTGGTGCACCACGCCAGCAACGGCCGCTCGGTCTACAGCTTTTGCATGTGCCCGGGCGGCACGGTAGTGGCCGCCACGTCCGAGCCCGGCCGCGTGGTGACCAACGGCATGAGCCAGTATTCGCGCAACGAGCGCAATGCCAATGCCGGCATCGTGGTGGGCATCGATCCGCGCGATTACCCGGGGCATGACCAAGGCGACGCACTGGCCGGCATCGCCCTGCAGCGCCAGCTCGAATCGCACGCTTTTGTGCTGGGCGGCGGCACTTACGAAGCGCCCGCACAGCTGGTGGGTGACTTTGTCGCAGGGCGCCCTTCAACAGCGCTGGGCAGCATCGAGCCGTCGTACAAGCCCGGCGTGGCGATCGGCGACTTGTCGTCCGCCCTCCCCGCCTACGCCATTGAGGCCATGCGCGAAGCCTTTCCGGTGTTCGGCAAAAAGATCAAGGGCTTTGACACCCATGATGCGGTGCTGACCGGCGTGGAAACGCGCACGTCTTCGCCCATCAAGATCAGCCGCGGCGACGATATGCAAAGCATCAATGTGCGCGGCCTTTACCCCGCCGGCGAAGGCGCCAGTTACGCCGGCGGCATTTTGTCGGCCGGGGTGGACGGCATCAAGGTGGCCGAAGCGCTGGCGCGCAGCATGCTGCAGAACGCCGAACAACAGCGGATGGCTGCCTGATGGACCAGGAGTTCCATTTTTACGAGCCCGCCAAAGGCCACGGCCTGCCGCACGACCCCTTCAACGCCATGGTGGGGCCGCGCCCCATCGGCTGGATTTCGTCGCAGGACGCCAAGGGCCAGCTCAACCTCGCACCCTACAGTTTTTTCAACGCCTTCAACTACACGCCGCCCATCATCGGCTTTGCCAGCATTGGGGCCAAAGACAGCCTGCACAACATCCGCGAGACCGGCGAGTTCGGCTGGAACCTGGCGACCCGGCCGCTGGCCGAGGCCATGAACCGCTCTTGCGCGATGGTGCCGCCCGAGGTCAACGAGTTCGAGCTGGCGGGTCTCACGCCGGTCGCCTCGCAACGCATCGCTGTGCCGCGCGTCAAGGAAAGCCCGGTGTCGTTTGAATGCCGGCTGACGCAAATCCTGCAGTTGCAGGGCGCCGACGGCGTGGCGGTGCCAACATGGCTGATACTCGGTGAAGTCGTCGGCGTGTACATCGCCCGGCATTTGCTGAAGGACGGCATTTACGACACAGCCGCGGCAGAGCCCATTCTTCGCGGCGGCGGCCCGGCCGATTATTTCGCCGTCACGCCGGACAATCTTTTTCGCATGTTCAGGCCGCGCTGAGCCAAAGCACTTTCAACGCACCACACACTCCTCATTTCACCCGACTCCCAATGACCGAAAACACCACACCCGCTCCAGCACCCGCAGCCGCACCCGGCGCCAAGCACCCACGAAACCAGCCGCCGCGCCACCGGCCCCAAGGCCAGCCACAGCGCACGCGCGAGGTGCATCCGGTTCTGCAAAAGCTGTTTGAGCTTTACCCCAAGCTGTTCGGCGCGCATTTCCTGCCGCTCAAGCTGGGCGCTTTCCAGGACTTGCTGGCGGCGCATCCCGAGGCCTTCAAAAAGGACGAACTGAAGGTTGCACTCGGGCTGCACGCGCGCTCGACGCGCTATCTTGAATGCGTAGCCGCCGGCCATCCGCGCCACGACCTGCAAGGCGAGCCCGTCGAGCCGGTGGCGCCCGAACACGTGCACCACGCCATCATGGAAGTGTTCCGGCGCCGTCAAGCGCGTTCAAAAGAAGATCTGCGTCCCCACGTCCGTGCGCGCCTGATCGACGCCATCGAGGCGTCGGGCCTGAGCCGCGAAGCCTATGCCGAACGTATTCGCACCCAGGACGAGGTGGCTACCGCCTTGCTGGATGAAGCATTTGCCGAACTGGCCGCGCAGGCCGCCAAGCGCGAAGCACTCAAGCGTGCCTTTGAAGCCAGCGGCAAGACAGTGGAGCAGTTCGCCGACATGTACGGCATGGCGCCGGCGGACGTCACCCGCGCCCTGGAGCGCGCGGGTCAGTAAAGCGAGCGGCCGAAGCGCTCGAAGCGGGGCTGCCACTTCTCAAGGATATCGGCCGACACGAGGATGCGTTCGGCCCGGCCTATCAGCAGCTGGCGCGGCACCAGCCCGATGTAGCGTGAATCGGCGCTGTTGTCGCGGTTGTCACCCAGCATCAAAAACTGGTCCGGGGGGATCGTCATCGGGCCCCAGTTGTCCTTGGCCGCCACGCCCGTGAGCCACTGTATCTGGTGTGGCGCGGCAGGCGCACCCGGTGGCGCTGTTTCCTGGACGTGGGTTGCCACCAGCACGCCGACCGGGCCGGCCGGCTCCAGCACCGAGTCCAGCGCCTCATAACGCGCCGCCTGCCCGTTGATGATGAGCGCCTTGGCCCGCATTTCCACCACGTCGCCTGGCACCGCCACCAGCCGCTTGATGAGGCGCACGCCGTCCAGCGGGGAGGAGAAGGTCACGACGTCGCCGCGCTGCGGGTCGGCGGTGCGCGCGAGCACCGTGTCGGTCAGCGGAATCTTGACGTTGTAGGCCAGCCGGTTGACGAAGACCACGTCGCCCTCAAGCAGGTTGGGCCGCATGGAGCCCGAGGGGATGGGATTCCAGTCCGCGATGGCAGTGCGGAACAGGCCGAACAACAACAGGAACACCAGAAAATTACGGTTTTGCCTGATCCAGCTTTTCATGCCTGCGCTCCTGTGAAGAAACCCATGAAGAAAAAAGGGCGCCTTTGCGAGGCGCCCTTCGATGTTCAACCCTGGCTGTTTTGCAAGGCTGCGATCCGCTCTTCAATCGGCGGGTGCGTGGCAAAGAGCTTGCCGATGCTGCCGGTAATGCCCATGGCTTCAACCGCCTTGGGCAACTCGCCGGGCTGCATGCCGCCCAGGCGGGCCAGTGCGTTCATCATCGGCTGGCGGCGGCCCATCAGCTGCGCGGCGCCCGCGTCGGCGCGGAACTCACGCTGGCGCGAGAACCAGGCCACGACGATGGCGGCGGCAAAACCAAGCACGATGTCCAGCACGATGGTGCTGACGTAATAGCCGATGCCGGGGCCGGAGTTGTTGTCGCTGCCGCGGCGCAGGAAGCTGTCGACGGCATAGCCGATCACACGCGAGAGGAAAACCACAAAGGTGTTCATCACACCCTGGATCAGCGTCATGGTGACCATGTCGCCGTTGGCGATGTGGGCGATTTCGTGGCCGAGGACGGCCTCGATTTCTTCCTTGGTCATGCCTTGCAGCAGGCCGGTGGACACGGCCACCAGCGACGAGTTCTTGAACGCACCGGTGGCAAAGGCGTTGGGCGCGCCTTCAAAAATGCCGACTTCAGGCATGCCGATCTGCGCCTTGTCGGCCAGCTTGCGCACGGTCTCGACAATCCAGGCTTCGTCGGCGTTCTGGGCTTCGTTGATGACACGAACGCCGGCGCTCCATTTGGCGACGGGTTTGCTGATCAGCAGCGAGATGATGGCGCCGCCAAAACCGATTACGAGCGCAAATCCGAGCAACATGCCCAGGTTCAAGCCGTTGGGTGTGAGGTAGCGGTTGACGCCCAGCAGGCTGGCGACAATGCCCAGCACCGCCACAACGGCGACGTTGGTCAAAATAAACAGAAAAATACGTTTCATGGGTTCTCCGTGGGTCGGTGAAAAAGCCCGCCTTGCGCAGGATATGAGGGCTCACAAGCTCAGTTCAAGTTGTGCCTCGGGTGCAGCCGGCTGATTTTTGCCTGTTGTTATGACGGCCGCTGCGACCTGAATACAAGAGAGTCATCATAAAAGGAAAAGTTCTCGTTCTCCGGCCACCAGCCGGGCACGCCCAGCACCGGCAAAGGCGCAAAAGGCTTGGTGGCGAGCTTGGCGGCGCTGAGGTCGGCCGCCACCCAGGCATCCAGCTCCGCTATTGAATTCATAGCGGGATGTGCAAGATACACATGGGCTGTGATGGGTTTTCGTGGCTGAAGCAGCTTTTCAAGCAGAGCGTGGCCGAACAGCACAAGTTGCGCTTCTTGCCACAGTGCCCTGCGCGTGATGAAGAGGCTGTTCCAGTCCCGGGCGATCAGCGCGTCCCACAGGGGCTGCGGCGCCGACAGGAAGGCGGCGTTTTCGTCGAACACCGTCAAGGCGTCGCGCACCGCCCCGCGCACCGGCGCGATGCCCGCGGCGGCGATTTCGGCATCTTGCAACTGGTTGAGCTTGCACTTGGTTTTCGGAAAACGCATCCAGCACAGGCCGTTGAAGAAGTCATGCGAGCCCTCGCGGGTGGGGCACAGGCGGGTCCTGGCGATGAAGCTCTCATACGCCTCGCCGGTCGGCAAACTGCACTGCGGCGCAAAACACACCGGTGCAGGCTGCACGGCATTGAGGGCCTGGTGCAGCGCCACGCCGGCACCCACCGCGCAGGCCACGCGCTGGCCGGGTTCGCGCCAGGCTTGCAGCCACGGACGCTCCCAGTCGATAGGCGGCAGCAGCGGCGGCGTTTTCATGGCGATCAGGCCTTCGCCGGCTTGTGTTTTCTGTCGCGCACCATCACCGAGGACTTGCCTTCGTCGGTGATGTCAAAAAGCTGGGTGGCCACGAGCAACTTGGTCAGCGTGGCATAGCCATAGTTGCGGTGGTCAAACGAGGCCTGGTTGGCGATCTGCGTGCCGACCGCCCCTACGCGCGCCCAGCCCTCATCGTCGGCCGCGGCCTGCACCGCATTGCGCAGCAGCATGACGAGCTTGGCGTCCTGCTTGAGCTGGGCCGGCGTAGCCCGCAGCGGCGTCGCGGACACGGCCTCGCCATCGTCCTTGCCGTCGCCTTGGGCGCCGCCCGGAGCGTCGGCAACGGCGATGGGGCGCAGCTTGTCGAGAAAGAGGAAACGGGAACAGGCATTGACGAAAGGCTCCGGCGTCTTTTGTGCGCCGAAGCCATACACCGCCGCGCCCTTGGCACGCAGGTGCATAACCAGCGGCGTGAAGTCCGCGTCCGACGAGACGATGCCAAAAGCGTCGGGCCGGTCGGTGTAGAGCAGCTCCAATGCGTCGATCACCATGGCCATGTCGCTGGCGTTTTTGCCCTTGGTGTAATCAAACTGTTGCATCGGGCGGATGGCGTGCTCGTGCAACACTTCTTCCCAGCCCTTGAGTTCGTTCTTCTTCCAGTTGCCGTAGGCGCGCCGGATATTGGTCTCGCCGAAGGTCGACAGCTCGTTGAGGATCAGGTCGATCTTGGACGCCGGCGAGTTGTCGGCGTCTATGAGCAAGGCAACGCGCGGCTTGTGGTCCATCAGGGGCTTTCGGAAGTGTGCAGTTTCCAGGGCAGGTTCTCGCCCGAGCGCAAAGGTTTGAGCTCGGCCTCACCGAAGGCATAGCTTTCGGGCGGATGCCAGCTTTCTTTCTTGAGCGTGATGCGGCCGGTATTGCGCGGCAGACCGTAAAAGTCGGCGCCGTTGAAGCTGGCAAAGGCTTCGAGCTTGTCCAGTGCGCCTGCCGTGTCAAAGGCCTCGGCGTAGAGCTCCATGGCGGCATGCGCGGTGTAGCAGCCCGCGCAGCCGGTGGCGTGCTCCTTCAGGTGGGCGGGGTGCGGCGCGCTGTCGGTGCCGAGGAAAAATCGGTTGTTGCCGCTGGTGGCGGCTTCAACCAATGCCAGGCGGTGCGTTTCGCGCTTGAGCACCGGCAGGCAGTAGTAGTGCGGGCGAATGCCGCCGGTGAAGATCGCGTTGCGGTTGTAGAGCAGGTGGTGCGCGGTGACGGTCGCACCGGTGAACTTGCCGGCGTCACGCACGTAGTGGGCGGCTTCGCGGGTGGTGATGTGCTCGAAGACGATCTTGAGTTCGGGGAAGTCCTGGCGCAGTGGAATCAACTGGGTATCGATGAACACCGCTTCGCGATCGAACAGGTCGATGTCGGACGAGGTCACTTCGCCGTGCACCAGCAGTAGCAGGCCGGCCTTTTGCATGGCCTCCAGCGTCTTGTAGGTCTTGCGCAGGTCGGTCACGCCGGCGTCGCTGTTGGTGGTGGCGCCGGCCGGGTAGAGCTTGGCCGCGACCACGCCGGCGTCTTTGGCGCGGGCAATCTCGTCGGGCGGCAGGTTGTCGGTGAGGTAGAGCGTCATCAACGGTTCGAACTTCACGCCGGCGGGCACGGCCGCCTGAATGCGCTCACGGTAGGCCACAGCCTGGGCAGCCGTGGTTACCGGCGGGCGCAGGTTGGGCATGATGATGGCCCGGCCGAATTGCGCGGCGGTATGGGGCACCACGGTGTGCAGGGCCTCGCCGTCGCGCACGTGCAGGTGCCAGTCGTCGGGGCGTGTAAGGGTGAGGGTTGAGGCGGGGGGGCTGGTCGCTGAAGTCATAGCCTGAATTGTCGCACCGCCAGGGCCTGCAAGGCCGCCGGCGTCCAGGCCGTGCCGCCATGAAAAAAGCCCCGCGGGGCGGGGCTTTTTTTGTTTCTTCTTCTTTTCTCAGCAGTTGCGATGATCTTCCAGTGCTTCCAGCGCCTTCAGTGCGACAGGATCTTGTTGAGAAAGTCCTTGGTACGCGCCTGGCGGTTTTCCGGGTGGTTGAAGAACTCGTCTTTCGAGCAGTCTTCCAGGATCTTGCCGCCGACGTCCATGAAAATCACGCGGCTGCCGACTTTGCGGGCAAAGCCCATTTCATGGGTCACCACCATCATGGTCATGCCTTCAACGGCCAGGCCCATCATGCAGTCGAGCACTTCGCCCACCATTTCGGGGTCGAGCGCGGAAGTGGGTTCGTCAAACAGCATGGCGATCGGGTCCATGCTGAGCGCGCGGGCAATCGCCACACGCTGCTGCTGGCCGCCCGACAACTGGCCGGGGAACTTGTCCTTGTGCGCCATCAGGCCCACGCGGTCCAGGTATTTGAGGCCGTGCTTCTTGGCTTCGTCCGGCTTGCGATTCAACACCTTGACCTGCGCCAGCGTCAGGTTTTCAGTCACGCTCAAATGAGGGAACAGCTCGAAATTCTGGAACACCATGCCGACGCGGCTGCGCAGCTTGGGCAGGTCCGTCTTGGGGTCATGCACGGCTTTGCCGTCGACAAAAATCTGGCCCTTCTGGAAAGGTTCCAGCGCGTTGATGGTTTTGATGAGCGTTGATTTGCCCGAGCCCGACGGGCCGCAGACCACAACAACTTCACCCTTCTTGATGCTGGTGGTGCAGTTATTGAGAACCTGCACTTCACCGTACCATTTGGAAACTTCTTTCAACTCAATCATCTTCTTCTCCAGTGTTCTCTTTGAGATTCGTGTGCCTTGAAAGCGGCGTCTCAGCGAATGATGGCGATTCTGGTGTTCAGGCGCTTGACCATATAGGACAGCCCGAAGCAGATCACGAAATAAACCACGGCGGCCAGCAGGTAGGCCTCTTCAGGGCGGCCGTAAATCTTGCCGGCGGTGCTGAAGCCTTTGAGCAGGTCATAGGCGCCAATGGCGTAGACCAGCGACGTGTCCTGAAACAGGATGATGGTCTGCGTCAGCAGGATGGGCACCATGTTGCGAAAAGCCTGGGGCAGGATGATCAGCTTCATGTTCTGTGCGTAGGTCATGCCGAGCGCGCGCCCTGCGTTAACCTGGCCGCGCGAGATGGACTGAATGCCTGCGCGCATGATCTCGCTGAAGTAAGCCGCTTCAAAGGCCACGAAAGTGATGATGGCGGAGATTTCCGCGCGGTAGTTGCTCCCGCCGGGGATCAGGCTGTAAAACGACGCGGGCACCAGCAGGAAGAACCACAAGATCACCATGACCAGCGGCACGGAACGCATGCCGTTGACGTAGATGGTCGCGGGAACCGTCAGGAACTTTTTGCCCGACAGCCGCATGAGGGCCAATATCGTGCCGAAAATAATGCCGCCAATGGTGGCGATGATGGTGAGCTCTATGCTGAAGATAAAGCCCTTGACCACGAACTGGGAAATCATGTCCCAGTTCAGGAAGCTCATGTCGAGTCCAAGCATGTCAGTGCCCTCCGCCCGTTGATCCGGCTACAACGAAGCCGGGGATCTGGACCTTCTTTTCAACAAAGGCCATGACCCGGTTGACCGCGAAGGCAGACACTGCATAAAGCGCCGTCACTGCAAGGTAGATTTCAATGCCGCGCGAGGTCTCTTCCTGCGCCTGCATGGCAAACATGGTGAGTTCGGCGATCGACACCGCAAAAGCGACGGACGAGTTCTTCAAGAGATTCATCGACTCGCTGGTCAGCGGCGGAATGATGATGCGAAAAGCCATCGGCAAAATCACATAGCGGTAAGTCTGCAGGGTGGTGAAACCCATGGCCATGCCGGCATAACGCTGGCCGCGCGGCAGCGCCTGAACACCGGCCCTCACCTGCTCGGCAATACGCGCAGAGGTGAAGAACCCGAGCGCAAACACCACCAGGATGAAGCTCGGCAAGTCTTTCATCGCCGGGAAAATCTTGGGCACCACAAAGTACCAGATGAAAATCTGGACCAGCAAAGGGACGTTGCGAAACAGCTCGACCCAGGCATTGGCAAAACGTACCAGCCACGGGCTGTTGGGCAAAGTGCGCAGCGTGCCGATGAGCGCGCCACACAGCATGGCGATCACCCATGACGCGCCGGCAACAGACAGCGTCCAGCCCCAGGCGTCAAACATCCACTGCAAGTAGGTGCGACCGCTACCGTCATCATTTAAAAATACCTGCCAATCCCAAGTCATCACGGCTCCAGCAAATGGTTGTTATGTTGTTGTCCCATGCCACGGTAAACGAGAAACCCCGCCAGAGCAAGGCGGCCGGCGGGGTTCTTCTCTATTACCTGACCCGAATTACTTCTGGGCGTACTCTTCCATGGGCTTGTCGTTCGGAGCGTCCCAGGCGGCTTTGGTGCTGGCGCTCAGAGCCAGACCGACCTTGGTGTTCTTCGGTGGGATCGGCGACAGGAACCACTTGGTCCAGAGCTTGTTCATCTCACCCGACTTGATCATGCCCTTGACGGTGTCATCGGCCAGGCGTTTGAGCAGCGGGTCGTCCTTGCGGATCATGATGGCGATGGGTTCCACGCTCAGCACTTCGCCGACGATCTTGAAGTCCGAAGGCTTTTTGGCGGTGGCGATGTTGCCGGCCAGGATGGAGCCGTCCATCACGAACGCGTCAGCACGGCCCGACTCAAGCAGCAGGAAGCTGTCGGAGTGGTCTTTGCCGAAGATTTCCTTGAACTCGACGCCGGTGGCGCGCTTGTTCTTGCGCAGCGTTTGCACGGACGTGGTACCTGTGGTGGTCGCCACGGTCTTGCCGCTCAGCTGGGCAACAGAGGTGATGCCGGAGCTGGCCTTGACGGCGATGCGGACTTCTTCCACGAAGGTGGTGACGACGAAGGCGACGTCTTTTTGGCGGGTCGCATTGTTGGTGGTGGAGCCGCACTCGATGTCGACCGTGCCGTTTTGCACGAGGGGGATGCGGTTTTGCGAGGTCACGGGCTGGTATTTGACTTCCAGCTTGCGCTCGGCAGCCTTTTCAAGGCCGGCCAGGATGCGCTGGCAGATTTCAACGTGGTAGCCGGTGTACTTGCCGTCACCCAGGGTATAGGACAGTGCGCCGGAAGAATCGCGAACGCCCATGGTGACAACGCCGGAAGCCTTGACTTTGGACAGGGTGTCGGCAAATGCACCGCCGGTGGCGAGCAGAGCGACAGACAGAGCGACAAGCTTGAGTTTCATGGAATCTCCTGTAATGAATGAAACGGTTAGCAAACTATTCTAGAGAGATGGTACCCGGGCTACGCCTAGGTTTACCCGGCCTCTAAAAACGGGGAAAAGTGAACTGTGGGCGGACTGCAGATGAACTGTGTGGAACGATGTTGGGGGAATGTTTTGAGCAAAACCCGATGCGGCAACGGCAGTTTCCAGGGTTTTCCAAAATGGTGCACACATAAAAGTCCGAGACTATACGGCAGATGTAAGCAGTCTTTGTGCCAGCAAGGTCATCGAACCACCAGCCGCAAGGGCTGCGTCAGCTTGTCAGGCACCAGCAGGGCTTCGACTTCAGCCTGCGTCATGATGCCCAGCGACTCGGCGATCTCGGCAATCGGCGCGCCGGTGGCAATGGCCGTCTTGGCAATCAGCGCCGCTTTTTCGTAGCCGATGATGGGGTTGAGCGCGGTGACCAGCGTGACCGATTCGCGCACCCGCTTGGCCAGCAGCTCGCGGTTGGCTTCAATGCCGGCCACGCAATTGGCTTGCAGCGTCAGGCACGCCTGGCTCAGGTGTTCGATGCTCTTGAAGAGGCTCCACCCCATGATGGGCTCAAAGGCGTTGAGCTGCAGTTGCCCGGCTTCGGACGCCATGGTCACCGTCATGTCGTTGCCGATCACTTCAAAGGCGACCTGGTTCATCACCTCGGGAATCACCGGGTTCACCTTGCCGGGCATGATGGACGAGCCGGCCTGGCGCGGCGGCAGCCGGATGTCGCCGAAGCCGGCCTGCGGGCCGCTGGAGAGCAGGCGAAGGTCGTTACAAATCTTGCTGAGCTTGGTGGCCACGCGCTTGAGCACACCGGAGAGCTGTACAAATGCGCCGGTGTCCTGCGTGGCTTCGATGAGGTTGGCAGCTTTTTCGACCGGAATGCCGCTTTCCTCCGCGAGATAGCGGCAGGCCATGTCGGCGTAGTCGGCCGGTGCATTGATGCCGGTGCCGATGGCCGTGGCGCCCAGGTTGATTTCCTGGATCAGCGCGCGCGCTTCGCGCAAGCGGGCTTCGTCCTCGCCGATCATGACGGCGTAGGTGAGGAACTCCTGGCCCAGCGTCATGGGCACGGCGTCCTGCAGCTGGGTGCGGCCGATTTTCAGGATGTCCTTGAACTCATGCGCCTTGACTTCAAAGCCGGTGCGCAAAATGGCCATGGACGCCAGCAGGCGCTCGATGGCAAACCACAGGGCGATACGCACGGCCGTGGGATAGACGTCGTTGGTGCTTTGCGAGGCGTTGACGTGGTCGTTCGGGTGCAGCGCGTCGTAGCGGCCTTTTTCAAGGCCCATTTTTTCCAGCGCGAGGTTGGCGATCACCTCGTTGGCATTCATGTTGGTGGACGTACCGGCGCCGCCCTGGATCACGTCCACCACGAACTCGGCGTGGTGCTTGCCCGCGATCAGGTCGTCGCAGGCCGCCATGATGACGGTGGCGCGTTTGGCGTCCAGCGCGCCCAGTTGCTGGTTGGTGCGTGCGGCGGCTTTCTTGACAAAGCCCAGCGCGCGAATCAAATCGGGCATGGCCGAGATGCGGGTGCCGGAGATGGGGAAATTCTCTACTGCGCGCGCCGTATGCACGCCCCAGTACGCCTCGGCGGGAATCTGCTTTTCACCGAGAAAATCGTGCTCGGTACGGGTCGCCGCCACCGATGCGGAAGCGGACGTTTGGGGAGCGGAAGATGAATCAGGAGGCACAGGCAACCATCAAAATTTGAATGTGACGAACTGTATGTTTCCGGGTCTGAAAACACCAATGCTGTTTGAACGATCTTCTATGCGTTTTTCTTATAACGGCTTAGGGTAACTACTAGTCAACCCACTATTCACCCCGCAGCGTCCAGCCAGGCCGCCCGCATTCACGCCGGCATCACCCCTGCCGCGCGGTGCCCAGCAGGCCTGTACGCCCGCCGCTCTTGTCGGCTTTGTCCTTGCCGCCAGCCTGAGTCTGCAAATAGGTCCACAAGGCCTGGGCGTGGCTCTTGGCGGACTCCTTGGACGTGGGCCGCTCACGGTACACACGCACGTCCATGGTCATTTCCAGGTTGCCACCAGCGCTCACCAGCTTTTTGGCCCGCAACTCCTTCTTGACGGCGCTGAGCGGCAAAAACGCGATGCCGTGGCCTTCGAGGGCCATGGCTTTGAGGCCCTCGGCCATGTCGGTTTCATACACCCGGTCCAGGTGGATGGCCGTGCTGGATTGCTTGAGGATCATGTCTACCATGCGCCCAAGATAGGCGCCGGGCGCGTAGCCCAGGTAAGGCAAGGGCTGGCCCGCCCGCCCCGGCAGCGCGAACTCGGGCTCGCCCGCGGAATTGGCCCGGACAAATGGCGCGAGCACTTCCTGGCCCAGCGACACCATTTCATAGCGGTCGGGGTCCAGCTGGAAAGGCTGGGAATCGTGGTGGTAGGCGATCAGCAGGTCGCAGCTGCCTTCGACAAGGCGCAGCACGGCATCGTGCACATTGAGCGCGATCAGCCGGCTTTTGATGGGGCCGAACTTCTCACGCAGGCTGCTGACCCAGGCCGGGAAGAAGGTAAACGCCAGCGTGTGCGGTACGGCAAACTCAATGACGTCCTGGCCAGCAGAGGTGTGGCCGCGCAGCATGGCGCGGGTCGACTGCAGTCCCTGCAGCATCTCCAGCGACTGGCTGTAGAGGGTTTCGCCCGCGGGCGTCAGGCGTGTGGGGTACGAGCTGCGGTCCACCAGGTCGGTGCCCGCCCAGGCCTCCAGCGCCTGGATGCGCCGTGAAAACGCCGGCTGGGTGACATGACGCAGTTGGGCGGAGCGGCTGAAACTGCGGGTTTCAGCCAGGCTCACGAAATCTTCCAGCCATTTGGTTTCCATAGACCTAGCGACCCCGGTTGAACGCGCCCGAGTGGGCCGTCATGGTGTGCGCTGGCAAGGCGCGACGAGGCAGCAGGCACCTGCCTGCAAAGAGGAGCAACGCCGCCAGCGTGCGCCAGGACGGCTCAATCGGGCGTGTAGCGCTTTCAACTCCGCAACGGCGGTATTCAAAGGCACTGGCGGGGATGCTCATGCAGGCTCCAAAAAGGCATCAAGCGGTCAACCGTGGCCGCTAGGTCTCGATTATGCGAGTGCCTGTAGTAGTTTGACCTACGGGGATTCCATAGCCTCTGCGCCACACCCAAGCATTTGCTATCTATTTAGTAGCTGCTTGTCATTGTGGATAAAGGGCTAGAGCACGATTTCGCTATGAAACCAGCAGTACCAGCCGAATCAAGCCTCAGCCGAACTCTGCTGCAGCGCCCACATGCGTGCATACGCGCCCTCCATCGCCAGCAGTTGCACGTGCGTGCCGCGCTCCACGATGCGCCCGGCGTCCATCACCAGGATTTCGTGTGCATCCACCACAGTTGACAGCCGGTGCGCGATCACCAGCGTGGTCTTGTTTTGCGCGGCGGCGCGCAGTTCGGTCTGAATGGCGCGCTCGTTGGCCGAGTCCAGCGCCGAAGTGGCTTCGTCAAAAATCACCACCGGCGGGTTTTTCAGCAAGGTGCGGGCAATCGCCACACGCTGCTTTTCGCCGCCCGAGAGCTTCAGGCCGCGCTCACCCACCATGGTCTGGTAGCCCGCGGGCGTTGAGACGATGAAGCTGTGGATGCGCGCCGAACGCGCGGCTTCTTCGACCTCGGCATGCGTGGCGCCCGGTTTGCCGTAGGCGATGTTGTATTCGACCGTGTCGTTAAAGAGCACGGTGTCTTGCGGCACGATGCCGATGGATTGGCGCACGCTCGATTGCGTCACCTGCTTGATGTCCTGCCCGCCGATGGTGATGCGCCCGCCTTCCGCGTGGTTGCTCACGTCATAAAAGCGGTAAAGCAGGCGCGCCAGCGTGGACTTGCCCGCGCCCGACGAACCCACCACCGCCACGGTTTTTCCAGGCGGGATTTCAAAGCTCACATTGTGCAAAATCGGCCGCGCCGGGTCGTAGGCGAAGTTGACGTTCTCAAACCGCACCGCCGGCGAATCGCCGATGACGATGGGCTGCGCGCCCGGCTCATCGGCGATCTCGCGCTCTCTTTCCATCAGCGTGAACATCTTTTCCAGGTCGGTCAGGCTCTGCTTGATCTCGCGGTAAATCACGCCCAGGAAACCCAGCGGAATGTAGAGCTGGATCATGAAGGCGTTGACCATCACCAGGTCGCCCAGCGTCATGCGGCCGTCGACCACGCCTTGTGTGGCGCGCCACAACATGCCCACCAGCGCGATGGCGATGATGAGCTGCTGGCCGGTATTGAGCAGGCTCAGCGTGTTCTGGCTCTTGATGGCGGCGCGCCGGTAACGCAGCAGGTTTTCGTCGTAGCGGGCGGCTTCGAACTCTTCGTTGTTGAAGTATTTGACGGTCTCGTAGTTCAGCAATGAGTCGATCGCGCGGCTGTGGGCCGACGAGTCCAGCTCGTTCATGGTTTTGCGGAACTGCGTGCGCCATTCGGTCACCGTGACGGTGAAGAAGATATAGAACACCAGCGCGGCAGCGGTGATGCCGGCAAACCAGACATCGAACTTCACGGCCAGCAGCGTCAGCACCAGCGTCACCTCGATCAGCGTCGGGATGATGCTGTAGAGCGAGTATGAGATCAGCGAGTGCACACCGCGTGTGCCGCGCTCGATGTCGCGCGTCATGCCGCCGGTCTGGCGCTCCAGGTGAAAGCGCAGGCTCAGCGCATGCAGATGGCGAAACACTTCCAGCGAAATCCGCCGCGCCGCGCCTTCAGTGGCCTTGGCGAACACCAGCTCGCGCAGCTCGGCGAACAGCGTGGTGGAAAGGCGCAGCAGGCCGTAAGCGAGCAGCAGCGCCACCGGCACCACCAGCACCGCCTGCGCATCGCCCGGCTTGAAGTTCATGGCGTCGACCAGGTTCTTCAGCAAGAGCGGCACACCCACATTGGCCATCTTGGCGCCCACCATGAAGCTCAGGGCCGCCAGCACGCGCCATTTGTAGTCCCACAGATAGGGGAACAGGCGTTTGAGGGTGTCAAAGTCCGAACGCTGGAGCGCCGGCGCCTTGCCGGCGCCTGGCGCGGCCGCGGCGGCAGGAACAGCAAGGGAAGAATCAACAGCGGAAGCTCGGGAGCGCATGAGGGACAATCGTGGGGTTGTTGTAATAACTTTGACTTTTTGACTTCAGATTGTGCCTATGTCTACCGAATCAAGCTCCCATACGGACATTCACGCCGACGACGCCCTGAACGTCCAGTTGCCCACCGACAAAGAGCTGGTGCTCAAGGTCATCCCCATGCCGGCCGACTGCAACGCCAACGGCGACATCTTCGGCGGCTGGGTCATGGCGCAGGTCGACCTGGCCGGCTCCGTCGTGCCGGCCCGCCATGTTGACGGGCGCCTCGCCACGGTGGCCGTCAACCAGTTCATCTTCAAGCAGCCGGTGCGCGTCGGCGACATCCTCTCGTTCTTTTCCAGCCTCACGCGCATCGGCACCACGTCAATCACCGTGCAGGTTGAGGTCTACGCCGAACGCTTTCGCGCGCAGGGCCGCTACATCAAGGTCACCGAGGCGAGCCTGACCTATGTGGCGATCGACGATTTCGGCAAGCCGCGCAAGATTGCCAAAGACTGAGCGCCTGGATGGCGATCTGGCGTTGCTATTGATTTAGTAGCTGCTTACGCCCGAATTTCCTGGCCTGCAGCCAGATTTGACTCATAAATAGGTCAAAACTCCCCATGCCGCCCCTGCCCGCCGGCAAACCGCGCCGCGCCGGCAAAAGCATCCGGCAGACGCTGCTTGCCGCGCTCCCACTCCTGGTGCAGCGCCTCCTCCCATCCCAGATTCCACTGCCGGTAGGCGCTCATGCGGTCAGCCAGCAGGGTGGCCTGCGGGAAGCGGCTGAGCTGGTGCGCCAGCGCCATCGCGGCCTCCAGCGCGCCCCCCGTAGGCACCACGCGGTTGGCCAGCCCCATTTGCAGTGCTTCGGCTGATTCGACTTTGCGCCCCGTCAGAATCAGATCCATCGCACGGCCCATGCCCACCAGGCGCGGCAAGCGCACCGTGCCGCCGTCGATCAGCGGCACGCCAAAACGCCGGCAGTACACGCCGAAGTAGGCGTCCTCTTCCATCACACGCATGTCGCACCAGAGGGCCAGCTCCATGCCGCCGGCCACCGCCGCGCCGCTGACGGCGGCGATCACCGGCTTGGACAGCAGCAGCCGTGACGGGCCCATGGGCGCCAGCGGTCGGGTGTCCTCTGGCGAAAAATCGAGCTGGCCCAGCACCTGGCTGCCGCCGCCCGGCGTTTCGGCTTCCAGGCGGGCGCCGGCCTGCAAATCCCAGCCCCCGCAGAAGTGGCCGTGCGCGCCATGGAACACCGCCACGCGCGCATCG
>Ga0307513_10005076_pt1 | contig 17411 bp, 15 predicted proteins | sample 15_EM_MG_FD_202174 | JGI IMG/M metagenome (GOLD analysis project Ga0307513, IMG submission 202174) | Populus trichocarpa ectomycorrhiza microbial communities from riparian zone in the Pacific Northwest, United States - 15_EM | ecosystem: Host-associated > Plants > Roots > Unclassified | place... | reverse complement strand
GAGAGTCATAGATCCGACGCAGTCAGAACGCAATAGCGGAGGACCCGACGCAGTAGGAACGGAAGAGTCGTAGATCAGGGGGAGTCAGGAGGTAATAGCGGAGCACCAGACGCAGTCAGGACGCACAGGACGTAGTGGTCCGTGTCCGGATGGCGTCAGGACGGATGGCGCTAGGTGACACAAAGTCAGGACGCGACGTCGATCCGACGTTACGTCCTGATTCACGATTAGCATTCCGACGTCCCGGGCGTCAGACGCACGGGGCGCACAGGACGCAAGGTATTATTTTTGCTGATGGACATAAAACAAACTAGATATCAAAATCATATGTTCTTGAAATCCTTCAGGCTATAAGCCGAAGGTGATATCCTGAAACCAAACTAATCCTAAAAGAAATCTCTTAGTAACAATTGTACCTGGATAGGTTATATCATACTCCAAGGAGAGAGTTATGGGAACTGGATATTATAAGTGTTTTTCAAAGATTATGTTTGAAATAAGTTTGTTGAGTCGCCTAGTAAGAACTAAAAGGAAGACCATATCACTAACTTCTCCTTTGACCCTCTACAAAGGTGAACTAGTAAGAAAGTCAAGTGTTACCTTATTCAAGCAATTATTTTCCTTAGAGGGTAATTATTTTCTTTTCCATTTGGAAAATTTCTTAACAAGCTGTTGGGCTTGCTTTTCTAAATATTGTTTTACTTTTTTATACTTATTAGATCATTCTTTTGTGTTAAATGAAATAGGTGGAGCTTATATTTGTGGGTTTCTCTTTTTTTTACAATTTGTTTTGGCTTCTCTTTTTTCTCTTAAAACATGTATGTTTTACCACAGGGTGGGCATGATAACAAAATTCGAGGAATTTTCCCCTGTCAAACAGGGTACAGATATTTAGCAGGAGCTTGCCTGAAGCAGGATTCTTCTTGTTGGGGAGATAAGTCCCTCTGGAAGACTCATGCAGTGGAATGAAGATATTTCTGGGAGGCGTTTCCAGCACTTTCCTTCTTTGAGCTCATAGCCTGCCAGATCAACGCCAGTCACCTTGTGTAGTCGTCCATGATATTGATCCTGGACAAAATTAACGGTTCACCAGACAACCTGAGAAATTTTGACCGTGACAACCGCACTCCCCACCAACCACCCAATCTTATAAACCTGTAAAAAATTACATATTATTATTTAAAAGTATACATACATAGTAGAATACATGGTGAAAAATTGATTTAAAGAAATTTCTTCACCTTGTGTTGGAAGCGCCTGGTGATGAGCAGGGCTAAATTGCCATCTAAGTTACCGTTTAGCAATTGATTTTGTCATCACCTTTAGATCTCACTACTTGTTGTCTAGTCTGCCACTGCTCTACGACTATGATACCCCAAACTCTTTTCTCTTTCGCGGATTCCAATTCAGATTTCTAGATATTATTTTTTTCGGTGGTGGGTCGGGGCTTATTCTCTTAATAGCTCGGAGCACCCCTGCGGGTGTAGCACTAGGTAAGCGATTCTCGGGTTCCACTGGAACGACACTGCTTATATTCCATTGGTCGCTGAAGGCGTTGACGAACTTTCAAGGGTTAAATCATGAATATCAAAACTAGAGTCATATTTCCAAAAATGATCCGCACTTGATACCTGCATCCCACTTGATATGAACCGATAGTGATAAGAAGCTGTTGAAAATACATTATCTTCAGTCAAAACAGCAGCGAATATTATAAACACTACGTTACACTATCCCAGCTAACAGCACTCCGATGTCCATCGAAAGTCTGCCCACGGAGCTCTTATTCCAAATCACCAATCACCTCCTACCGCATGACATTGCCTCCCTCCGCCTTACAAACCTGCGCTTGTCAAGCCTTCTCTCCCGCGAGATATTCTACCGTGCAATCCGGCCGGGCCACCCAACACCTTGCCACCAAGCGCTTTTTGAGGCTGCATTTCGCGATGACAGGGAACTAATAAGGGAACTTATCCGTCGCGGCATACTTGAGATTACCCGGCATAGTTACCGGCCGCTAATTGAGCAGGCAATTTGTGAATTCCATTCCGCCGAGACTATTCAGACATTGTTGGATTGTTTGGATGAAAAGGGTTCTATTGAGAAGGCGATAGAGTTTGCTCGGATGCTGGGGCGGGAGAGTGTCGTGGAGGTTTTGATCCAGTATTTAGGGTAAGATGGTAGGATGGGTGTTGGGGGTAGGTGCGCGGTGCCCCCCTCTTGGGCGGCCTTAATCTCCGTCGAGAGGAATTTCAGGTCCGTGGAGACTTTTTACCGAGTGAATTTGTTTGTTATGATATATAGATTGGGTGATGGGGAAAGAGAGGGGTTGTGATACTATCCGAGCGGTATCTAGTTCGTTACCCGTTTTCTTTCAAAATGCGAGAATTTCTTTTCGTGTCGCCGATATTGCGACAGGCAGATCTTTACCGGCATGGGGTTCCTGATGGATTTATTAATTTCCGTCGCTCATTCCGTGACTGATAAACATGACGGTTCAGGATCCGTGCGTGGCGTTATTAGGCCCCCCATGAGTCTTCAGGGAAACATACTCGCGTGATACTAAGTTATGGTGCAACGAGCCTCAGATTCCGGCGTTTTTTCGTTCATCAGCACCATAACTTAATTTGCGCTCAAGTAGGGTTGCCCTATTTTCGCGGCCATAATCACGATTGACTGTTGTGGAGAATATCCCTGAGAGAATGAGTCAAGATATGCGGGGTATGTGGGGTGTCTCAAAGTAACCATGTCTTCGATACCTCATCAGCCCTTATCGATAAGGGAATCGTACTGGGATTGTGGTTTCACAGGGCTGAAAATGTCTTAGTGCTAGTCTCCTTTGGATGGCGTGCAGTAATAATTGTTACCCGATGAAAACGCTTACCTTTGGTGTTGTGCCCACTAGAAGGTCGGGTAGCTAGATTTGAATTATTGGTGGTTTTAGGAGTGGAATTCGGGTTCTAAAGGAGCTTTCCCTTTCCGTTTCTTTATTTTTCCTAGCTCCCGGGGGTAATAGAGTGAGGAATTACCATATTTGTGTTATAGGCGGGTGGTTTCGTAAAGCTAGAATTTATGAGGCTCAAATAAATAGTAGGAATTTAGTTGGAATCTGTGACTTCCCTTCTGTGACTTCCCTTTCTCTCCCGCCAAGCCTTGTGTCCCTTCCATTTATCTCTCCATCTTTCTCACACTTCTTTCCCCTCTCTCCTCCCCATCATTCCTCTTCACCTCGCGTCCCTGCACACAGATTCGCCGGCACACTTCCTCCACCTCATTAAGCTTTGCACTCTCACAATAAATTAAGGTTAGTTGCCTTTTATTGATCATATCTCGTCCCATCTTCTCCATCAAGAAACAAACTTCTTAGTGTTTCCTTTCCTTACTTTTCTACACTAGGCTCCACCTCACAATCCCCCACTATCGAATATACCCAACTCCCCTCCTCAGATCCTCCCTCTATTTCCCATCCCCGAAAACCCTCCGAACATTTGGTAACCAATTACCATTCACTAGAAATGCCAAACCACAACCAACCCGCATCAAAACCCCCACCTTTTATCAAGTACCCAAGCACGTGGCAGTTTTCAGGTTTCAGGACGGAGGCTCTTAAAATCCGCTGGGGCGAACTTAGAACCAAGGGCCCCAGACTCGCTCTCCCTGCAAAGGCCGACTTTCGTGGAACCGTTAAAATCCACGGGGCCAATACTACCCTTGTCTTCCGTGACTGTGACAACCTTGCCGATGTGACTATTCAATCGCGCAATAAAATCCTGGCCTCGGGTCTTGGAAGTGGTGAGAACAATGGTATGGCTGAATTTCTTGCTGGCGTCCCCCTTGCTAGACTTGCGCAGTCTGTTTTCGGAACCCAGAAGGCCAGATTTAAAACTTTGATTATCGCCGGAGAATTTGCGGGCAAAGATGTCCAAAAGGGCGTTGGGATTTCCAAGCTGGAGAGATTCTTTATGGTGTTTAATGTCTGTATTGATGACCTGTGGCGAGACATGGGTCGCCTCTCCGGCGTCGCCCTTCCCGAGTATCGCGTTTTCAACATCATGAACTACAAAACTTTCAAGGTAACAATCAACTTGGACGCCGACACCACCGCTGCCGAACGCCAGATGATGGAATACACCCAGGAGGTTGCAAGTGCATGTCCGGTCGCGAAAGCCCTTGGCGGGAGTGGTTTTGGTGAGGGTATTGTTTGGACTATGCTTGTTCCCATCCGCCATCACCGTGCTAGAATCCTCGGATTTAAGACTAAATCCCAAGACTTCCAGGCTACTGCCTACGCCCCCCGAGCACGCGGGACTACTACCCCCGCGACTACTACATCCATGACACTCATCCCAGAACCCAAGAGGATGGCGGATGAGTTTGTGAATTATGCGGTTGGCCAGCGTAGACTGGAGCAGGGTATTGAGTACATGGTGGAAATGGGCATCCCGTTGAAGGCGGAGAATGCCAAGAGCTTCACTAGATGGGTCACCAACGATACCCTGAAAGAGGAGGCTGAGCAGATGAAGGCTGTGAAAGTTCATCCCACCTTGATTTGTGTCGGGATTGGGAATCTGGCCGGGGATTGGTTTGGCAAGTACCTCCAGCGGGTTCATGCGGAGGGCAGGTACAACCAGAAATAGAGCCGTAGAGCTGTGGATTGATGTCTCTCTCATTATCTTTTGGTTTCCTATGTGGAATTTTTTCTTCTTCTTCTGCTCTAGCTTACCGTGGGGCTAATTTCGTTGGGAATACAAGGTCTGAAGGAAATAAAGCAATATTATACCTTTGTGCTTTTATGATTAGTCTCTGCTTATTTGTCCTATAAATTCAACACTAGTATAGCTGTATTTACTCCGTTACCACCATTATCTACTATTAGGCTAGGGCTCTGTCTACGCTTGAAATACAAAATATATCCTCCCTTCATATTGACTTCTCCAGTTTATGACATCCGCAACTTTAAACGGCAAACCTCCGGCTATCAATCTGCAACCCCTTCCCGTAGCCGTAGCTTACCTCAAGCGATTTCCCACCAATTTGCATTTATCCAGTTCTACCGTCGCCGATGCGCTTGACAGAACGACGGCACGAGATGAGAATATATCCAAACTGCTGCTGAAATCACCCCCCCTGTAGATTTCCGACACACGAACCCATAGTAGGGACGGAAGCAGTATCATCACTACTCGCTACTCGAGTACCGCGTAAGATTGCAAGTAGAGTGTGAAGCCCATGATGAGGTAACTTACCAACCAACCAAAAAAAAATTCACTTTTGTTGATAAGTGCACTGGCTTGGAAGAAGCCTCGTAGGAGAGTATGCAATGGCATATTCAGGATTTGGCAGATCCCCCTTTGATCGGGAATATCTATCTCGTCCGCACATTTTTGCACTTCATCCCCGGTTCCGCACGGCCGATGCGTCGACCCACTATCCGCATTCTGGAATCAGTCCGGAGGCGATGCTTGGATGATATTATTGCGACGGATTGGACTCGAATTCTCCACTCGAAATATTACCGGTGTTGGAGAATAGGGGGGCTATTTTGTTTGTGTGCGCGTGAGGGGTTCCCCGACGCCGTGCCGGTATTACTTGTCCTCGGATGGGGATGGCTTTTCTGCGATTCCTGCTATCTGGGGGACTGGCTTTGAGAGGTATCGGTATTGGTCGGTGATAAATTGCGAAATTGGTCGGGATTTAGTTATGCAGCAGGGGATTGGGGGGTGATTCCGGGCAGCGCGATCTCGATCTATCACTCGGTTCGCGAGAGTGGTTATTAGTAACTTGGAGGTTTTCCTCATAAAGCCTGGGCGCTAGGCGAATGGATAAGTTTGTGCAATAGGTGATACCAGTGCAAAGGATGTGGTTAGGCGCGACAACCCGCGGAATCTTCTTAGGCTCATAACCAGAAAGTGCCCGATACCGATAGCTCAACGTAAGTTATTAGCTTAACATGAGTTTGTGGCTTACATAATAACTTTGTTGGTCAACATGGCTACAGTAAAAACTCGCGTTATCCTCTACTTCCGCTGGATGTTTGATCTCCATTCTTAGAGACAAAAACCCCGAGGAACCGATTATTATTTCCTCACCCGGCCGGGTCCGAGTGCCCTGACTGTGTTGGATCTCCTTAACCGGTATTCGTAATTTTGTTAACCTGTCAAACCAAACCTATAGCGGGTGTTGAGAGAGCGATTGATTGAGATTAGAGGTGGGGCGGAGATAGTGCATAACACGAGTTTTTAAGGGAGAGCAGGTATTAAATGTACTAATATTATTCTAGTTTACATCTGTTTCTGCAACTGTGACTTGATACCAGTAATTGTTGTCCTATATAATAAAGTTAGATAAAACCGCAAAGACATGTTGAGCGACAAAGATATGGTGAGCCGCAAGTGATGTTGGGATAAAGTTACTATGCTTTCACAAACTGACATCGAGCTGTCGGTTACTCCCGAGAGTGCGCCCCCGTTGTGAGGCTGGGAGATTCCGGGGGTTGTGGCGGCTAGCCACAGCCTTGGCACAGGACCACCCTTGGTAGAGAGATCTGAAGTTAACCTCAGCCATTAGCTGCGTTAAAAAAGCTGCGAAATCTAGACCCGGGTTAAGGGATGGATTGGCCGTGGATATTCCGAAAATGGTGCCAGTTCTTCGTGCGCAGACTCCAGTATAATGGTTATTGTACTGAAAGCGTAATGTTCCGTGGCCGGACACTTGCCGTAGAATCATTCGCATAAGAGCTAGGAGTTTAATGGCCGCACTCCAAGGCGGTAGCGGTACTGTACGCGTATGCACCAGTCAAGTGACCTAGGGGCTATGAAGGCTTTTCACGTTCCTGTTTTTCTTGCCTCATCTTCTCTGCTTCATGCCTTTCTTCCTCTACAAACTTTCCTTAAGCGTTTTCTTCCATAAATTTATCACAATCAATCATGATCTTCATCTCCGCTTAATTCAAACCTTGAGTCTCCACTCAGGCTGTTCCGCTGCACTACGTAAGATCCTCACCGTCGATCATTACCTCCGCAGCGAGTATTTTCAACAGTTTCCGGCACCTCGGGGATGAAACAAACTCACTCATCACCATCATCTATCATACCAACACCAACAATCGCTAACTTGGCCAACCTAAACACGGTGAGTCCAACCAATCTAATATCATTTCGCTAACCGATCAGAAAACCATGGGCTGACTTTCTGTATTTATTGCTGACCGTTAAGTTAGTCTGCAATGCTTAAGTTTTTTACCCGAAATGCATCTTATTTCTGTGGGCACCGATTGGCACCCCCTGTTCTGTCTGCTCCTGCTCCACTTTTCCGTGGTAGGCAAACATGATACTAACGTGGCCACACAGAAATACAGGAGCCACCGAGGGAGACCGCGGCTTTTAGAGCTAGCTCGGGATTTACTAGGACCCGCTGTACTGAGTGTCCGTATGTTACAGTGTAACACTTCGAGCAACGCCTCTACCAACTTGTTTGGTGGGTCTGGTAACTACCTTGAGATTGGAAAATTATGCTAATATTTAATTAGGATGTTTCTCTAATAAACTCGAAACTCGACCATCTTGAGCACGGGCAAGCGAACTTAGAAACTAGATTGGACAAAGTGGACGACAAGCTCGAATGGATTTTTGAGAGTACAGATGACAAAACGCACAAGTTAGGCCCTGTTTGGTACTCAAGAAAAATGGGTTTTTTCTGGCTTTCATGATATTTTTGTTGCAAATGAAGTATTCTAATATTGTGCCTTCTTGATTACAGTTCAACTTACAAGCCTCCTACCGGACTTTTCTTTTTTACCACAATATCCAGAATTCCATCTGGTCTGGACATGGATCTTTTATACTTGTTGTAGTGAAAATGAAGTTTTTAGGAAAATGGCGTTTTTTTGGGCGGTGGCGTGCTGTCGAACTCGCAGGTGTCTTTCATGACTTTAGGTATTTTCTTTGTGAATTGCGTAGCTTTTTACGCGTGGGAGCAAATAAGAGGTATAGAGGCATTATTGCTAACAGCCGTAGAAACTCCGAAGAGGAGCCAGGGACGATCGTGGGATTTGTTCGGTTCATAGAAACACCTCTTTCAATCCTCATCCATCATTGTTTCCGGGCGAGGACAGGTTCGGAGATAAGTTCCAGCAATCACAGCCATCCGGTGTCAATCTTTCAGCTTCAATTGCCCGTTTTATCATACTTTCCTCTGTCTTTCTTGCCAGTCATCTCCACCGGAACCCTCGCAGCCGGGATTGCCAATTCCCATAAAAGAACGCCTCGCGTGGAAGACCCGCAACAGCGCCAAACCGGACTTTAGTATACTTTGTTGTGGGGGCCATTGTACTGGCGGTTTCGATTTCTGGAATGCGCAGAGGGGGCGATCCCTGTAGGGAGCCTGGCTATACCGGAATGGAGTTGCTGTGGCTGCTGATTGGGCTTCCTGTCGAGGGCGGGCGGGGCGGAGCTTCTGGGTTTTTAAACGCAGTTTCCCCATGAGGGAATAAAATGTTTTTTATTATTAATTTTTGTTATTAATTTCTTTTCTCGGAAAGACCGCCAGTTTGTCAGCTGTGCAACATCCTCAACTTTTCTTCTCTCGCTGTTACTAAAATTTCTTGATATTGACTCCTTAATCGGGAGGTGTAAGGTTCATAGCTGAAAATAGGAAAGTGGGCTGTGGGAAAATGTTCTGGGCGAAAAAGATCATCTGGGAAATTCTAGCACTGTTCGAAATTGATAGTCACTTGAGAGATCTTTGAGTTAACCTTTTTGTTTTTTGAGAATTTTGGTAGAATATGTCCCCCCCAGCCCTCAGCCAGAATTACTGGAAGAAACCGCGGACAAGTTGCCCACCGGAGGAATATCTGGACCCTTATAATTCGCTTAGACCATTCTGCGCTGTGATATACAAGTTATAGGCATATAGAACCCGAACACGAGTCCGAATTTTGTATGGGCGTTCAGATACGCATAGATAATTTACCATACAAAAGTTTTATCCCTGTCCTTTCCTGTACCAAGAATAGTTACATCGGGAATACCAGCCATTGGCTTCGGGGAACATCTGTCCTCTGGCAAAGAAAGCGAGTGTTTCGGAGGCAGAGCACAGATATACATCGGAGCCCCCCGTTCCTTGTTCAATTGATATCATGAGAAAGTACCATGATTGGATACCAATATCCTTTTTTACCAAATATAAAGTATCATGCGCCTGAAAAACTGTCTATTTTCTAAAGAAGCAGTTAAAAGATCAAGAAGGAAAAGTATTACCGGCCAGTTCCTATGGCCTAATGGCTTAGGAGACTGGCCGGCTAATTTGAAACAGGGACCATCATCAGTTCGAATCCGGGGGGCAGTGGAGTAGTCGAGCATTTAAAAAAAAATGCTCGGCGAACCACTTTTTTTCTGGGGGGTAGGTGTAGGGTTGTTGATACCGTTAGGTCAATTCTAGCTGAAGGAGTTTTTTTTATTGCACTAATTGTATTTTTAATCTGGCGCTGTCGCAGCAAGCCTAAGAAAACCTAACTCCGTACTGTGGGGCTGGAAACGGGCCGGGCTGTCTACTAAATTGATCCTTGTATTTCAATCCAATTGGTGAGCTAGCAGGCTATAGAGCTAGTTAGTTAGATATGAGTGCGGTGGGTTCGTGGGTGTAGCGGAGCATGGATCACTAAGAGTTATCGTAGCTGGGATGGTGTGTTTGTTTATAAGGGAGTGGAGGGGCAACAGAAGCGGAGACTTTTCATGTCCATAGACGACTCCGCTCTTTTTGTGTTTTATCTATAGTTATCGACTTCTTTCTCTCATAGTTCTTTTTTCATTATCGACGACATCTTTAACACTAGGCCGCAGTTTCCCACTTTCGGTATTTGTTTTCCTACCCGTCTATTATTTCCCCCTTTCCTCCTGTTCGTCTTCCTCCTTCTAGGATCTCTCCCTGGAAAAGACTTGCTCACCCGGATGAAAATCATTGTTTTAGTACAAGGCCATCAAACCCTTCCTTCCACCAAAAACGAGCTAGAAGGAGGTCACGCTTTGGCTAAACTCTCTGCAGACCCGACCGAGAGGCTACTTGTTGCGGCTTCCCCACCATATCCGAATTATACTACAATGGGATGGAACATAGCCACAGCAGGAGCACTATGAGATAGGGAGTGTGAGGGGGGATGTGTAAAATAATGTAGGATTTTTCGTAATAGTGTTATTGTTTGTATAATGGTGGATTAGGCATCGGGACCTGCATATTGAATGAGTGATTTCTTGTGATAGTAGTTACCTGTTCCACCAGATAGGGCTTCATGCTTGCTGATATCGTGCAGACATTTTTTCCTTCTGCCTTTACGTATTCAATACCCTTTCTTGGGAAAGGCTAAAGTTTTTGGTTCATAAACCTAGACATATCTCTCTCCCTCTCTAAGTATTAGACACGGTGGAATTGGTGGCCGGGGTTCTCTCTCAGACAGAATTCAAGAAGAAGCTGCCTAGGTATAGTAGAAATACAACTGGCTCGGAAGGATTTTATGTTCCGGACTGGGGGTAGCCATTTATGCCCAGGCACCTTTTGTTTATGAAAAATAAAGCGGAAAAATATGGGTTCAGAGGGGGATCTGGGATCGGTATGCCAGTGGTAGTGAAAGGAATGGTCTGAGAGTTAATGCTCCAAACAAACTGATTGGGGCATCTGAATATCTGAGGAGAGTGCCCTCGCTTTCTTCGGATACCCGGCGGGTAGTAGATATTTCTCTCGAATGTGTTTCTCAGAGTTGGATCCTGCCATCTCGTAGGGAGACCGATGGATCTCAGATTCGGAGAAGAGAAGAGGGCCTCTTCAGTATCCAACTCTCTGTTTCGCATGGTTTGTTCCATGCGCCACTAGATCGACCATTTGATAATAAGATTTGAGAGGGGGGATTGAGCTCCTGGGTTCACGCTAATTACATCAAGGGAGCGATTGCTTATCGTGTTGGGTGGTAGATTCCAAATTTTTTTTTTGGGGGGGGGGGACTTAAGCTTAGCTGTATTACAGCAGGGAGTATTTAAGTGCACTGCGCTATAGAGCAAACATGCTCCTAAGAGCGGAGAGATTACAAAACACGGGCCACCAATCACAGATAGCTACCTAGTGAATCCTTTCCAGTACTAAAGAATAGTTATACCGGGGATACTCATGGGATTCGGGGAATATTTGTCCTGAGAAAGAAAGTGAGGGTTCGTTATTCCATTAATATCGCGAGAGAGTAATATTATTGGATACTGATGCTTGTTTATTTTTCCATAAATTATCAAGCGCCCGAAATGTCTATTTCTCAAAAAAGAAGCACTCAAAAGATCAAGAAGAAAGAGTATTATCGGCCAGTTCCTATGGTCTAATGGCTTAGGAGACTGGTCTGCTAATTTGAAACAGGGACCATCGTCAGTTCGAATCCGGGGGGTAGTGGAGTAGTCGAGCATTAAAAAATGCTCGGCGAACCACTTTTTTGCCGGGGGGTAGGTCTAGGGTTGGTAACGCCCTTGGGTCAACCCCCGACAAATGTTGCGGTGGGACTGCTGGTTAGTGTTCGAGTATGATAATATATACCTGAAACTTGTATTATCCAAGAGTAGAATAGCAATTGCGATGAACATAGGAGTGCGGTTGAGGGTCTTTAGCGAGAGAGAGAAATTAGGTTCTGATCATACTTTAGATCTGGGGTGACCCTAACATGCCGGAATCGCTAGAGTGAGATTATGTCTGCCTAGTTGAAAAAAATAAAACTGGGATCCTGTCGCTCCCTTCGTGATTGATTTGCAGACAGGATTTGAATGCGATACTCTTTGGGCAAAGTTCAGTGATTCGGTTCCCTAAACTACGGGACCAGGCTACCATCCTTGTTTGTCTCCTTATTTTCACACCCTTCTAGAGTGCTAACTACCACAAGAAAGGGAACGCAGATTGGCGGATATACTCAAAAAAAGCCGGAATGGCACCGTGTGTAGGGGTGGCAGCTGTGTTTACGAAATTCACCTATTTCGGTATGATTAGCTTTGCTAGAAGCTTAGCCGGGGACAGAGGTTGCGCGAAATCGACCGCCGGATACTTTCCACCTCTTGGTTCAGCACTGTTGGCAATTCGCGCGATTGTATGATACGGGTATGCACTTGTGGGACAAGAAAGATTTGAGAAGTTTTTCCTTTCGTAAAACCTCCCTCCTCCTGGTTTTCCTTTCCTCGGTTACACTAGCAGTCCCACAGCTCCTTAACCGCTTCAAAAAAGGTTCCCCATATTTGCTTGAACCACCTCGATTTACTCTATAAAATCCTTGTGGTCGATCACTTTCCTCCATTTTCAACATCTCCAACATCCCCATCTCCAACACCCCGCCACATCCTTATTTCCTAGCTTTTTTTGCGTGCCAGAACTTGGAGAACGAATTCTATTATTATGTCTACTGCGCCCGGGGCCTCTGCTGGGGCCAATACCCCACTCTTCACTCTATGCGATTGGCTGACACTGAGGCGGCGCGGGCATTCTAAAATACTGTTGCGGATGGGCATCCCTGGCTTGTTGATATTGGGGAGACATCCTCTTTTTTCTCACAGGGCAATCGCTTTCGCATCGGATGCCGGTCTTGTCATGGTGGGGGATTCCCGGGAGAGGGTACGGCCGCCAACCGAGGACCTACAGGCTCTGGTAATAATCCTCACTCGCCCACACCCACGCCCGCGGGTCTTTTATATTGTGCGACTAAGGCGTACTTCCCATCGTAGCACACCACTTTGGTTATCCATCACTGGTCAGCTCATGTAACATCGGCAGCCTGATGGGTGGGTACTTCCTCAACGTGTCCGGAGAGTTTGAAATGTGTTTTTCTAAGCCGATAATGTTCCCTTGGATTATGGGATGCGCCTAAGCTTACCATTGGTAGGGGGAGCCGTTAAAACTGGAAAATTCGTTCCGGGGCGCGGGTTGTTTCCCCTAATTTGACTCCAAGATACTCACCCGAATAACTCATTTCTCTTATTTCACTAGATTTCCGAGGAATCATGGCAGAGGTTAAATCACGCAACATCACTCATTCCGTCCACCGCTGGGCCTGTTGGAGCGCCCTTCCATATCTGGCATGATTGATTGCAGGATAGTGCCGTAAAATCCCGTGAAATCCACCATCTCCGGTCAGTCAGGTATACCCCAGCAAATGGCGACATCAGCCCAAGATAAGGTTTAGCTTGCCGAGTTAACGAGATCTAACACAGCTAAATGACTCAGGCCATACTGTGCCAGGAAAGCACTAATCCTTCTTAAGAACTTTTAACTCAAACCCTGGAGATTAGGTGCTGCCGGAGATGGTGAGTTTCACGAGATTTTACGGTACTCGAGTACGTCAGTTGGTGATGGTGTTGGATACCGTATAATCTGGCAAAAGTCGGATTGACGCCACTGAGGATTTTCTTGAACCTGTCCAACCACCGTGGTCTATATGTTTAAACCGCGGCGAATTCGCCTTCTTCGCGCCCTCCTGTTGGCTCGGTTGCCTTAGTTTCTCTTTAGCTCGAGTCCGACCTTTGCCAGATTACACGGTACGAGGGGTTGTTCGCCGAAGCTTAGTCATACGGTTGATCATCGGTTATGGGCCCATTTGTCTTCTTTGCACTCTGTTTCGTTTCGCTTCCCCTCTCTTCTCTCTATTCAACGGGTTCTTTCTACATAGTAAACTGAAACCAACGAAAAAACTGCTCTTAACACGACTCTCATTTTTACCTTGAATCTTTGTCTTGTTTTCACCCTTAGTAAGGTTCTTTCCGCACTATCTCTACCCGTCAAGCGGTCTGCAAACATTTCATTCTGCCCACCGCTTAAAGCACCCGGCCGGCCACGGATAATTTCGAACAGATGGGCCGGTGGTGGGGTGAGTGAGACCCTGTGAACCTAAAAACCGGTTGCTGGTGTTTTCCTGTATAATTAGTCTGGCTTATCCCCTAGTTTCCTTCTCAATCAACCTCTTTTACCTCTCGGTTACTCTATGTGCACTCAGGTTTGAGAAAGTCTACAGAGTGTGAATGACCAAGCACATGAGCAGGGCTATTTCTTCTCCAGGCTGTGTTAAAAATGGAGATTCTCGGTGGAAACTAGTGCACTTCCTCTTAAATTAAGCTATGTTACCATAACGTATTTGACCAAGATGGCTTTGCATGTGCCAAAATCAGCATCTCATTCACCGGAATGGGAGTGGTTTCCATACCACGGGATGTAAACATTTGCCACAGCTTTCGGCAATTTCGGTGATGACGTTAGTTATGACGGCCGATAGATAAAAAGTGCATTAGCAAAAGTGTTGTGCTGAGAGGTGTCATTTTACATACAAGGTTGGTGTCACAACAGGTATAGTCATCATTGAAGCCTGGTGGCCTGGACCCATAGAGTACCGGTAAGCCGGATTGATAAGCTGTGTCAGGAAAAAGTTATAGTGGGGATGAAAACAATTGGACAAGTTGTATTATCTGGAGCAATTCTAGGCGTGGCTGTTGGTCAGACATGGCAAGTAAGGTTATTTCAACAATGGTGATTTCTGCAGGGCGAACGGCATACCTATTTACTCCACAAATTGAAAATAGTGGTATTCTATCGCTAGCTATGTGATAAAGTTTGCAGACAGGATCTGAACGGAACATAGCTCAGACTGAAGAATGAATTCCTGTGCTGACCCTGCCGGACTACAGGTATGCGAGCCTACATTGTCAGAAAGGAAGAGATCCTGGCAACCTAAATATTCTGGTTCCAGGACTGCGACAACATAGTTGATGGATTGACCAGCTATGTTTCGCTATTCCACTAGCTTTAGGGGCCCCCGGCCTTCCTGCTAATTGTGCTAGCTAGTATTTTTAGGCACTAATTATTATGTGGCAAGTGAGGAAAACTTCACTGGGAACTTTCTCTTTTTCCCGTATTAGTCATGTGAGTTGGCTCGGTGGAGGTGGCTGGATGCTACTAATGTATTGTCACACCACAACCCACTTCCCCCCCCTTTCTTCAGCCCTGTTCGCTAAAGGCTTATAAACTCCCCAATACCACTAGAACTTGCGGTGCCATTTCTACCTTGAATCAATATTTTGGACAGAATACCATGGCCCATACCACACACACACAATCGGTCAACATGGGGGACGGAAATTCCAATTGCGGCAACATAATGGGTAGCTTCAACACCACCTTCTATAAGTCAGACCAAGATGCACAGATTATGCGTTGGCTCTCTCCACTCGAGCCGAATACCAGACATCAAAGCGTGCGCACTAGCCGATTCGGGGGCGTCGGGGATTGGTTTTTGGAAACAAGCGAGTTTCGGGAGTGGAGTAGAGGTGAGGGTGGAGCCGGTAAGGCTATCTTGTTTTGCTCCGGGAATCCGGGAGTAGGGAAGACATATCTGAGGTAAGTGGTGGGACTCTTTGGAAAAGTTTAATACGGCTGACGGCGAGAAATGCTAGTTCTCTGGTGATAGACAGGCTGTGCGATCAGGCGGGAGATGAAGCTATCGCCGTTGCAGGCCTCTACTGCGACTTCCTTGCTCAGCAAGAGCAGATAATCACAAACATGATGGGAGCCATTCTGAAGCAACTAGTAGGTAGAGGGGATATCCCGCACGATGTACACGACGCGTTTCAAAAGGGAAGAAGAGAGTTTGGTGGTAGGGGGCTGCTACTTGCGGATTTGATGCGAATGTTGAGGACCGCTATTGCTTCGCTACCCCGAGTCTTCATTTGTATTGATGCTCTCGACGAATGCTTGCCAAAACATCTGCCGGAACTTCTTGAGTCACTAAGGGATATTGTTCGGGAGTCCCCTAGGACAAGAATATTCCTCACCGGGAGGCCCCATGTCACGGGAGCCATTCGGAGATATTTCACAGCAGCAGTTGTGATACCCATCAGCCCTAACACCGGTGATGTCAGGAATTACCTGGAGATGAGGTTAGATAGGGATGACGAGCCAGAGGCGATGGATGATGATTTACGGGCGGATATTGAGAAAGTTATTCTGGACAAGATGTCCGATATGTATGTCGGAACATTCAGCATTTCCACTTCGTCGATGATGAGTGCTTACGCTAATTGTGTGTAGATTCCTCCTTGTTTCTCTAAACATTGAGGCTATTCTAGGGGAGGTGACAATTGGTCAGAGGAGGAAGAAACTTCAAGAGATGACCCGAGGCGATGGACTGGGCGATGCTTACACGGCAACTGTAACCCGACTGAAGGGACAGAAAGGAAATAAATCAATACTCGGATTGAAGGTCCTAATGTGGGTGTTGTATTCGGAACGACCATTACGGACCGAGGAGCTCTGTCATGCCCTGGCAGTGGAGATGGGATCTACGGATCTCGATCCGAAAAACGTCCCCATGTTACGGACACTCCTATCATCTTGTCTGGGTCTTGTGACTGTCGAGGCGCCTTCGTCGATAGTCCGACTGGTGCACTTCACTCTGCAAGAGTATCTCTTGAGTAACCCGACCCTGTTCCATAATCCCCACTCAACAATTGCGGAGGTGTGCTTGACATACCTGAATTTTGAATCCGTTTGGGACCTTTCACCAACTCTTCACTCGGCTCCATCCACAATACCCCTTTTAGAATATGCTTCCTGTTATTGGTGGAAGCACATGAAAGCGGGGGTTGCCGAGGGTGTGAAAATCCTAGCACTGAAACTCCTCGATAGGTTTGATGAGCATATATCTGCCCAACTACTGTTATTGCGCTGCAATCGATATAGAGACTGGGGTCCAGATTTTCACGGGGGGAGAGGACCTTCGGGATTTACCGGACTCCACGGAATATCATTTCTTGGGATAGTGGAGATAGCTGTTGCCCTATTGGAGATGAAGGAATGGGATGTTAATGCAACCGATTGCATGGGTAGTACGGCTCTCACATGGGCGGCTAGCAATGGGCACGAGGAGGTTATTAAGATCCTTTTGGCGCGAGCGGACGTTAAACCCGACCAGGCAGACACCAGATATGGTCGAACGCCGCTCTCATGGGCGGCCCTGAATGGACATAGCAAGGTAGTAAAAGTGCTTTTAGAACGGCAAGACGTCAACCCTGACCAGGCAGACCCCAAATATCGCCAAACGCCACTCTGGTGGGCGGCTCGGAACGGCCATGAGGGGGTAGTAAAAATGCTTTTGGAACGAGAGGAGGTCAACCCCAACCGGACAGACACCCTCCACGGCCAAACGCCACTCATGTGGGCGGCTGAGCAGGGGCATTCGGGGGTCGTAAAAATGCTTTTGGAACGAGAGGGTGTCAATCCCAGCCGGACATACCGTAAATTCTGGGTAAACTCGACCCGCCGCCATGCTTCTTAAGGCAGCCACTATTCCTCTCAAAGACTAACCCCGTGGCGAATTCGCTCTTCCGGGGATAGTAACTGCCATACCGGGAATGGTG
>Ga0307513_10005075_pt1 | contig 17412 bp, 16 predicted proteins | sample 15_EM_MG_FD_202174 | JGI IMG/M metagenome (GOLD analysis project Ga0307513, IMG submission 202174) | Populus trichocarpa ectomycorrhiza microbial communities from riparian zone in the Pacific Northwest, United States - 15_EM | ecosystem: Host-associated > Plants > Roots > Unclassified | place... | reverse complement strand
CGAGCGACCTGCGCACCGCGGTCCTGGTCTGAGACACGGCAGTGCCCGCCGCCCTTGTGCAGGGCGACGGGCACCGGTCGTGCGGGTTGGGCGTTTAGTGGTGAACTGCCTTCTCCACGCCCACCCCAGTGAGGGAGCGGACCTCCATCTCGGCGTACTTGAGCTTGTCGGCCGGGTCCTTCTTGCTGGTCAGGACCGTGCCGAGGTAGCCGAGCAGGAACGACACCGGGATCGAGATGATGCCCGGGTTGTCGAGCGGGAACCAGTGGAAGTCCACGCCCTGCAGCATCGACGCGCTCTTGCCGGTCGTCGGGCTGACGGGCTTACCCGACACGACCGGCGAGAAGATGATCAGCACGATCGTGACGACCAGACCACCGTAGATGCTCCACTGCGCGCCGCCGGTGTTGAAGTTCTTCCAGAACAGCGAGTAGAGGATCGTCGGCAGGTTCGCCGACGCGGCCACCGCGAACGCCAGCGCCACGAGGAACGCGATGTTCTGGCCGTTGGCGAGGATGCCGCCGATGATCGCCACGACGCCGATGACGACGGCGGTCAGCCGCGCCACCCGCACCTCGTCCTTCGGGCTGGCCTCGCCGTTCTTGAGCACGTTGGTGTAGATGTCGTGCGCGAACGACGCCGACGCAGTGATCGTGAGGCCGGCAACGACCGCGAGGATCGTGGCGAACGCGACGGCGGCGATGATGCCGAGCAGCAGCGTGCCGCCGAGCTCGGCCGCGAGCAGCGGTGCGGCGGAGTTCTGGCCACCGGGCGCCTTGCTGATCGTCTCGGGCCCGACGAGCCAGGCCGCGCCGTACCCGAGTACCAGGGTGAACAGGTAGAACACGCCGATCAGGCCGACCGCCCAGGTCACCGAGCGGCGCGCCTCCTGCGCGGTGGGCACCGTGTAGAAGCGCATCAGGATGTGCGGCAGGCCGGCCGTGCCGAGCACCAGCGCGAGACCGAGCGAGATGAAGTCGATCGGGTTCTTGTACTGGTTGCCGGGCTGGAGCAGCTTGGCACTGGCCGCACCGCCCTCGGCGACGGCGTCACCGAGCAGCGCGGAGAAGTTGAACCCGGCCAGCGCCAGCACCCACACGGTCATGACCAGCGCGCCCGCGATGAGCAGGACCGCCTTGATGATCTGCACCCAGGTGGTGCCGCGCATGCCGCCGATGAGCACGTAGGCGATCATCAGGACGCCGACGATCGCGATCACCACGGCCTGGCCGAACCCGCTGGTCACGTTGAGCAGCAGGGCCACGAGGCCACCGGCGCCCGCCATCTGGGCCAGCAGGTAGAAGAACGACACCACGAGCGTCGACGTCGCAGCCGCCGCCCGGACGGGCTTCTGGCGCATGCGGAACGCCAGCACGTCGCCCATCGTGTACTTGCCGGTGTTGCGCAGCAGCTCGGCCACGAGCAGCAGGGCCACGAGCCACGCCACGAGGAAGCCGATGGAGTAGAGGAAGCCGTCGTATCCGTAGAGCGCGATGGCTCCCGCGATGCCGAGGAACGACGCGGCCGACAGATAGTCGCCGGAGATCGCGATGCCGTTCTGGCGGCCGCTGAACGCCGAGCCTGCGGTGTAGAAGTCGCCGGCGGCGGAGGACTTCTGCCGGCTGACCCGCACCACGATGGCCAGCGTGATGACCACGAACACGCCGAAGATGGCGATGTTCAGCAGCGGGTTGGTGGTGTCCTGGATGCGCGTCTGCGCGAGCTCGATCGTGGTCACTGCTGCTCCAGCTCCTCACGGATCTTGGCCGCGAGCGGGTCGAACCGCTTGTTGGCGAACCGCACGTACCACCACGTGATCGCGAAGGTCGAGACGAACTGCAGCAGGCCGAACAGCAGGCCCAGGTTGACGTTGCCGATGACCTTGATGGACATGAACGCCGGCGCGTAGACCGACAGGACCACGAACAGCAGGTACCAGACCAGGAACAGGGCCGACACCGGGAACACGAAGTTCCTCAGGCGACGGCGCAGCTCCTGGAACTCCGGCTCGGCCTGCGCCTTCTCCCAGTCATGGGAGCCGGTCGGTGGACCTACCTCCGACGCATCTGGCTTCTCCAAAGGAGCGCTCATCCAGGGTGCCTCCTCGCACTCGGCCGCGGACTCACCGTGATCACATACTTACCGTGACAACAGGTGGGAAGGATGTAAGTCACGCCACCGCACTCGGTAGTGGCACGCGACACATCGACCACTGCCGCGACCAACGGCAGACGAGCGGTCGCCATCTACGACGAACGGTTGCTCCGTTCAGGTCGTTCGTCCAGGTGGAGGCGCAGCATCGCGGCAGATGCCCACGCCGGTGCCGTGCCCCGCAAGGACACCAGCACCATGGTTGCGAACGCCAACGGGACCGACCACAGCGCCGGTTGGCCCAGCAGCACCGACGCGATCCCTGGAGGAGCGGCGATCACCAACCCGACCACGATCACCCCGGCCGACGCGAGCAATCCGACCACCATGCCGACCGCGGCACCACGCGCTGTGAGCCCCGACCACCACAGCCCCAGCACCAGCAACGGGCAGAACGTCGATGCCGCGACCGCGAACGCCGAGGTGACCAGCACCGAGATGTCCAGGTGCGCGGCCGGCAGCGCCAGCGCGACGACGACCACGGCGGCGGCCAGCGTGGTGAACCGCAGCCGGCGCACGCTGCCGGTGCTCATCAGGTCGTGCGACACCGCGCCGGACAGCGCCAGCAGCAGCCCGAGTGAGGTCGCGAGGAACGCCGCGAACGCGCCGGCGGTCAGCATCGCGGTGAGCAGCTCCCCTGCCCAGCCGGTGTCGACCCGGGCCGGCAGCGCGACCACTACCGTGTCGGTGCCGCCGGAGAGGAACAGCTCCGGCAGCAGCACCGCGCCCAGCAGCCCGTACACGGCGGGGAACAGGTAGAACGCGGAGAGCATGGCCACGGTGATGGCGGCGGTGCGGCGCGCGCCCCACCCGTCGGCGCTGGTGTGGAAGCGCACCACGATGTGCGGCAGCCCCATCGTTCCCAGCACCGTGGCGACCAGCACCGACAGCGTCGCCAACAGCGGGAACCCGGCCCCGGACGGATCCAGCAGCGGCCTCGACCAGCCCTCGCCGCCGGGCGCGGCCGCACCGGCGACCTCCGGCACGTCCGCGCCGGCGGCGAACGTCCACGTGCTCCCGGTGACCGCCGTGTACGCGCCCGGCGCGAGCGTTGTGGGCGCCGCCCCGTCCACCGCCACCGCGGTCGGTTCGGTGATCGTCAGCCGGGTGTCGACCCGGAACTCGACGGGGGTGGCGCGGCTGAAGGTCGTGAACTCCACCGGGGTCAGCGCCGACGAGCGGGTCTCCGCACCGACGTGCACCAGCAGCCAGATCGCCGGCACCGTGAACAGCACCATCTTCAGCACGAACTGGAACGCCTGCACGTAGGTCGCCGCGCGCATCCCACCCAGCGCCAACGTGATCGACACCGCCGCACCGGCGACCACGACACCGACCCAGTACGGCGTGCCGCCGACCAGGTTGAGCAGCAGGCCAGCAGCCTTGAACTGCGGCACCAGGTACATCGCGGCGATCACGATCACCGCGATCGCGCACAACCGCCGCAACCCCGGCGACCCGAGCCGGGCCTGGGCGAAGTCGGGCACGGTCAGCGCTCCGGTGCGGCGCATCGGCGCGGCCACGAGCGCGAGCATCAGCACGTAGCCGGCAGTGAAGCCGACCGGGTACCAGAGTGCGCCGATCCCGTCCTTCACCACGAGCCCGGCCACACCGAGGAACGACGCCGCCGACAGGTACTCCCCCGACACGGCCGCCGCGTTGACCGTCGGCGACAGCCGTCGCGAGGCCACCAGGAAGTCCGACGTCGAGCGGATCACGATCCCCCGCGCGCCGATCAGCAGCGTCGCGAGCACCACCAGCACCAGCGCGGTGACGACCATCGGGCCGGGGCCCGTCCCGCCGACCGTCACGGTTCCTGCTCGATGCGCTCCGCCTTGCGCAGCTGCCAGCGCGACAGCGCGATCAGCAACGGGTAGGGCAGCACCCCGACGGCGAGCCACGACGCGGGGATGCCGGCCACCCGCAGGTCGTCCAACCCGGGGAAGGCGACGAGCACCAGCGGGATGCCCACGACGAGGCCACCGAGCAGCACCACCGCCACCAGCGCCCACCGCAACTGCTCGCGGTAGGCGCGCCGAGCCCGTTCCAGATCGGCGGGGGCCAGGTGCGGGGGGTGCGTGGCGTAGCCGGGGCGCCGGCGGGCCAGCGCGACCCGGGTCTGCGGACTCGACACCGCCACCCGCCGCTGGCGGGTCATCGGGCCCACCGCGCGAGGCGGATCATCGGGAACCACCGTCGAAGACACCGCGGGTGGCGGCGTCCAGCAGCCGTTCCCGCAGCTCCCTGGCATGCCGACGGCTCACCGGCACATCGCCGACGTCGGTGTGCGCGAGCAACCCGCCGGTGAGGTCGCTGCGCAGCTCACGCACCGCCGGCACAGCCAGTAGGAAGCTGCGGTGCACGCGCACGAACGACGCGTGGCTCCAGTGCGTCTCGAGCCGCGAGATCGGGATGCGCACCAGATGCGCGCCGGACGGCGTGTGCAGCCGCACGTAGTCGCCATGCGCCTCGACGTAGCGCACGTCGTCGCGGCGGACGAAGCGGGTGCGGCCGGCCAGCTCGACGGGCACCGCGGCCAGCGCGTCCACCGCCGCCGGCTCAGGCGCGCCGGTGGGCGGGGCCAGGAAGCGCTGCACCCGATCCAACGCGGCCCGCAGCCGCTCCGGCCGGACCGGCTTGAGCAGGTAGTCCGCGGCACCGATGCCGTACGCGGTGGCAGCGTGCTCCTCGAACGCGGTCACGAACACCACGACCGGCGGATCGGTCATGCGGGCCAGCAGCGACGCCAGCTCCATGCCGTCCATGCCGGGCATCGAGATGTCGAGGAACACCACGTCCAGCGGGCCGGCCTGGATCAGCTTCAGCGCGGTCACCGTGTCGGTGGCGGTGACGACCGACCCCACCTCGGGTGCCTCCAACAGGAGCCGGCGCAACTCGCCGACCGCCGGTGCGACGTCGTCGACGGCAAGTACCCGCCATCCGCCTGACCCCGATGTCATGCCACCACTCCGGGCTGGAACCGCGGCACCCGCAGCACGACCTTCGTGCCCGCACCCACGGCCGTCTCGATGACGAGACCGTATCCCGGACCGAACACGGTGCGCAGCCGCCGATCGACATTGAGCAAGCCCACGCTGTGCGGGTTGCCCCGCCCCGCCAGCACGTCAGCGGCGTGCTCGGGATCCATGCCGGGCCCGTCGTCCTCGACGGTGAGGATCGCCTCGCTGCCGGCGGCCTCGCCGTGCACCTGGACCAACCCGCCGTCGGCGGTCAGCTCCACGCCGTGCCGCACCGCGTTCTCCACCAGCGGCTGCAGCGCCAGGTACGGCAGCGCGACCGGCAGGATCTCCGGCGCGATGCGCAGCTGCACCTTGAGCCGATCCCCCAGCACCGCCCTGGCCAGCGCCAGGTACGCCTCGATCGCCGCGAACTCCCCGGCGACGGTGGTGTAGTCGCCGCCGCGGGCGAGGCTGTGGCGGGTGTACTCGGCGAAGTCGAGCAGCAGCTCACGGGCCCGTTCCGGATCGGTCTCGACGAACGACGCGATCGCGGTCAAGGAGTTGTAGACGAAGTGCGGGGAGATCTCCGCGCGCAGTGCCCGCAGCTCGGCCTGCTCGGCCACCTCGGCGGACGCCTCCAGCCGAGCACGCTCCAGCGCCTCCCCCACCCACGCCGCGGCCTCGAGCAGCGCCGCGCGGTCCAGCCCGTCGCCGGCGATGACGAGCGCGCCGACCAGCTCGTCACGAGCATGGACGGGCAACCCGGTCAGGCCCGGCCCGGTCGCCCGCGCGTCGGTGCGCAGCACGGCCGCGACCACCTCCCGCGCCGCGAACGGCTCCGGTACGCGCCCGGCCCACACCCCGTCGCCCCTGAGATCGACGAGCCCGACGGCATCGGCGCCGAGCAGGCCGTGCAGCCTGCGCACCGCCGACTGGGCGCCCGGCCCGTCGAGGCCGGCCCGCAGCTCCCCGACGATGCGGCGACCGATCGCGAGCACACCCATCGCCTCGGCGCCCACGGACCGCGGGCCGCCGAGAACCCGCCACGCTCGCGCCACCCGGCGATGATGGCAGGTCGGATCAGAATCCGGGCACGACCGCCCGCAGCTGGCGACGCCGGACCACCGCGACGATCACGGCGAACAGCACCGCGCACACCGTCCAGATCGTGGAGGCGACCCACGCCATCGTGAGCAACCCGGCCGCGCGCGTCTCGGCGATCGAGCCCAGCGAGCGGGAGAACGCGATCCACGTGCACGTCCAGGCAGCCAGCCAGGAGATCCACCAGGCACCGACGAGCAGGCCGTCCGTGGCGGCGGCCCGGCGGCCCGTGCCGGCCTGCAGGGTCCCGTACATCAACCATGCCGGGCAGACGAGGTTCGCCGGCGGGATGAACCACGCGGCCACCGTCCAACCGGGAGCCACGGCATCGGGGCCGGCAAGCCGGATCGCGGCCGCGCGGGCCTGCACCTGCCACACGATCACCAGGATCCCCGCAACGATCATGAGCACGATCGAGCCGAGGAAACCGGTGATGAACGAGCCGGCCGTGCCCCGCGCGGCCCCGCGAGCTGTCATCTCGGCGACGCCGGAGGTCGCCAGCCACGGGGATCCCAGCCAGAGCAGGACCGCGACGATGGCGACGATCGCCAGGCCGTTCGGCGGGCGGGCAGGAGCCGGCTGCCAGCCGTAGCCGGGATGCGGCGCGGGCGGCATCGGGTACGCCGCGGGCGGAGGCGGGTTGCCGACAGGCTGGGGCTGCCCGAACGGCTGGGGCTGCCCGAACGGCTGGGGCTGCCCGAACGGCTGGGGCTGCCCGAACGGCTGGGGCTGCCCGAACGGCTGGGGTGCCATCGGCGCCGGGGAGTGGCCGGCGGCCAGTCCGGCGGGCGTCGGCCCGTACTGGAGCGGCTGAACTGCCAGGACGGGTGCGGAACCGACGAGCTCGTCGTGCCATCCGGTGATCCGCCGCAGGACCTGCAGGGTCCACCCGACGATCGCGGCACCGCCGAGCAGCAGGGCGGTGTTCAGCAGTGCCACCCGCAGCAGCCCCGACCGGTATTCCGCCAGGCCGCCGATGACGGCACCGGTCGAGAAGTCGTAGGTGACGACGGGGCGTGTCTGCAGGACGATCCCCAGCACGAACGAGAGCACCCCGAAGCCGATCATCGCGCCCCACCACACGTTCACCGTCCGGGACGATGCCGGGCCGGCGGCCCCTGGCACCTCCCGGGTGGACGGGTCGCCGGCCAGCCAGATGTCGGTGACGACCTGCCACGGCAGCACCGCGTTGGCGAACGGGATGAACCAGCAACCCGCGGCCATACCCGGTCCGTGCCGGTGTGGGCGCCGGCTGATGAGCTCGGCGTTGCGCCGCGCCCGCGCCGTCCACGCCGCGAGCACGCCTGCGCCGACCAGCGCCACGACGAGCAGGGCAACGGCTTGCATCATGGCGGCGAAGAGCCGGTCCGTCTGCTCCGCGCGGAACGCGGCGATGCCGCCCGTCGGTGGCCCGTTCCCGACGTTCCCCCAGTCGAGCACCACACCCACCAGCCGGATGAGGAGCAGGACAGCCCACGCGGTCGTCATCGCCAGCAGCAGCGGGCGCAGGCTCCTGACGGCAGGCGGCTGCAGGTATCGGTCGTTCATGAAGGTCCCCCCGGACGAGGCTCCCGGTGACGGGAGCAGGAAACGCACGTTAGCGGTTCGGTCGGCGGTCGCCGTCCCACGACGTGCCGCCGTGATGGCTCTCTGACACCCCGGTGAAACCTGTCGCTGACAGCATCCGCACGACGCGTTCTCCTCGACGGTTTGGTGGGTAGATGACAGGCATGCACTCGTGGCTGACGACGACGCCGGGTGAGTGGCCACGGCTGCGCGGGAAGATCACCTATCCCTCGCGGGCCAGCGTGCTCGAACTCGCGGTGCACCTGGCCCGCCCGGTCGCGGGGAACGTCATCGAGTTCGGCGTCTTCAAGGGCGCGTCCACCCGCGTGATCCGCGACGAGCTCTACCGCTCGCCGGTGTGGAACTTCCGCCGTCCACCCAAGCGCATCTTCGCGTGCGACTCGTTCGACGGCCTGCCCGACGAGTACGAGAACCTCGCCGCCGGCACGTTCGCGACCACCGTCCCCACGCTGCGGGGCGTACGGATCGTGAAGGGGTTCTTCGAGCAGTCGCTCACGCCGGCGCTCGCCGACGAGGTCGGACCGGTCAGCCTCGCCCATTTCGACGCCGACCTCTTCAGCGCTACGGAGACCGCGCTGAACTGGATCGACCCGCTCCTGCACGGCGGGAGCCTGCTGCTGTTCGACGAGTTCGACGGGACCGACGACGCCGAGGCCCGCGCCTTCGCGGAGTGGTGCGAGCGGACGGACCACCAGCTCACGCTCATCGCGATGTTCGGCCGCGAACCCAGCGGCGGGGGCGACACCCCCGACCGCCGGGCCCTCTTCCAGGTCGTCGGCGACGAGCGCCACCGCACGCCGCCCCCGCTGCTGCCGACCCGGATCCGGCGCAAGCTGGCGTCGCGCTGGTGATCGCTCAGAGCTGGGGCACCGCGGGCGCCGCGGTGTCCTGCCACGTGCTGATCCGGTCGAGGAGCTGGTAGCCGCGCACGAACACTGCACTCCAGCCGAGCAACAGCACGGTGTTGCCGAACGCTGTGCGCGTCAGCCCGGCCCGGTAGGCCTCCTCGGAGTAGGCGAACCGGCCGACGCCGACCACCACGAACTCGACGATGTATCCCACGATCGCGAAGACGATCACGGCCGTCCACCAGCGGGTCACCGGGTCGCCGCCGGCGGACCGGGTGCGGTGCTCGCGCGTCGCGGGATCGGCGGAGCGCCAGAGGTCGGAGAGCACCCGGGCGGGCAGCACCATGTTGGCGAACGGGATGAACCAGCTCCAGCCGGCCATGGCCGTGCCGTGCCGCTGCGGGAACGGGCTGATCAGAACGGCATTGCGGCGGGCCCTGACCTGCCAGGTCGCCAGCGCCGCCATTCCCGCGAGCGCGGCGGCCACGAGCAGCCACCGCAGCACCATGCTGTCCCCGAAGTGCGAGGCGGCTCCGCTCTGGGTGATCGGGGCACCGATCGCCGTCCAGTCCGAGATCACCGCGATCGCCCGGATCACCAGCATGATCCCGAATCCCGCGGCCACCACCTTCAGCACCGGTCGCAGCGCCTGCACCGGCTGCTGCCACCCCATCGACTGGTCCATCTCATCCCCCACAGGTCACGACGTTCGGTCGCGGGGGAAGAGACGATCGACGGACGAGGCGTTGGGCAGATGTGACGGGCGCCACACCGGGCGACGACTGAAACCCGGCGCGAGCGCGCGACGACGACTTGCGGAGGAGGCGCGCAGCGCCCTCGGAGGAACGACGCGGGGCGCGAGCACCGGGGGAGCAAGTCGTCGTCTCACGAGCGCGCGAGCCGGAGCGCCGCAGGCGCGACAATCAGGCGGAGAGCGCGCGACGACGACTTGCGGAGGAGGCGCGCAGCGCCCTCGGAGGAACGACGCGGGGCGCGAGCACCCGGGGGAGCAAGTCGTCGTCTCAAGAGCGCGCGAGCCCGGAGCGCCGCAGGCGCGACAAATCAGGCACAGTCGTCAGCCGAGCCCGAGATCGACTCCGAAGCGCTTCGACAGGCTCGATCCGGTGGCGATGAGCCGCTGGTAGGTCGAGCCGAACACCCTCGGCAGCAGGTCGATGACCCGCGCGTCGACGCCGATGAGGATCTTCGCGGAGCTGCGCTCCACGCCGCGGATGATGGTCTTCGCGGCGTCGTCGGGTGACGTGCCGGCGAGCTTCGCGAAGCTGCGCGCAGCCTCCTCGTCGTCGACGTCGTCGGGCTTGCGGGCGGCACGGGCGATGTTGGTGTCGATGCCGCCGGGGTGCACGCAGCTGACGCCCACCTTGTGCCCGGCGATGAGCATCTCCTCGCGCAGCGCCTCGGTGAACCCGCGCACGCCGAACTTCGTGGCGTTGTAGGCGCTCTGGGTGGGCACACCGATCAGGCCGAAGACGCTGGACAGGTTGACGATGTGCCCGTCGCCGGAGGCGATGAGGTGCGGCAGGAACGCCTTGGTGCCGTGCATGACGCCCCAGAAGTTGATGCCCATGATCCAGTCGAAGTCGTCCCAGGTCATGTCCTCGACGGTGGCCATGAGGGCGACGCCCGCGTTGTTGACCACGAGGTTGACCTGGCCGAACTCGGCGACGACCTCGTCGGCGTGGGCGAGGAAAGCGGCCCGGTCGGCCACGTCGAGCGTGTAGCCGACGGCCTTCACGCCGATCTTCTCGCACGTGGCGACCGTGTCGCCGACCGCGACCGGGTCGATGTCGGACAGGGCGAGCCGGGCGCCGCGCTGGGCCAGCGCGATGGCGAGTGCCCGGCCGATGCCGGAGCCGGCGCCGGTGATGACGGCGACCTTGTCGGTGAAGTCCCGCACTGGTGTCTCCCTCAGCTACTCTGCAACAGAGCGACTCATTTGTTGCAGTGTTGCACACCCCGAGGGAGACGGCGATGCCTGTGTTACCGCCGGTACCCCCGGCGTCCCTCGATCCCTATCTCGACGCGACCGCCCGCTGCTTCGTCCGCTACGGAGTGCGCCGCACCTCCGTGCAGGACGTCGCGCAGGAGCTCGGGGTGAACCGGACCACGGTGTACCGCCAGGTCGGCACCGTCGAGCAGCAGGCGATGCTGCTGCTCATCCGCGACGCGCACCGCCTGCTCACCGCCCTGCCCGGGTGGGTCGACGGGCCGATCGGGCCCCAGACGGTGATCGATCTGGTGGCCACGGTGGTGCGCCGGGCACGTGAGCATCCCGTGCTGGCGAAGGTGCTCGCCGACGAGCCCGACCTCGTCGGCACCTACGTCACGCGCGACAGCGCGGCGCTGATCGAGCTGGTCACGGGCATGCTGCGGCCCATGCTCGAGGCGGCGGTGGCGAGCGGCGCGATCGCCCGTCGGGATCCGGTGGTGCTGGCCGAATGGCTCGTGCGCAACACCGTCTCCCTGATCCTCACCCCGCCGACGGTCGAGCTGGAGCACTACCTGGCGGAGATCCTGCTGCCCGCGCTCGTCCCCGTGGCCGACCGGTAGCCGAGGGCGAGCGCGGCGAGCACCACCACGACCGCCATCTGCATCGCCGCCGTGTGATCGGACCGCACCACCAGGAGGTTCACCGCGGCGTTCGCCGTGAGGTGCAACAGCACGGCCGCAGGCACGCCGCCGTGCAGGCGCTCGGAGACGAACCAGTACAGCGCCGCCGAGGCGACCAGGTTCGCGAAGAACACTGCGGCGCCGACCGACAGCAGGCCCATCGACGCCTGGTAGCTCCCGGCGATCAGGAACAGCGGCGCGTGCCAGAGCGCCCACGCGACGCCGACGACAGCGGCGGTCCACACCGGCGGGAGCGAGCGCCGCAGCGCCGGCTGCAGCACCCCGCGCCAGCCGAACTCCTCCGACAGCGGGCCGGCGAACAGCGCCAGCACCAGCACGGGCAGCAGCCCGCCGGCGCGCGCGACGACAGTGGCCGGATCGGCCGCCGCGCCCGTCACCAGCAGGGCGGCGATCACGGGCAGCAGCCCGGCCAGCAGTGCACCCGGTACCCACATCCCGGCCGCGGCGAGCCGGGCGGACCGCTTGCTGCGGTGCCCGAACAGGCGCATGACCAGTGCGGCGAGCGTGGGCCCGGACGCTCCCACGACCCACAGGACGAACACCAGCGGATCAGCGGTGTTCCCGCCTGCGGCGAGGGCGAGGGCCCAGGCGCCCCAGCTGATGCCGAAGGTCAGGACAAGGAAGCGAGCGGCCGTCACCATGAGTTCCACCCAACCGAGGCGCAGCCTGCGGGTCATGCCGGTGCGCCCCCGCACCGGGGGTCGGGCCGTCCCTACCCGGCCGGCACCGGCAGGTCCGCCAGCTCCAACGATGCTGCGGCGTCGGCGCCGTCCCGCACCCCGAGCCGGGCGAGGAGCGGCATCAGGCGCAGCATGGCGTTGCGGCGCCACAGCGCCCCACGCGTCGCCGGGACGATCACCCGGCCGCCCGCGTCGGCCGTGTCCTGGTTGCGCTCGACGAACCCGCGCACGGTGCGCTCGTAGGCGGGTAGCGCGGCCGCGATGTCAGGTGCCGACGCCAGCTCGCCGGCCAGCGCGTACGCACCGACGACGGCCAGGCTGGTGCCCTGCCCGCTGAGGAACGACGGTGCGTAGCCGGCGTCGCCGACGAGCGCGACCCGACCGCGCGTCCACTCCGGCATGCGGATCTGGCTGACGGTGTCGAAGTAGAAGTCGTCGGCTTCGCGCATCCGGGCCAGCACTGCGGGCACGTGCCAGCCCGCATCGGCGAAGGCGGCTGCCGCCAGGTCCTGCTGCGCGGCCACGTCGTGCCGGCCGGGCACCTCCGACGAGGCGAACGCCAGCAGGGCGATGACCTGCGGGAGGTCCCGCACCGCGTAGAGCGCGGCAGCGCGACCCGGGTCGTTGCAGATCACCGCCTCCCGTTCGAGTCCGAAGGTGTTGGGCACGGAGAAGCCCGCGTACACGAGGCCGAGATCGCGCCGGAAGCTCTCCTCCGGGCCGAAGGCCAGGCGCCGGACGTTCGAGTGCAGCCCGTCGGCCCCCACCACCAGGTCGACCGTCCGGGGCGCCGAGCGCTCGAACGTGACGCGCACGCCGTCGACGTCCTCGTCGAGGCTCGCGAGGGAATCGGAGAAGACGTACTCCACGTCCTGTCGGGTCGCCTCGTACAGGATCCGGGTCAGATCGCCGCGGGGCAGCTCCACGGCCCGGATCCAGGAGCCGCCATCGAGCACCTCGGACGTGAACGCTCCGATCCGGCGACCCCGTCCGCTGACGAACGAGACCTGCCGGGTGTCGGTGCGGGCCGCCTGCACCGCGTCGAGCAGCCCCATCCGCTCGACGACATCGACGGCGACCCCGCGCAGGTCGATGGGGTACCCGCCATCACGGACAGCGGTCGAGCGCTCGACGACGGTGACGTCGTGGCCGGCGCGGTGCAGCCAGAACGCGAGCGCCGGACCGGCGACGCTCGCGCCGGAGATGACGACGGAGGCCATGTCCATCCTCACCGACCGGCCGGAACGGACATCTCGTCGAGTCGCAGCGACGACGCGACGTCGGCGGTCATGCGGTCCCCGAGCCCGAGGCGGTCGGCCACCGGCGCCAGGCGCAGCAGCACATTGCGCTTCCACAGCGCGGCGGCCGTCGTGGGCGCCACCAGATCCCCGCCCGCCTCGGCGATGCCCTGGTTGCGCTCGGCGAACCCGCGCATGGCGCGTTCGTAGGCCGGCAGCGCCGAGGCGATGTCGAACGCCGCCCCCAGCGCGCCGGCCAGCACGTACGCCCCGACGACGGCGAGGCTGGTGCCCTGCCCGGTCAGGAACGAGGGGGCGTAGCCGGCGTCGCCCACGAGTGCGACCCGGCCGCGCGTCCATTCCGGCATGTGGATCTGGCTGACGGTGTCGAAGTAGAAGTCGTCGGCCCCGCGCATCAGCGCCAGCAGGCCGGGCACGTGCCAGCCCATGCCGGCGAACGCCTCGGCGACGAGCGCCTGCTGCCCGATGACGTCGTGCCGGTCGACATCGGGAGCCGGACCGGCGAACGACAGCAGCGCCGTGAGCTGCGGGAGGTCGCGCACCGCGTAGAGGGTCGCGGACCGGCCGGGAACGTTGGACATCACGGCCTCGCGGTCCAGGCCGAACGTGTTGGACACCGAGAAGCCCGCGTAGGTGAAGCCGAGATCGCGCCGGAACTGCTCCTCGGCCCCGAACACAAGTCGCCGGACGTTCGAATGCAGGCCGTCCGCGCCCACCACCAGATCGAACGCGCGGGGCGCCGAGCGCTCGAAGGTCACCCGGACGCCATTGCCGTCCTGCTCGAGGCTCGCGATCGAGTCGGAGAAGACGTACTCGACGTCGTGCCGGGTCGCCTCGAACAGGATGCGCGTGAGATCGCCACGGGGCAGCTCGACCGCGCGGGTGTCGGGGTTGCCGACCAGCTTCTCCGGGTCGAGCGTGGCGATCCGGCGGCCCCGGCCGTTGACGAAGGTGATCTGCCGGGTGCCGGTGCGTGCTGCCTCGATCCGGTCGAGCAGTCCCATGCGCGCCACGGCATCGACCGCGGTGCCGCGCAGGTCGATCGGGTATCCGCCGTCGCGGACCGCGGTCGAGCGCTCGACGACGGTGACGTCGTGGCCTGCGCGGTGCAGCCAGAACGCGAGCGCCGGACCGGCCACGCTTGCACCGGAGATGAGAACGGTAGCCATCGCTCCCCCTTGTTTTTTTACCTGCCGCACGGCAAGTTACTGACCGTGCGGCAGGTAGGCAAGGGGTAGCGCTGAGAAGCTCCTAAGATCGGACGATGCCCCGCCAGACCGCCGCCGACACCCGCGCCGAGATCCGCGCCGTCGCGGCCGAGCTGTTCGCCCAGCGCGGGTTCGAGCAGACCAGCCTCCGCGAGATCGCCGAACGCCTCGGCATCACGAAGGCGGCGCTCTACTACCACTTCCCGTCGAAGAACGAGCTGATGGCATCGCTCGTCGAGCCGCTGATCGAAGACCTCCGCCTGCTGGCGACCGAGGTCGAGCAGGTCGACGGCGAGGTGCAGCACGACCCGCGGCCGATCGTCGAGAAGTTCTTCGAGATCTGCATGCGTCATCGACTCGTGCTGCGCGGGCTCGTCCGAGATGTGCACGCGGTGCAGGAGCTCGAGATCCTCCCCGTGATGGTGCACTGGCGGGAGCGCGTCGACGCCGTGCTCGTCGGCAGCGACGATCCGGTCGACCGGGTGCGCGCCGTCGTCGCGCTCGGCGGTCTCCAGGACACCGTCGCCATCTTCGACGACGCCGAGCTGGCCGTGGTGCGCGAGGCTGCGATCGCGGCGGCGATGCGCGCGCTGCTGCCGGGCTGATCGCATGAGCGCGGACGACGGCTATCTGCTGGCCAACCGGCAGCGCGAGGCGGGCACCCGGTTCACGGCGCTGGCGACGCTGTTCGACCCGACCACGGTCCGGCACTTCGACGAGATCGGAGTCGGCGCCGGCTGGCGGTGCTGGGAGATCGGCGCGGGCGGGATGTCGCTGCCACGCCTGCTCGCCGACCGGGTGGGTCCCACCGGCCTGGTCGTGGCGACGGACATCGACACGTCGTGGCTCGACAGCGCCGATCCGGGCACGGTGCGCGTCCTGCGCCACGATGTCGGCGCCGACGACCCACCCGTCACCGATCTGGATCTCGTGCACGCCCGACTCGTGCTCACCCACGTGCCGGCCCGCGAGGCCGCGCTCACGGCCATGGTCGCCGCGCTGCGGCCGGGCGGGTGGCTGCTGCTGGAGGAGGCCGATCCCGGGCTCCAGCCGCTGCTCTGCCCGGACGAACACGGCCCGGAGCAGCAGCTGGCGAACCGGCTGCGCCGCGGCTTCCGCGCGCTGATGGCCGGGCGCGGCGCCGATCTCGGTTACGGCCGGACCCTGCCCAGGGTGTTGCGTGAGCACGGGCTGACCGACGTCGCGGCCGACGCGTACTTCCCGATCACCGGCCCCGCGTGCGCGACGCTGGAACGCGCCACCGTCGAGCAGATCCGGGACCGGCTGATCGACGGTGGGATCGCCACCCCCGCCGAGATCGACCAGCACGTCGACAACATCGCGGCCGGTCGGCTGCCCGAACTCGCCACCTCCCCGCTCGTCTCGGCGTGGGGCCGCAAACCCCACGACTGAGTCACCAGCGGGCGACCACCAGGCGCGACGAGATCACCACGTCGGAGTCGGCGCGGCCACGCACCAGCTCCGGCGGCCGTGGCGTGAACCCGGGCAGCGCGTCCATGCCGGGCGTGCTGTCGGAGACGGCCAGCTCGAGCGGCCCCGCACCGGCGACCGTCAGCTCGACGGTCGCCCCGGACGGGGGCACGTCGCTGAGCTGCAGCCGGAACGGGAACCGGGGGTCCTCCAGGGGCGCGCCGGGACCGAGTTGGCTGTGCACCGGCCCGTCGCCGTCCATGGTCACGCCGACGGCCGTGACCGCACGTCCGGACTGGACGGTGAGCGTGCCGGCCCCGCGGAGGCTGCGCACCCGCAGCGTGACGATCGTGCCGTCGGGCCCGGAGCGGGTGCCGACGACGGTCGCGTCCGGGGCAGGCACACCGGTGGCCGGCGCATCGCCGCGCCAGCGGCTGACGCCGAGCGGCAACGGGGTGGCGATCTGGCCGGCCTGCGTGGTGTAGTGCCGCGTCCAGTCCGGGGGCGCGGTGTCGCTGCTGACCCACTGTGCGCCCCCGCCTGCGTTGGCCACGTAGGCCAGCGCGGTGGGGCGTGGATGGGTGGCGTCGAACGGGTCGGTCTGCAGACCCGCGGCGACGAGTCCGGCCGCCGCCACGAGGGCGAGCACCGACACGATCCGGGTCCGCCGACCCACCGCGAACGCGACGACGGGAAGCAACAGCAGGCCGGCCGCGGCGTACAGGAGCGCGGCGAGGGAGGCCTGCGGGAGCCCACCGACCATCGTGGCGGCCCCCTGCAGCAGGAGCAGCAGCGCGGCCGGCAGCCCGCCGACGACCCAGGCGACGAGCTGGGCACGCGGGCGCTCGTTGCCGAGCAGGAGCGCGGCGATGCCGCCGAGCCCGGCGGTGATCGCCGGCAGGGTCGCGACGAACGCGGCACCCGGCGCGATCCCCGACAGCAACGCACCCAGCAGGGCGAGCCACAGCACGGTGCCGAAGGAGACACCGAGCCTGCTCACCCGCCGGTGCAGCACCCCTGCCCACATCAGCACGACGAACGCAGCGAGCACTGCGACAGCGGCCCGCAGCAGTCCGGGTCGGTACGGCTCGCCCGACGGCATGGCGGCGTAGCCCGGTTGCAGAGTGGTCAGCAGCTGGGCGAGCCCGGCGCCGGCGGCACCCGCGACGGCCAACCCGATCAGTGCGAGCACGCTGCCGGCCACGAGCCGGAGGCCGACGGTGCCGCGCTGGCGGCCGGCCACCATCGCGTACACCATGACGATCACGAAGGACAGCAGCACCAGCGGCACCAACGCGCCGTCCGGGTAGTGCACGACCACGCCGAACAGGGTCACGAAGGTGGCGCCGGACCGCGCCTGGAACTCCGTGCCGTCCCGGTCGGCGAACCCGCGCACCAGCGACAGCATCGTGTCGCCGTGCTGCTGCAGGGTGCTGCGGTCGAGCCGATCCGGGGTGTCCAACGGCGAGTGGTTGTAGGCCCGCCCGTCGACGGGGGCGAGGGTGAGTCCCGCATACCCACCGACCGCGAGCGCG
>Ga0307513_10005074_pt1 | contig 17414 bp, 19 predicted proteins | sample 15_EM_MG_FD_202174 | JGI IMG/M metagenome (GOLD analysis project Ga0307513, IMG submission 202174) | Populus trichocarpa ectomycorrhiza microbial communities from riparian zone in the Pacific Northwest, United States - 15_EM | ecosystem: Host-associated > Plants > Roots > Unclassified | place... | reverse complement strand
GCCGTCGTGACACGGCTGCCGGTCGGGCTCGCCGCCCGCGGCGGTTGGGGCGACACGGTCCTGCCGCTGCCGGGCGGCGCCGCCGACTGGCACGACATGATCACCGACGTCGCGGTGGAGGGCAACTCCCCGCGACTGGCGACGCTGCTGGACCGCTACCCCGTGGCCCTGCTCGTCCGCCCCGTCTGACATCGCGCGCCGCGCGCTCCCCCTGGGTAGGCTCGCGGCAGCCATCATCGCCTGCAAGGGGGGCTCATCGGAGGTGAGTTCGGATCAGCAGCCCGCGACCGTGAGCGAGCTCGCGCAAGCGGGCTTCGTCGACGCGATCGAGATCGGCCGGGGCGGATTCGGCGTCGTGTTCCGATGCCACGAGCAGTCCGTCGGCCGCACGGTCGCGGTGAAGCTGCTGAACGCCGGACTCGACCCCACGAACCGGGCCCGGTTCTTCCGCGAGGGCCGGGCCATGGGCAGGCTGTCCGGACATCCCAACGTGGTCGAGGTGCTGCAGGTCGGGGAGACCACCGGTGGCCGCCCCTTCATCGTGATGCCGTATCTCGCCAGGGGGTCGCTGGCTGCGTTCATCGAGAACGACGGGCCCGTGTCGTGGTCGGACGCGGCCAGGATCGGTGTGCGGCTGGCGGGCGCGCTGGAGAGCGCACACCGTGTGGGCACCCTGCACCGCGACGTCAAACCCGCGAACGTCCTGCTGTCGGACTACAGCGAGGTCCAGCTCACCGACTTCGGCATCGCCAGGATGCAGGGCGGGTTCGAGACCGCGCGCGGCCTGTTCATCGGCTCCGTGGGATACAGCCCGCCGGATGTGCTCGAGGGCGGCCCACCCACTCCGCGCTCGGACGTCTACGCGCTCGGGGCGACACTCTTCACGATCATCGCCGGCTATCCCCCGTTCGCCCGTGAGCCGGACGAGGAGCTCGTCGCCCAGTACCTGCGCATCCGCAACCGCCCGGTCCCGGACCTGCGTGGTGATGGCGTGCCCGACGACATGTGCAGGGTTCTCGAGCAGGCGATGGCCAAGGACCCGGGGGACCGACCGGAGATGGTGGAGTTCGGGCGGGCACTGCAGCAGGTGCAGCAGCGCGCCGGGCTACCCGTCGTCGAGATGGCCGTCCCCGCCGCGCCACTGCTCGGATCGGCTCCGGGCGCGGACGCCCCGACGCCGCCGTCGACTCCCGGCCCGAACGACATGCCGGCCGTGGAGGAGTCGAGATCCGAGCTCCCGATCACCGCGTGGACACCTCCCCCGCCGTCCACCGTCGGTCCGATCCCCGACCGGCCTGCTCCGGCCGCGGAGGCACCGTCCAGGCAAGCAGCCGTCCGGCCGGGCCCGCCGGCGCCGCAACCCGCGGCGATGCCGCGGCCCGGGCCGACGCGATCCCTCGCGGCACCGGACGGAGGACGTCGTGCCGGCGTGCCGGAGGCCCCGTCCGCATCACCCCCCGAGAACGCGGACGGGCGGTGGCCGCGGGTCGTCGCCGTCGCGGTGCTGGTCCTGCTGCTGGTCGGGGCGATCACGCTGGCCGTCGTCCTCGGCGTGCGCGCGTTCTCGGCGACCGTCGGTGCCGGCCCGATCGTCGAGACGACGGTTCCTACCACCACCTCGGCCGGTCCCGCCGGCGTCCCCGCCTGACCCGGCCCCGGCGCGCGCGTCCGCCGGGCACCCGGCACGATCGTCACCCGTGACTGACTTCGCGGTGTGGGCGCCGCAACGGGAGAAGGTGCAGGTGCTCGTCGACGGGTCGCCGTACCCCATGCGGCGCGACGGCGCGGGGTGGTGGCGGGCCGCCGTGCTCGACGCCGGCACGGGCAGCGCCTACGCGTTCCTGCTCGACGACGAGCCTGATCCGCTGCCCGATCCGCGATCGCGGTGGCAGCCCACCGGCGTGCACGGCGCGTCCCGCGTGTACGACCAGGCCACCCATCACTGGGCCGACGACGCCTGGACGGGCCGCCACCTGCCCGGGAGCGTGCTCTACGAGTGCCACATCGGCACGTTCACCCCGGAGGGCACGTTCGACGCGGCGATCGCCAAGCTGGACCACGTCGCCGGGCTGGGCGTCGACATCGTCGAGGTGTTGCCGGTCAACGCGGTCGACGGGCCCCGCAACTGGGGCTACGACGGCGTCGGCTGGTACGCGGTCACCGAGAACTACGGCGGCCCGGACGGTTTCAAGCGGTTCGTCGAGGCCTGCCACGTCCGTGGCCTGGGCGTGTGCCTGGACGTGGTCTACAACCACCTCGGCCCGTCGGGCGCCTACCTGGACCGGTTCGGGCCCTACTTCGCGGGCAGCAACATCTGGGGCCCGACGGTCAACCTCGACGGGCCGCAGTCGGAGATCGTGCGCCGCTACATCATCGACAACGCCCTCATGTGGCTGCGCGACTTCCACGTCGACGCGCTGCGCCTCGACGCCGTCCACGCGCTGCGCGACACCCGCGCCCAGCACGTCCTCGAGCAGCTGGCCGTCGAGGTGGAGTCGCTGTCGGCGCACGTCGGACGACCGCTGTCGCTGATCGCCGAGTCCGATCTGAACGACCCGAGGCTCGTCACCGCGCGGGAGGGCGGCGGGTACGGGCTGGCGGCGCAGTGGTGCGACGACATCCACCACAGCCTCCACACCGTGCTCACCGGCGAGTCGCAGGGCTACTACGCCGACTTCGCGGCCGCCGACCTGACCGGGCTCGCGCACGTGTTCACCCGCGCGTTCCTGCACGAGGGCACGTGGTCGAGCTTCCGCAAGCGCAATCACGGCGCACCCGTCGACACCCGGCGGATCCCCGGCCACCGGTTCCTCGCCTACCTGCAGAACCACGACCAGATCGGCAACCGGGCCACCGGCGACCGGCTCACCCAGACCCTCTCCCCCGGCCTGCTGGCCTGCGGTGCGGCACTGGTGCTGTGCTCGCCGTTCACACCGATGCTGTTCATGGGCGAGGAGTGGGGCGCCCGCACCCCGTGGCAGTTCTTCTCCTACTTCCCCGACGAGAACCTGCGCACGGCCGTGCGCGAGGGTCGGTTCGCCGAGTTCGTGGAGCACGGCTGGGACGCCGAGGTGGAGGTGCCCGACCCCAACGCCGAGTCGACGTTCCTCGACTCCAAGCTCGACTGGGACGAGCCCACCCGCGAACCGCACGCCACGCTGCTGCAGATGCACACCGAGCTGATCGCCCTGCGCAAGCAGTACCCCGAGCTGTCGGACCCGTGGCTCGACGACGTCGAGGTCGACGTCTCCGGCGACTCCGAGGAGGGCCGCACGATCGTGCTGCACCGCGGCCGGCTGCGGCTGCTGTGCAATCTCGGGAAGTCGGAGGTCACCCTCGAGCTCGGAGAGCGGATCGACCGCATCCTGCTCGCGTCGGAGCCGGTGGAGGCGCTCGACGACGCGATCACCATGGGCCCGGAGCGGTTCGCGGTGGTGATGGTCGGATGACGACCGGCGGGGCCATGGGTGGCGGCCGCTCGTTCGTCGACGCCACGGGCACGCCGGTGCCGCTGCGCAGCCCGATCCGCACCGTCGTGGCCACCGATCCCGAGGTGGGCGCCCTGCTCGTGGAGATCGGGGCGACCGTGATCGGGTGCGCAGGCCGGCTCGGCGAGGTGCCCGTGATCGGGGAGGACCGCAGCCCCGACGTCCGCGAAGTGGCTGCTCTGCGCCCGGACGGCATCATCACCGGCACCCGCGACGGGCGGCACGACCTCGCCGATCCGGCGGTCGTCGAAGCTCTGCGGCGCGTCGCAACGGTCATCGCGGTCGACACCGCCCGCGCAGCCGCCGCGCGGGCGGACCTGCGCGCCCTGCTCGGCCCGACCGGACGGCCCCTCCCCGCGGCGCCCTCGCCCGTCCCACCGCCCGTCGATCCGCTCGGTGAGCTGGACCCGGACGCGGCGCCGGCCGGCCACGGCGTTGCGGAGCTGGGGCCACGAGCAGCTGCGGTGGCGCGCGAGGTGGCCCGCACCGGGCACGCAGCGGTCCTGACCGACGGCGGCCGGGAGGTCGCGGCGATCATCGACATCGCCGACTACCGCCGGCTCGTCGAGCTCGTCGAGCTGGTCGAGGGGCTACGGCTGCAGCGGCGATAGCGCGCTCGAACAGCACGCGGCCCCGACCTCCCACAGGGATGATCGGGGCCGCGAGAAGGAACGTCAGAGCAGCCCGAGACCCTTCACGGCCTCGCGCTCCTCCTGCAGCTCGGCGACGCTGGCATCGATCCGCGAGCGGGAGAAGTCGTCGATCTCCAGACCCTGGACGATCTCCCACTTCCCGTCCTTCGACGTGACGGGGAAGGAGGAGATGATGCCCTCGGGGACGCCGTAGGAGCCGTCGGAGGGAATGGCGGCGGAGGTCCAGTCGCCCGCCGGGGTGCCGTTGACCCAGTCGTAGACGTGGTCGATGGCCGCGTTGGCCGCCGACGCCGCCGACGAGGCACCGCGGGCCTCGATGATCGCCGCGCCGCGCTTGGCGACGGTGGGGATGAACTCGTCCTTCAGCCAGGTCTCGTCGACCTGCTCGGCGGCGATCTTGCCGCCGACCTCGGCGTGGTAGAGGTCGGGGTACTGGGTGGCGGAGTGGTTGCCCCAGATCGTGAGCTTCTTGATCTCCGACAGCGGCACCGACAGCTTCTTGGAGAGCTGGGCGAGCGCGCGGTTGTGGTCGAGGCGGGTCATGGCCGTGAAACGCTCGGCCGGGACGTCCGGGGCGGCGGCCTGGGCGATCAGGGCGTTGGTGTTGGCCGGGTTGCCGACCACCAGCACGCGGATGTCGTCGGCTGCGCCGGCGTTGATGGCCTTGCCCTGCGGCGCGAAGATGCCGCCGTTGGCCTCGAGGAGGTCGCCGCGCTCCATGCCCTTGGTGCGGGGCCGGGCGCCGACGAGCAGCGCCACGTTCGCGCCGGCGAACGCCTTGGTGGCGTCGTCGAAGATGTCGATGCCCGACAGCAGCGGGAACGCGCAGTCGTCGAGCTCCATCGCAGTGCCCTCCGCCGCCTTCACCGCCTGCGGGATCTCCAGCAGGTTCAGCTTGACCGGGACATCGGCCCCGAGCAGCTGGCCCGACGCGATCCGGAACAGCAACGCGTAGCCGATCTGACCTGCGGCTCCGGTGACGGTGACGGTGACAGGGGTGGTTGTCGACGTAGACACGAGGCGGAGGTTAATCCTCGGCGCCGAGGAGCGCTGCGACGGGGAGCACGTTCACCGATCGGGTTGGTCACATCCGCCGCTACGGTGACTGAGTGTCCGTTTCGCGCGACCTGGGTGCGACCCCGCTGACCGAACGCCGGCCGGCCCCGGATCTGGCCCGCGGCGGCATGCTGCTGCTCATCGCGCTGGCGAACGTGCACCTCTACCTGTACGGCAGCCCGACCGGGTTGCGTGGGTACCCGCGCGAGCTCGATCCGGCCGATCAGGCCGTCGTGCTCGTCCAGATGGTGCTGGTCGACGGGCGGGCGTATCCCCTGTTCGGCCTGCTGTTCGGCTACGGCATCACCCAGCTCGCCCGGCGGCGTCTCGACCTCGGGGTGCCCGTCGACGCGGTGGTGCGCATCGTCCGGCGGCGTGGCTGGTGGCTCGTCGCCATCGGGTTCGCACACGCCGCGCTGCTGTTCGCCGGTGACATCGTCGGCGCCTACGGGGTGCTGGCCCTGCTGCTCGCCGGGCCGCTGGTCCGCGCGAGCGCGCGCACCCTCACGATCATCGCCGGTCTCGCGGTCGCCCTGATGACGTTGATCTCCGCCGGGAACGGGCTCCCCGTCCCCGACGACCCGATGGCCGCCCTCTGGTCCATGACGGTGCCGGAGGCGTTCCTGGCGGCCGCCGTCCGGCTGTTCGAGTGGGGTGTCGGGAGCGTTCCGCTGCAGGTCCTCGCAGTGCTGGGACCGGTGGCGATCGGGGTGCTCGCGGCCCGCGCCGGGCACCTCGACGAGCCCGAGCGGCATCGGCGGTTGCTCGTGCGCACGGCGGTGCTCGGCATCGGTGCCGCGGTGCTCCTCGGCCTCCCACTCGCGCTGATGGCGGCGCAGCTGTGGGACGGCGGCTCGGTCGCCGGTGCGCTGCTCGCCGGCGCTGCGCACGGGCTCGGCGGCTATCTCGGCGGGCTCGGGTACGCGGCGGCGTTCGGACTGCTCGCGATCCGGGTGACCCGCCGCGGCGCCGGGCCCGCAACGCGCGCGCTGCTCGCCTGCGGCCGGCGGTCGCTGTCGTGCTACCTGGCGCAGTCACTCGCGTTCGTGTTCCTGCCGGCGTGGACGTTCGGCGTCGGCGCCCGGATCGGTGTGTGGGAGGCCGCCCTGGCCGGGCTGGGCGCGTGGCTGGTGATCCTGGCGGTCGCCGGGGTGTCCGAGCGGCAGTGCCTGCGCGGACCGGCCGAGGTGCTGCTGCGCCGCCTCACCTACGGGCCGCGCCGCTGAGTGGACCGCTACCGTGCTGCCATGGTGAGCTCCGAAGGGTCCTCCCCCGACAGCGATGAGCGGCCCGACGGCGCGGAGGCCGGGCACCCCTCCTGGGCGGGCGCGACGGGCTACCACCCTGCGGACGATGCCGCGGAGGAGCCGGACCCGCCTGCGGAGCGCCCCGGCTACATGCACGTGTCGGAGGGCATGGCAGCGCACGCACCGATGCCGGGCGCCCCGCCCTACCCGGCGCTGCCGCCGCCCGAGATCTCCCCCGGACGTGCGCCGGGCCCGTCCGACGCGACACCGTTCCCGCGGGCGCTCGCCGCGGCTGCGGTGTGGCTGGTGGTGAACCTGCTGCTCAACCTGGTGCTCACCGGCTCGGCAGGTTCACTCGTCGGGGTGGCGACGCTGGTGGGTTTCACCCTCGTCGTCGGACTGGTGCTGTGGCTCGTGCTCCGGCACCGGACACTGCTGTTCTGGCAGCTCGCCCTCATCGCCGCGCCGGTCTACTGGATCGTGCGGCTCCTGGTCTTTCCCCGCGCGATGTAGGTCAGCCGGTCCGGCGGCGCGAGCTGATCACCCCGGTGTCGAACCCGGCCAGGTGCAGGCCGCCGTGGAAGCGGGCGTGCTCCACCTTGAGGCAGTGGTCCATCACGACCTCCAGCCCGGCGGCTTCCGCACGTCGCGCCACGTCCTCATCGAGGAGGCCGAACTGCGTCCAGAAGGTGTGCACGCCACCCTCCCCCACGCCGAGGGCGATCACCTCGTCCAGGACCGCGGGCAGATCCTGGCGGCGGCGGAACACGTCCACGAGATCGGGCACGACAGGCAGGTCGGCCAGTGTCTTGTAGACGGGGTGCCCGAGCATCTCGGTGGCGTTGGGGTTGATGAAGTACGTATCGAACTTGGTGGTGGACAGCAGGTAGGTGGCGACGAAGTTGCTCGCCCGGGCCGGGTTCGGCGACGCCCCCACCATCGCGACGGTGCGGGTGGCGCGCAGGATCTGTTGCCGCCGCAGCGCGGACGGGTTCTCCCACCCTGTCGACACAGCCATGGGTCAGGCCTCCTTCGACGCGGCGGTGAGCGCCTGGTCGAGGTCCCAGATGATGTCGTCGGGGTCCTCGATGCCGACGCTGATGCGCACCAGGTCCGGCGGCACCCCCGCGTCGCGGAGCTGCTCGGTGGTGAGCTGCTGGTGGGTGGTGGAACCGGGGTGCAGCACGAGCGTGCGCGCGTCGCCGATGTTGGCGAGGTGGCTGCACAGCTGCACCGACTCGATGAACCGCTCCCCCGCCGCGCGTCCGCCCTGCACGCCGAACGCGAACACCGCGCCCGGCCCCTTCGGCAGGTAGCGGTTGGCGCGCTCGTGGTGCGGATGGCCGGGCAGGCCGGCCCACTTCACGTACGAGACGCGAGGATCGGCGTCGAGCCACTCCGCGACGATGCGGGCGTTCGCGACGTGCGCCTCCATGCGCTGCGGCAGCGTCTCCACGCCCTGGAGCAGCTGGAACGCCGACTGCGCCGAGAGCGTGGCGCCGATGTCGCGCAGCTGCTCGGCGCGCAGCTTGGTGAGGAACCCGAACTCGCCGAAGTTGCCCCACCACGTCAGCCCGCCGTAGGACGGGACAGGTTCGGTCATCAGCGGGAAGTTGCCGTTGCCCCAGTCGAACCGGCCGGACTCGACGACCACGCCACCCAGCGTCGTGCCGTGACCGCCGAGGAACTTCGTGGCCGAGTGGATCACGATGTCGGCGCCGTGCTCGATCGGCCGGCACAGGTAGGGCGTGGCCATGGTCGCGTCGATCACCAGCGGCAGCCCGGCCGCGTGCGCCACGTCGGCGAGCGCCACGATGTCGGCCACGTCGCCGGACGGGTTGGACACCACTTCGGCGAACACCAGCTTGGTGCGCGGAGTGATCGCGGCGGCGAAGTCCGCCGGGTCGTCACCGGCGACGAACACCGTGTCGATGCCGAACCGGCGCAACGTGACGTCGAGCTGGGTGATCGTGCCGCCGTACAGCCCGGCCGCGGCGACGATGTGGTCGCCGGTGCCGGCGAGCGCGGCGAAGGTGAGGAACTCCGCGGCCTGCCCGCTGGCGGTGGCGACAGCGCCGAGCCCACCCTCCAGGCTGGCGATCCGCTCCTCGAACACCGACACCGTCGGGTTGGCGATCCGGCTGTAGATCAACCCGTACTTCTGCAGCGCGAACAGCGTGGCCGCGTCGGTGGTGTCGGTGAAGACGAAGCTCGTGGTCTGGTAGATCGGCGTCGCCCGGGCACCGGTGGCGGCGTCGGGCACCGCACCTGCGTGCACAGCACGGGTGCGGAACCCCCACTGCCGGTCGACGGGACGGTCGGCGGCGCCCGGGCGATCGCTCATGTCGTCATCCTGCCTGTCGTCACGCGGCGCGGACGGTGGTGGTCACGGGAGTGGTGTTGCGGAACAGGTCCAGCACCGGGCAGTGAGCGTCCACGGTGGCGGCGAGCTCCTGGTAGCGCTCCGCCTCGGCCGGCCCGTCGAGGGTGACGACGACCCGCACCTCGCCGAAGCCGGGACGCACGGCGTCGTCCACGCCGAAGAAGCCACGCACGTCCAGATCGCCCTCGACGTCGATCGAGATGTCGTCGAGCGGGATGCCCAGCTGCGCCGCCCAGAACCGGTAGGTGACGACCTGGCAGGACAGCAGGCCGGCCAGCGCGACCTCGACCGGGTTGGGTGCCTCGTTGTCGCCGCCGAGTGCCGGCGGCTCGTCGACGAGCACGGTGTGGTCGTTGATCCGCAGGTGGGTGCGGACGCCCTCGCCGCCGGTGCCGGTCGCGCGGAACACGACGTGGCCCTTGTCCGGATCGTCGGTGACGGCCGAGGTGGTGCCGGCGACGATCGCGCGCAGGGCGTCGTCGCGGGTGGGTGCAGCAGAGGACATGGAAGGACTCCATGGGTCAGGGGTGCGGGTGTCGGGGTGCTGGGCCGGTGGATCAGCGGGAACCCGGACACGCGCAGCTGGTGACCCGCGCGAAGTCGACGTGCCGGCGACGCACGAGGAGCAGGGTCGGAACCGGCACCCCACAGTCGTAACGTGCCGGATGCATTCCTACAAGTGTTCGCGGAAGAAACTGACGATACGGAGGTGTGCGTCCTCCGCGCTCGCCTCGTGGAACTCGGCGTGGATGGGCGACCGGCTCGCGATCGCACCCAGCACCCCGGGGGTCTCGGTGTAGAACGAGTGCCCTGCCTCGGGATAGGTCTTCACGTCGTGCGGCACGCCCAGCGCGTCGAGCTGGGCCTCGAGCTTCTCGGGCACGCCGCGCGCCATCAGGTCGCGCCCGCCGTAGCTGGCGACCACGGGGCAGGCCCGCGGCATGTCCACGGCGGTGTTGTAGAACGGCGCGCTCACCTTGTACAGGCCGGTGCGCGCGAGCAGCAGGGCGAAGCTGCCGCCCATGCAGAAGCCGATGGTGCCGATCCGGTCGGTGTCGACCTGCGGGCGATCGGTGAGCCAGCGCCGCACCGCCTCCAGGTCGTCGAGCGCCTGGCCGCGCCCGGCCAGCGCGGTCCGCAGCACGCTCGCCACGCACAGTTGGCGGATCGGGCCGCGCGCGAACAGGTCCGGGATGACCGTGGCGTAGCCGTCGTCTGCGAGATCGCGGGCGACCCGCTTCATCTCGTCGGTCATGCCGAACGCCTCGTAGATCATCACCAGGGCGGGGAACGGTCCCTCGCCGTCCGGCACCGTGAACACGCCGGGCAGCGTGGTGTTCCCGGCCGGGAAGCGGATCTCGGTCTGCACGCCTTGGACGCTAGCCGATCACCGGCGCGGCAGCCGGACCAGTCCTTCCTGGACGGTCGTGGCGATCAACGTGCCGTCGGCGGTGCGGAACCGACCCGTCGCCAGCCCCCGCGACCCGGACGCCGTCGGCGAGTAGCAGGTGTAGAGGAACCACTCGTCCGCGCGGAAGGGGCGGTGGAACCACATCGCGTGATCCAGACTCGCCATCTGCACCCGGCCCGTCGTCGTCTCGTGGCGGGCGAGCACGGAGCCCAGCAGCGTCATGTCGCTGGCGTAGGTCAGCAGGCAGACGTGCAGCAGCGGGTCGTCGGGCAACGTGCCGTCGGCGCGCATCCACACCCGCACCGGCTCGTCCGACGGGGCGCGGCGGGACTCCGAGAACATCGGCTCGTCCACGAACCGGATGTCCAGCGGGCGCTCGAAGCGCGCCATCCAGCCCGCGTCGGCGCCGGCCCGCACCCGCTCGCCGAGGTCGGGCAGCGAATCGGGGTCGGGCACCAGCCGATCCGGCGGCGGCTCCGTGTGCTCCAGCCCGTCCTGCGGGAGCTGGAACGACGCCGACAACGAGAAGATCGCCTCGCCGTGCTGGATGCCCAGCACCCGCCGCGTGGTGAAGGAGTGGCCGTCGCGCACCCGCTCCGTCTCGTAGACGATCGGCACGCTCGGGTCGCCGGGCCGGATGAAGTAGGCGTGCAGCGAGTGCACGCCGCGGTCGGCCGGGACGGTCCGCCCCGCCGCGACCAACGCCTGCCCCGCCACCTGGCCGCCGAACACCCGCACCGGGCTGTGCGCGGGGCTGACCCCGCGGAAGAGGTTCACCTCAAGCTGCTCGAGATCCAGCAGTCGCACCAGGCGGTCCAGGGCGTACTGCCCCCTGGGCACGCCGTCCACGGCGAGGTCGGAGGCAAGCTCGGTGTCGGGGTCGCTCACGCCGGCCAGTCTGTCAGGCTTCTGCGAACGTCCCTTACGTCGCATACTTCGCGCGTGGCACTGCTGGACGAGCACGCGGTGCGGGCGGCTGCGATGGCCTGGCTGGACGAACGCACCGCGGGCGGCGACATCCCCGTCAAGCAGCCGGACGTCGCCGGCTTCCCGTTCCCGGTAGAGCTAGTCAGCCTGCTCATGCGGCAGCAGGGAATCTGCAAACCGCGCCAACTCGAAGCCGCGCTCGCCATCCGCACCACGTGGACCGCGGACAGTGCCGACGGGCTCTTCCGTTACGCCTATCGCGGCACCGACCCGCAGAGCTTCGACAACAGCGCCCTGCGCCGGGTTTACGAGCTGCGCCGCCGCTGATCTGGCTCATCGCCGTGGCTCCCGGCGTCTTCAGGTTCAGGCCGCTACATCCGGTAGTTGCCGCCGGTAGGCGCTCAGAGATCTCCTCGGCCGAAGATCACGTCGAGGTCGGAGTTTGCGTTGTGAAAACAGCAAATCCTTCGACCTCAACGCGATCTTGAGGCTAGGCGGCCCCCCGCCACACGGGATGACCAAGGCTCCACCAGAGGGAAGGCCGGGGTACGGGGCGGAGCCCCGGTGCACCTGACCAAGCACTACTAGTAGGGCCACGCGGTCACGTGAGGGCGCGGATCCACTCCCGCTCGATCAACCCCGGGTTGCTCGGGAGAGGTTGGCTGCCTCCGGTCGGGGCGAAACCGGCCTTGGCGTAGGTGCGGGCGGCCGCGGCGTTGCCGTCGACGACCCACAACTCCACCTCGGCGGCACCCTCGCCACGGGCCCAGTCCACGACGGCACCGACCAGTGCACCGGCGATGCCGCGGCCGCGGTGGTCGGGGTGCACCCACATCGAGATCAGGTCGTGGCGGCCGGGCACACCCGTCCAGGACGGCTGGCCTGCGGCCAGCGCGATCTCGTCGGCCACGAACCACGCCCGCGCACCGGTGATCCGCGAACGCCACTCGTCCGCGGTCATCCCGGCCTCGCGGTAGTGGGTGGCCGCGAACGCGTCCGGCGCGTCGAGCAATGCGGCCAACCGGAGCCGACGCAGCAATCCCACGTCGGCGACGGTCAGCCGTCGGATCACGGCCACCGGCTCAGCCGTGGTCGTCCTCGCCGAGCCGGTGCACGCGGATCAGGTTCGTGGAGCCCGCGGTGCCGGGCGGGCTGCCGGCGACGATGACGACGAGGTCGCCGGGCTGGAACCGGTCGATGGCGAGCATCGCGTGGTCGACCTGTTCGACCATGGCGTCGGTGGACTCCACGTAGGGCACGAGGAAGGTCTCCACGCCCCACGTCATCGCCAGCTGGCTGCGCACCCCCGGGGTGGGGGTGAACGCGAGCAGAGGGAGCCGCGTGTGCAACCGCGCCAGCCGACGGACGGTGTCGCCGCTCTGCGTGAACGCGACGATCGCGCGCGCGGAGAGCCGCTCGCCGATGTCGCGGGCCGCGTAGGACAGCACCCCGCGCTTCGTGCGCGGCACGTGGTTGAGGGCCGGCACGGTGACCGGTCCGCCCTCGACGGCTTCGACGATCTGCGCCATCGTGCGGACGGCCTTGATCGGGTAGCGACCGACACCGGTCTCGCCGGAGAGCATCACCGCGTCGGCGCCGTCGAGCACCGCGTTGGCCACGTCGGAGGCCTCCGCGCGGGTCGGGCGTGAGTTGGTGATCATCGACTCGAGCATCTGGGTGGCCACGATGACCGGCTTGGCGTTCTCGCGGGCGATCTGGATGGCCCGCTTCTGGACGAGCGGCACGTGCTCGAGCGGGAGCTCCACGCCGAGGTCGCCGCGGGCGACCATCACGCCGTCGAAGGCCAGGACGATGGCCTCGAGGTTGTCGACGGCCTCGGGCTTCTCGATCTTCGCGACGACCGGCAGCCGCCCACCCTTGGAGTCCATGATCTTGTGGACGAGGTCGATGTCGGCCGGGCTGCGCACGAACGAGAGCGCCACGATGTCGGCGCCCAGGTCGAGGGCGAACTCGAGGTCGCCGATGTCCTTCTCCGACAGCGCCGGCACCGACACGTTCATGCCGGGCAGCGAGATGCCCTTGTTGTCGCTGACGGGGCCACCCTCGGTGACCCGGCAGACCACGTCGAGCCCCTCGACGGCGGTGACCCGCAGCGCCACCTTGCCGTCGTCGACGAGCAGGCGGTCGTCGGGACGGGCGTCGTCGGCGAGGCCCTTGTACGTGGTGGAGACGCGGTCGTGGGTGCCGGCCACGTCGTCGACGGTGATCCGCACCTCCTCGCCGGTGCGCCACTCGACGGGTCCGCCGGCGAAGCGACCGAGGCGGATCTTGGGGCCCTGCAGGTCGGCGAGAATGCCGACCGCGCGCCCTTCGGCGTCGGAGGCCTGGCGCACCAGCTCGTAGACCCGCTTGTGGTCCTCGCGGCTGCCGTGGCTGAAGTTGAGCCGGGCCACGTCCATCCCGGCCTGTACGAGCTCGCGGATCCGATCGGGGGACGCCGTTGCCGGCCCGATGGTGCAGACGATCTTTGTGCGACGGCTCACAACACCAAGTGTAGCCCGCTCTCTGGAACGATCAGGAAGGCAGGTCCCGGAGATTCGCCTGCTGTTCACCGGACGATGGCGCGACCTGGGCGTTCACCGGATCGGGTGATCGGTCGAGTGCGGTCAGCGACGATCTGCATCGATCCAGTTGTCAGTGCGCCAACACGAGGGGCCGTCCCGATGAACGGAACGGCCCCGACGAGCGTCGAACGACCCGGTCACCACTCGTTGCCGGGAGGACCACCGTCCTGCTGGCCGCCGTCCTGGTAGGCCGACACCACGTCCTGCATCCCGTCCTGATACCCGAACCCGACGACACCCAGCACCGCCAGCAGCGCCGCCGCTGCGGACAGACACCACCTGCGCATCACGGATGTCTCCCCGTCACCAGTCATTGCCGGGGTCATCCTGGCCACCGCCGTCCTGGTAGGCCGACACGACGTCCTGCATCCCGTCCTGGTACCCGCCCACGTCCTGATGGTTCCCGCCTCCGACGACCCCCAGCAGTGCCATCAGCAGCACCGCTCCGCACACACCCCTGCGCACCACGGTCAACCCCTTCCCGTCGTCCTCCGATGGTCGACGACGCGGGCCGGCAGCACATCCGTGCCACCCTCACGACCGGGGCTGAGTGCTTCCCCACCCCTGCGCGCGCTGCCACTCCAGTATCGCCAGCACCCGCTGGTTGCCCTCCGGCAGCTGCAGCTTCGTGAAGATCCGGCTGATGTGGTTCTCCACCGTCCGCTCGGTGATCTCCAGCTCGACGGCGATCCCGCGGTTGGACCTGCCCTGCGCGGCGTGGGCGAGGACGAGCTGCTCCCGCGGCGTGAGCGTGGCCAGCGGCGAGGCCGACGGCGCCACCACCTCGGCGACGATCTCGGGATCGATGACGACCCCGCCCTCGGAGAGCCGGGTCAGGGAGTCCCGCAGCAGGCTCGCCCTGGTCACGTTGTGCTTGAGCAGGTACCCGATCCCGCGCGGGCGCATCGACACCAGTCGGAGTACCCAGTCCGGCTCGCGGTGGGCTGACAGCACCAGCAGCCCGACGTCCGGGAACTCGGGCGCCAGCTCCTCCACCGCGCGCAGGCCCTCGTCGGTGAACGACGGCGCCATCGCGACGTCGGTCACCACCACGTCGGGCGGCTCCCGCCGGACCGCAGCGACCAGTTCGGCGCCGTTGCGGGCCGTTGCGAGCACCTCGACGCCGATCTCGCCCAACCATGCCCGCAGCCCGTCGAGGAACAGCGGATGGTCGTCGGCGATCGTCACCCGCACGGGAACCTCGCCGTGACCGTCGTGCCGACCCCGATCGGGCTGATCACCGCCACCGTGCCCCCCATCCCCTCGACCCGCTCCGCGATCCCGGCCAACCCGCGGCCGGCTCCCGGATCGGCGCCGCCACGACCGTCGTCGGCGATCCGCACCACCACCTCGTCGGCGAGCCGGACGACCGAGACGGCCGCGCCCGTCGCATCGGCGTGCCGCCGCACGTTGGTGAGCGCCTCCGACACCACGAACCACACCTGACGGGCCAACGGCCCCGGCAGGGCCGGCCCGCTCACGTCCAGCTCGACCGGCACCTCGCTGTCGGCAGCCAGCTCGGCGACGGCGACCGCCAGGTCCATGTCCGCGCTCCCCGGCGCCGGCTCGTGGACCAGCCCGCGGATCTGCGCGAGCGCCGCATCCACCCCGGTCCGGGCGTCGTCGATCGCCGCGCCGACGCCGTCATCGGCCCGGTTGCGCGCGATCGCCAGCCGCAGCAACGCGCTGAGCAGCGCCTGCTGCGCACCGTCGTGCATGTCCCTTGCCATGGAGCGACGCGCCGCCGCGCGGGCCGCCGCGATGCCCGCATCCCGCTCGACGGCGATCCCGGCCGCCGACACCACCACGTCGACGAGCCGGCCGTGCCGGCGCAGCGACGGGCGCATGCAGAGCGTCGCGAGCGGCTGCCCGTCGCCGGTCCGCAGCGCCACCAGGTACCGGTCACTCGCCGGATCGACCTCGACCGGCCGCCCGTCGACATCACGGTGCTGGTCGTGCGGGGCGTCCCAGAGCCACAGCTCCAGCTCGGGGTCGCCGAGGCTGTGGCGCAGCTCGGCGCGCAGCTCGGCGGAGGTCCGGGCCCGGTAGATGCGCGGCAGCGCGTCGGCGGCGGTCGCCGCAACCAGGTGCCGGTGCAGGATCACGACGACGAACGACAGCGGCGTGCCGAGCGCGGCGATGGCCGTGCCGATGCGCAGCAGGTCCTGCACGGCGGGGGCGGTGTCGACCACCCGCGCGACCAGGTAGGCCACCCCGGCCAGCGCGATGCTGGCCGCTGCGACCACCGCCGGCAGCGCGTCCACCCGGTCCACGAAGATCCCGCGGCGGATCTTGCGCACCAGCACCGCCAGCAGCGCCAGCACGAACCCGACGAGGCCGAGGTGGAACACCGAGGTGAGCACGTCGTAGAAGTCGCGGGCCGGGGCGATCGTCGGCCACCACGCAGCGGTGTCGAACTTCGCCCACTCGGGCTCCGAGACCACCGACAGCACCAGCTTGAGCACGACCACCCAGAGCCCGAACGCCCACAGCACCCGGCGCTCGTCACGCTGCAGCCGCGCGTGCGGGTACCGGGTCAGTGCCGTCCCGAGCAGCACGAACCACACGTATCCGCCGACGAACGACATCATCGGCAGCGGGCTGTGCTGCCACCACGGTGGCCAGGTCCAGCCCCACGACAGGATGTAGCAGAGCGCCGCGACACCGATCTCCCGTGCCGTCGAGCGCTGCTCGGGATCTGCGGCCAGCACAGCGGACGTCATCGCGAACGACGTCACGACGAGCAGGTTGAGCAGCCCGACGACCGGCTCGCCATCCCACCGGAACCACCACGCCAGCACCGACGCGGCGACCCCTACGGCAGCACCACCGACCAGGGCAGGTCCGAACCTGCCCTGGCGCGTCCGCGCGCGGGGACCGACCGTGATGGTCGCCCCGGCGTCAGTTCCGTCCACAGACCCCCCTGGGCCGATCCTCGCGGATCGTAGCCGCGCCGCTGCCGAGGGTGGCTCAGCGGCGAGGTAGTTCGCTGCGCCCGACATGATCACTCAACCACTCGACGAGGGGGCGCAGCTCCCGCCAGGTGCTGACGACGCGCTCCAGCGCGCCGCCGTCGTGCAGCGCGTCGTCCGGCGGCCAGCGCCGCCAGCCGTACAGGCCCTTGTGCCGCAGCAGCTCCACCCGTGGATGGTCCGGCGCGGTCCCGCGCGGGCGGGTCTTGAGCTGCTCTCCGCCGACCTCCGCACCGGCCTTGCGCAGCGCGGCGAGCCGGCGCTCCAGGTCACCGCCGCGACGGTCCTCGGCCGCAGCCGTGCGGAACGCGGCGACCTGGTCGGCGGCCATGCGGTAGTAGCCGCCCGCCGCCATCAGCCCGTCCGGCCCGACCTCCACGTAGAACGGGCCGGCGAGCGCGCCACAGTGGGTCTTGTACGGCGTCTTGTCGGCCGAGAACCGGACGTCGCGGTACGGCCGGAAGATCTTCCCGGCGCCGAACTCGTCCTCCACAACGGCCAGGAGCGCCTGCATGGGCGCCCGCACGTCGGCCTCGTAGAGCTCGCGGTGATCGTTCCAGTAGGCCTTCGAGTTGTCGGCCACCAGCCCGTCGTAGAAATCGACGGCGGCTTCGCCGAATCCGGCGAAGCCCGTCACGACGGGCGGCCCTCCGACCCGGTGTTGTCGGGTCCGGCCTCGGACGTGGTGGCGG
>Ga0307513_10005073_pt1 | contig 17415 bp, 16 predicted proteins | sample 15_EM_MG_FD_202174 | JGI IMG/M metagenome (GOLD analysis project Ga0307513, IMG submission 202174) | Populus trichocarpa ectomycorrhiza microbial communities from riparian zone in the Pacific Northwest, United States - 15_EM | ecosystem: Host-associated > Plants > Roots > Unclassified | place... | reverse complement strand
AGCGCCCCCCCCCCCCCCCCGCCCACACCTTCCTGCCCGCCAAAATACCTAGCTCCCGTATCGTGTGCTCGCTAGGCAAGTAGGGCTATCAGCCTAAGTCTCAATCCAAAATAACATAAGCCTATGTGCAGAAAGAGGACAAAAAAAAAAGCCACTGTCTCCCTAAAAGTCAACCAATGAGCTATGAGTTATCCCTTCCCAGAGGATCATCCAATAGCTCTCCTCTTCATGCATTAGACTTCTTTTCTTTTTTTTCCTCGTTCAGATTATAAAGCTTATTTAGCTTTTAGGAGGTAGACATCCGGGATTTGCTCTTCCCAATGCCTAGTAGGAGGGGGGGGGGGGGTGAGGAGAGAGCCGGCAAATTGTCGACCGAATTCGGTTCTATACGGTAATAAAAATACCTAAAAGTTTTGTATTGGCCAGGAAGGAATTTAGAGCGCCAGACCGTGTGGTATACAGTCGAGCAGAAAACTCGACCGAGTTGAAAACGCCTGAGTTATCAGCACCAGGGAAGAGAATATAGAAGGCTCAGCCATCAGTGGCCGAGTGACTTCGCCTCAGTCCGCAGTCGGTCAATCACACTCCCCTTTTGCCAAGAAAGGATCTCAAGTCATGCTGAGCAACTAGCAACAGTGTTAACGAGGGAAAAAGAGCAAGCGCTATGGCTAGCCATAAGGCTTAGGATGAAAAGATTCCCGCTTATGGTGTTTTTCACCTGAAATAAGAGCCAAGGAGAAATAATCTCAAGGACAATTTTGAGCCCATCCTGCTTACCCGGGCGATCTATTGGCAAGCGCAGGCCCTTTTCTCTTGCGGGAATGAGATGGTGAGGTCCATTGGGAGCTGGAAGCTACAACGTAACTTACTGCGCAGTATGCTCACACTTGTTTGGTTACCGATGCTAAGGTTCCAACCAAAAGGCTACTGGGTTCTCGATCTCGTAATCACTAGGGGCCAATCACCACTGGCACAGCTGAGCACCAACTTGGCGATTAGGAAAAACCGTAGCTCGCCTAGACCTAGATTGAATCCGTTACCGGTGCTGCATCTGTGTCAAAAACCAACCAAACTAACCTGGCCAGGCGAGTTTCATCGTTGTCATCTACCATCACTCAAGGGCTCCATGCCCTATCATTGGTAACTTACCTGCCAAGCTCCAGCTGGGGAATCCGGGAAAATAATTAACACAAGGCCCTAACCCAGGTCTTATTCAGCAGAGCCTGTGACTCTGAAGATTGTCAAGTTGCTATCTGACGGTCAGAGTAGGCGTAGTAGAAGTTTTGTAGATTTCTAATAAATAAAGTAGTGGAATTACGTCTGGACCACACCCGAGTCTGTAGACTTCCTCTTTCCTCCTCCAGCCGACTTTCCGTTTACCTATTTTCCGCATATTTCGAGAGGAGGCTCCTCATGGCAGACACCGCCCCACCAATATAACCTCCAGCGAACAAGGCATGATGATTCAGCTGATGATACCTAAGCAAATATCCAGGTCACGTGTTAGTGAAAACACAACATGACTGAACCTGGGGATGAGCGCTGAAGCACAAGGGCGCAAAAATGCATCTTCTATACTTACAATTGATAAAGCTTCAGACGATCCTCATAGTCTTCTATTGGTTCGGATTTTGGAATAATTTTATGATACTCGTTAAAGAAAGCAGTCCCGAACCCACCAAACATCCTCATGATTCCCATTTCGTATTCATTATGAGCATAGCACGCCTTACCAGTGCCACAGATCAATATCGTTTTAGATAATTGTGCTCTAAAGGTATGTATTAATAACTCACCGAAGGATCGTAAATAACATCCTCAATCGGGCCACCGTCCTGCGTTCCTCCAATAATCCCTCTAGAGGCGTTCCCGCTCCACAGGTCCCCATGAACAAGTGAAGGTTTGACGTCTTTCAAGTTACCCAGTAACCTTGGAACAACTATCTCCACCGTCCGCTCGACATACCGCCTCAATTCTGAGTTGGGACCATTCTTACGTTCGCTCTCCTCTAGTATCATCATAAGGCGTCGTTTCCCAAAGAAATCAGCCCAGGTGTCCTCCCAGGTGTTATCCTGAACTGTGGAACCACAGCAAGTAGGAACAGGGAAGCCAAACTTTCCCGAATACTTTTCTGGGACAGGTGCACTGTGCAGTCTCGCAATCTTGGAAGCTAGAGTTTCGCCCTTGGAGGACCTTGAGGGGAAGAGGTCCAGGAAATCCGTCGCCAGATAAAATCGATCCGAACCTTCACTCAGAGGCCCATGCGAGAATGCCCCAGGGCATAAATTTGGCACAGCTTCATGGATTGCATTCAACGATTCATACTCCCCTATCGTAATGCATGACCGGTTAGCACAACGCACTAAACATAATTGGTAAAACGAGATTTCTATAACAGCAAACCTCGAAACATAATCTCCGCACTCCTACCAGTGCCCGTCTTCACAAAGACCATCTCCTTCCTTCCATCCTTAGTCTCTGTTTCGACCTTGAACGTAGACGCAAACCCGCTGCCTCCATGAGATTTCACGGTCGAGGTACCGGGGTTAAGCGATAAGGCAGCAAGGAGCGTTGGGGCAATGTTTGTCCTTAGCATCCTAGGTTGATCACCTATATCTTTGAAGGTTTCGTACAGTAGTTGGTGTTGAGGCTGCTCAGAGGCCGTAATACGGTGATGTCATAATGTTACCCCCCAATGTTGCCGGTTTTGTGTAAACTACCGCCAAGGTGGTGAGATCACGTGATAGCCGGAATTTGCTCTCATACAAAATCCAATGAGAATACCAACACAAGTGAGGATTAGGACACAGTCTATCGTGCAGTGCATAGCAGGACAACGAGGCAATACTGCGTCTCCACGATCATAAGAACTGATAGTGAGTTAATGAGTAAGCGGGGCACTCAGCCGGGGTTTGCCATGCCCGACATTGCCCTACCCGTCCGGGGCAATGTCCAGTCGCATTCTGCACTCGTGTGGCCAAGCTAAAGCCGGATACAGTACTTCGTACGGAAATTCCCACCTTTGATGTCCGGCTTCAACTCGTGTGGGTGCAGTAGGCTCCACGCCCAGCCTCCAATAACTTATCCCATTCCCATGGTCCAGGTCGAGGTACCATATTGTAGTGGTGAATAACTACTTCACAATCAGAGCCGCAGCCCGGCTTGAACAACCTACCTATGGTGGGCTGACCCGTGGTATCAAATTCCATCCCCCGAACAAAAAGTCGTTAAAGTCGCATTTATACAGCAGCACCACAACACATGACGAAGGAATATTTCAACCGAAGCACCTCCCATCTGAAACAATCCCCATCTTCAAACTACCAATAAATACCTATTGGCTCAACAGCAACTTCTATTTCTATTTTCTCCCCATTCCCCGATGGACAGCAAGCTAGAGATTCAACAAATAGGAAATCGTCCCGAAAATATGAACCCTTGAGTGGGCCACAGGGGCCCAAAGTTGGGTGTATCGAACAAGCACCCGAGGGCATGGTTTCGTGCAAGAGGGATAGTCAACCCACCGGATAATCCCTGTCTCGTGCATGTACGGAGACGTCTCTTTGAGCACAGTACTTGTGCTGGCACTCAAGAGCTGCACTGGTAATCAGCTGTTGGAATTACCTACCCAGAGGTAGGCAACTAACATTCATTACTGAACAAAATGAGTGTCGTTGCCAGTGCTCGGGTCTAAGCTTCCCTCTGCCAGATAGCAGACAAGAGATCTCTCAAACTCAAACTCCGCAGCCAGCGCAGCCCGATAGAGACGACTTACCAGAAATCCAATATGCGGTACCTGGGCAAAAGTAGGGATAAATGTGATACGGAGCAGAGGTGTTGATGTGGAAACGGAAACCTTCCGTGGCTCAACGAAGGTCTCGAGAGAGTTATTTTTGATAGATGCATTGAACTAGAGCCCAGGTATGATACCTCATCCATCAATTATATCACAGTTCTCTAAAGCTGGCCGAGGTAAGAGGGAACATAGATCCTTCGTGGATGATGCCCCAGGTGCATACTGCCGCTAAAATTTTAGTTGTGCACCGTACCATCATTTTATCCCCAGCCCCTGTACCCCAACCCCGAGGGTACCTCGTCCATGATACGGAATGGAATCCGTATCTCTAAACGATCGTAGGTCATCACCTTCTATAGGTCATCTCAAGCTTACCCACACACCCGCGCCAACCTACACAATACCGGACGACACCAGTGGAGAGTCTTTGGCAGGGCAGCTGTCACTTTTCTTTTTACTAGCACTCGCGCCGGGGTTGAGGGTAAATGAGGCGAAGGGGGAGTGCAATTGACTCGTAGATCGCTTCGGCCACCCGGAGAGCAGCATATGGAGATGCCGTTGTGGCAAGGGTCGAAGGTTCGTCTGACTTTCCTCCATCCCCAAAAACAAAAAGCCCGGACTAAAGTTATCCCTTATTCTGGTTACACTCTCCAACTTTTTAACAGCAAAATCCGAAATCACCTCACTTATACTCGCCCTATCCCCTACCGGTAGACCTACAAGGTGGTAAAAATCTCGTGCTAACCTTGTTAGCTTCTAAGACGCAAATGACTCAGGAGAGCTTGACCTTTCCACTTCGGTGCGGCCACGTCCCTAAAGTCCTCACACCCTTCTCTCTATCTCAAGAGTGATGCCTATTAACAGTAACGGAACAGCAACAGCCTTTTAGAAAACCGTTCTCGGATATGCCTCTAGGGACACTTTAAACTTTTACTACGAACAGTTCTACTAAGCAATAGAAGAGGGGACTAACGAAGTGCCTCTAGGCACTAGTACTTGGAAGAGTGCTCGAGCATCGGAACGTAGCTGTGCAGTACCGGAGTAGTCTTGAACGGGAGAGGGACGAAGACCGGCGGGTAACGAACAGAAGTATTTAGCAAGCAAAAAAGCGAATTCTTCAAAGCGGGACAACAAAAAAAGTACCTGCTATCACCGATTTTCGTTGTGCCCCCGTTGGGGATTGTGCCGGTTCCCTAGTTATAGTCTGAAGTCTACTCATCTGCAAAATCCCGGTTATTGACAAGTTGCTCATTAGTCTCTATCTAGGGGCGGCATGGAATCCCCCGCCTCCGCCAGTCCGGGATACTGCAATAGCACTGGAAGCTAAGTTTCAAAGTCCCCGACCCACCCCATGACGGATGAGACATGCGGATTCCCCGCCTTCCTAGCCCGAGAGCGGCCCAGTAGCTGCCTGCCAAAGATCATAAAATATCAATGATTGTTTTTGTGGAAAAGTCGCCGAACCACGCATAGACTTACCGTGCACGGAAGGCAAGGAATTTGCGTGCCTCACCAGTCCACAGGGCATCGACAACTTATTACCGACTGGTATGGTGGTAGTATCTTAGAACCTACCCCCATAACAACCGACATCGACCAATATTTCAACCTGCAACAGCACCTACAGATGGAAATCCTAAAATCCCTTCTGTAAAACTTTCCTAATCAGTTATTGCAACATATTCATAGAGGGATTCCCTTTCTAGTCTTCTAGCTGGGGCTGTAGAGGCGTTCAAAGTTTGTATCCCTTAGTCCGTCGGGGCGCCCAAGATATCGATGGCTTATGTCTCAGTTGGAAACGCCAAGATGTTTATTCCCTGTTAAGGAAAACTCCCCTCCAAATGCCATTAATCCATTTTCGATTAAGGAAAGATAATTTCCAGATCCCGTCGTTTTCTTAATGAGATTAGGAAGGAGGATAGAAAGACTCGCATGAAGGAAGAGGTTTTGCTGAATAATTAGCCAAGAAAACGCCCAACTAGGTATAGTATACTGCCACATTGTGACTAGCATTCTTGATTTGGCATGGGACCCAAGGCTAGTTCCATGGCACCATACGGGTGCCATGAGAGATGTTTTCTCACAAGACAAGGATTATTCCGCGGGTTAACCTAAATTAATTGTCCACTATCATACCCGCAACTCTCCACCGGGCACTTGTACTCGAGTAGGTACTCGAGTAACACCGTCTACCGTTAAGTTACCCCATGCGCGCAACTCCGGGGATCGACCATTCAACCGGCGCCCTCCTCGTCCCCTCCAGCACATGAGGTTACGGTAAGTTACAAACCACCTCCACCACCCGTACCCCGTCAAGGAATCCGCTGCGATTTGGTAAGCACTCTAATTTGCTCGGAAGACAACAAAAAATCGGAAAACATCAGGAGATCCGTGTGGTATCGGCAGAAATAGTTCTTTGGATTTTTACTAACCCCCCCGACCACCGGTAAGTTCGAGTACTCGTACCGTAGTGCCGCGACAGATAGCTCCCGCCAAGTAAAACAAGAAAAAAAAGGAAGGAAATAAGCCTCTCCCGACTTGGTCGGTCACTTTTGTTGTCGCTCCCGAGCCCATATCAAATCAAACCAATCCTAACGAGCAGACGAAATCCTTATCCTATGAGTCTTCCCACCCAAGAGGAGCATCTACTACAACACAATACGATTCCATATCGCGCTCGGGAGCCTTACCTAACTCATTGTGGTATTCTCGAAAAACCCCTCATCAACTCCTAACCCAACGATTCCGCCATGAGTGGCGGCTCCGAGCTGCGGCATACCAGTAGTGTACTGACACCGGTACGGGCACTGTATCGTACCTTTCCTTCGTCGTCAACTAGTCCGCGTGTTCCAATTGCCGCAAAGCAAGGACTTTTATGCGAATTCATGGATAGAACACCCCCTTAGTGTACTGGTAATAACAATGTGTTCATCGGCATTACCACCGTGTCTGCCTGCCCGGTCAGTACGGGGGACTCGGGAGAGGGGCACGCTACTGGATTATAGGAAACGGCACAAGAAGCAGAAACACAATCCGCTCCACCAGCCCAAGCGAAGAGCGAAATTTTGTGATGCTAGGGAAAATGTTACGCATGTTCAGAGAGCCCGTAGGAGCGAAAAGAGGTGCGTTTTTTAGTTTTTATCTCTTACCCTAGCTCCTGTACTCGAGTAGTGCAGCGAAGCAAAAGCTTAACCTTACTGGACGGAGAATTATCCACGTCTGGAAAGCTTGGAGAAGGGAAAAGGGAAGGTATGTTTTTACCCCAACTCCTGCAGTGCGGGGAAGCGGGCTCTCTAACGTCAGAAGTACTCGTACAGTACTAGTACCTGCCAAGATTGCCGTCCCATAACCGTGGGGAACAATACATCACCTATAACCCCCCCCCCCTCCCCATCCAATTCAAACAAACACAGCCACATCTCCGCAATCTCCAGTCAAAGAAAGAAGAAAAAAACTTGGGGAAACCCCGTACGACACCATACGCTACCCCCGCATCCAATACAAACGTGCGATGCCACTCTTGTAACACGCCTCCACCCGTCAGTCCATCCGTCCTCGTAACTAATCAACCTCGCACCAATCAGCGACCCCCCCCCCATCCTCGTCCTGCTCCCCCTCCCCGAAAGAAAGAAGAAAAAATCCCCGATCTCCATGCGCGCGCTTCAATTCCCTATGGTACATAAGATCTTACCCGCCCCCCCCGCCCCCCCTATTACGATTCCACGTTCCCACACGATTGGCCATTAAACATCGAGTGAAAGCTCATGAATGACCCTGCCGAAGCTGGATGCCTAGGATATCCCAGGGTCGGCGTTTACACCACCACCATACACACGAGTACGTATATATATATCATATGATAACGCACTTAGTTACTAAGCGTTAAACGTAACGAGCAAAGAACGGAGAATACACCGGTACGTAGGCGGGGCCCCGCGGAAAAGCTAACCGGCTGTGACACGATACAAGTGCGGAGGTGGATTTAGGTAAGTCATGTTGTATCGTATCGTATCGTATTGTGTGCCCCTTGTGGACAGGCGGGCAGGCGCAAGTACTGTATCCAGCAAGTAGGTACCGGTGGTGCTCGAACACAGGGGTTAAAAATTTGTACCCGAGTATGGCGGATTGTCTGTGCGGATCTGAGCGCTCATGCTAAATTCAGGCGCGGATGTTCATCGTTCAGGTAATTCTGGCTGGATAGCCGCAGGTTCGCGGATAATCTAGTCCTATTGCTGCCGCATGCGGCGTAATGCGGCGGTTCCGTTTTCATGGTATCGAACGGGATGGGATGAGGGTGGCTTGAACCCTCACAGATGTTTTTTTGTTAGTTGCGGGGTACCGCGCGGGGGGACCATTTTTCGCACGTTAGCGAGTGATTCTTTGTGATTTGAGTCTTGCCTTGCGGCAGTGGGGAGCTCATGAGTAATCGCTGTGAATAAGTCAAGATAAAAATTTAATAAAATAATAAAAAAAATTAAATTCACATGTATCTCGGGTAAGTGTTACATTGTGCGCTTAGCGGTGCCTTGCGCAGTAAGTTAGGGGACGAACTAATGAAATCCATTACCATCACCATCATCGCCGATCGCGCTACTCTAATCCGAGGACGATTCCAGATCCTCAAACGTCTTTGCTCTTTTTCCCAAACATGAACTCCTGAGCCTGAACAAAAAATGGACTAAGCCACACAAGATAATAACGAGAAGAGTCCAAGGAAGCATAAACATCGTGTCCTGTTTTTCGGCCAAGGGGGCTCTTCTTTATATATGGATTGTCACCTGCTCATCTCGCCTTCCTCGTCTGCTGAAGATGAAGCGCCCAGCTGACGCTCAGATGGTGTTGAGGTGGAGCTTGGTCCAGGAGGAGCGTCGCTCGCCTCATGGTCGCCAACCGAGGCCACCGAGATTGCGTATCTCGATTGACACCTGCCGACCAGGCTTCGATAGTACTCGTCCAGAACCTCTCCCTTCGGAACAATCCTCCACCCCACCCTTACCAAAAACTCCAATTCCAACAAGTTAAGTTCCATTAGACTAACACCCCCAACCTTGGCGTAGAATCCATTGGTCAAAAATGAGTCGCACAGACCCTTGGTTGCTACTGTCGCAGCTGTGATGAGAAATCGATGGACCGTTAGTGAGGAGACAACAAATGGAGGGTAATGTGTTGAGAGTATATCAATGTAGTAGACCATCGATAGAAGTATTGATGGCTGGAGTGAGGCGTGGTGGGCTAAACGAGAGAGGTAGTCGGGAATTGAGATAGTCGGGGGCGCTCTATCACATACACAAATCAGCGAGGGATTTTCGTGGAAAGTTCTACAAAGTCAGACCGTACCGGGAGTGAAATCTAGTCAAACCAGCACCGGAGAGTGGGATTTTGTCATTCAAGCCGACCAATTCAAGGAGCATATCGCTTATAAGGTAAACGAGGTCTTGGGTGGGACAGTGCTGGTATAGTGAGGGTAAATATTTGACTAAAGGATCTGAATGCCGGGCACGTTTGGGGGGAGATGAGGATTCAGTGTGGCTCTCGGTAGGAGTGGAAGAGGGAGTAGGTGTTTTGGCTGTTGGGGATGGGGTAGGCTGGGTAGCCACTGGAGTGGCTGGGGGGTTCATAGAGGAGTGGTTGTTAGAAATCCTTGAAGCCGCGGGAGACGAGGAGGGGGATGGTAGCCTCGGGGTTTGTGGCCTCGACGAACGACGTTTCGGATTTGCTGACGGTGCGTTGCTTGTTGTCTTTGACGCCGCCCGTCCACCGCTCAGTGACCAGGCGCTGAGGGAGGGAGATTTGACATATTGCGGATACGAGGGCGATTTGAAATCGGCGGGGGAAAGCGATTTGCTTGAGGAGGAGGGGCGGGTGATAGTCTCCGAGGAAGTTATGGTGGACGAAGAAGAGGGTCCTGGGAGGGCAGCCGGGGAGGGGTTCATGGCGTAGAAGCCGGGAGTAGCGGGGTAGAGGGAACGTCTGCGGAAGTGCGGGGGAGTATAAGCAGAGAGATCCAAAGTAAGGAGGAGAGAGGATTAGGGGAAAAAATGGAGGGATAGAACGGACAGTAATACTGAAGACATCCGGGAGGAGAAACCGGGGGGGGGGGGGGGGGGTAGAAGAGAGCTATGAGATAGGAGCGGTCCCAATGCGTTTTTGGAGGGTAATTCTGCGGCCGAAAGTTCTGTGAGCCGCACGTTGCTGTATCGTCAGCGTGATTGGCTGAGCGAATCGGAAGAGGTGAGTATGAAGACCGGCGAAAATGGCAAAGGGGGGGGAAAGCAAAGGCGACAGGATCACACAGCACTCAGCAGAACTTGGGATAGGGGAGGAGGCTCAAGTAGTAATAGGTTGGAACTGGTAGGAGTACAAAGGTGCGCAGATTCAAGTAAAATGGGTTAGTTTTATTTATACATTCGGTTTCCTTCGTTCCAATGGAAATATATATACTCGAGTACACGTTCGACATTGTTACCCTAAAGTTGTATTGCCTCGCTGGCGAGGAATCATTTTTTGAGGGAATTAGCTAGGGGGGAAATGAAGAAGGAATGGTCGGAGACCTTGACCTAGTAGACACTGCACGATGCATTGGAAAACTCTTTAGTGCACTAAAGTAAGGTATGGTAGAGCGGTAGTGTGGGACCGGCACACATACCGGGGTTTCCACGATACCTATATCAATAATGGCCTCTCGGATTTCTCCGCGAATTGAATGGGGCCCTTCCAGGCAGCTGTACCGGTGAGACAGGTACCGTGCAGTAAGACTTTTAGTTGGTCAGGGGAAAAGTAGAAAAGGAGTTGAAGAAAATAAATAAAACCCTTTCGGACGCAGTCGATGGTAGGTGGGGAGAGCACAGCAACAGCTATCGTGTCTTGTAACACTGTAAATCCCGTCGGGATGGTTAGTGGAACGAGCAGATCGCAACGGTGGTATGGGGAAGAGGTGGGAAATATCCCGATCCGCGGCGATTGGCCCCTCTTGGACCAGTATTCAACCCTACGAGCGCGAGTGATGGGGAGTACCCAAACAGCTACTAATTTAGGGAATGAGTTGTTGTACTCGAGTATACTCCGCCAGTGACCAATACACTTGGTGCTGTGCCGTATTTTCGGTTTCGGGGATTTCGTTCCTGCTAATCATCACACATACTGCATCTGCTCATAGCCAGCTTGCCGTAGACTATTCAAATGCGGATCCATATGTGTGAACTGGGTGTCAGATTCATTGAACGAGCGATGGATGCAAGTGTAACAGTGTTGGGGATGGAGGGTGCGCTGTTACTGCGAGATTGGGGGCACGGTAGCAAACACAGGGCTGTCATGTCTCTGAATCCGATTTCATTCTTCCTCAACCTTGTCCCCCGAGCCCCATACCCCGACCTCCGCAGAAAGCTTGCCTGTGCGCGTGCGGTGTGCTCCCCCAAGAGCTTGCATCTCCGCCCACTCCTCGCCAACCATCATCATCACCCATCGTCATCATCATCACTTTTTCTTCAATATCGCTGACCAACGAGATTCCTTTAGCCCCGCCATCGCTCTTTCCGGGAGTAACCAGCCCCACCTCACCAGTCACTTCCCCTTCATCCATTTCATCTATCCATTCATCTATCCATCCATCCATCCATCCATCCATCAACCCCGTCTACTCCAAACCTTTCCAACTGTTGGTGGCCACGCATACATCGTCAATTTTTTCCTCAAAGCTTTAACATCAGTGCCCCCCAACCGCACACGACCCCTTTGCCAAGGTTGCAGCTGCGACTGCCCCCCGAAATCTCAACGAAACGGATTCATTCAACACCATCATGACCCATTCCGAGGAGGAGTCTACCGCTTTGTTGCTTTTATCACAGTTGACCGTGTCGCCGTTCAGTCAACCGCAGAATACACTTTCTGCACTCAAACGACTCAAACATGAGCTCATCGGCCATGAACAGAAGAAAGAATTGTTTGTGCGCCTAGGAATTGTGCCTCCTCTTGTTAGGATTCTAGAGGGTAGCGGTAACGCGGATGAGGTTTGGAGCAATGCTAGATTGGAAGCTGGAATTGCGGTTGGGAGCCTGGCTTATGGTATCACCCCTTCAAGATACACGTTTAGATGATCCGGATATCCGTGGCTATTTTACTTTTTCTGGAAATGTCATTAACCACTGAGTGGCATTGTATAGGCGGTGAAAAATATATTTCGCATCTGTTCGATTCACGGGCTTTGCCTCCGCTAATAGCTTCTCTCGATCCTTCATCATCTCCATCGAAACTCGTTCTATCGTCCCTTCGCACATTGAATACGATCTTAGACACTTCAGCATTTTCTGCGACGTGTCCTTCGTACACAATTGCTACGGCGCTTTATACTCCTGAGGTTCTGAGCAGTCTCTACAAAATCCTTTCGCAGCAGTCTCCCACTGCCTTGGTCCAACAGCAGATTTCACTCACAGCATCCCTTATTGCTAAATCATGTGGCCGGTATGCCCCCGGTAGTTCGGATAATAGTGGATGCCATTCAACCCATCAAAAGCTACTAGTGGAGGCTGGGGTCCTTGGAGCCCTGAGTGCCAGATTAGGGGGCCATATTGTAGCCGAGAAATCCATTCCTAAAAACCCTAAAAATACTCATAGCAGTGACATACCTCCCCCTGCTCCTCCGGGTGCAAAATTGGCTCCGATTCTTGACGCCATTTCTGTTATCATCAAGGATTCTAGACTCCGATCTCTGGAGTTTCTGTTTTCCCCTTCAATCATAGCAATCTTTCCTCTCCCTACCAATGAACCCTCTTCACCCGATGCCCCATCTTCATCGTCTAACAAGCCAGGCGAGGGAACGGTAGGCTCAACTTCCTCAATAAATCTGCCTCAGCCCAGGTTAGCGAGCAACTCGATAATACAACCCCCGAATTTACTCATAACACCATCTGCTTTTCCCCCGCTCTCAGCATCAGCTGCGATCTCACCGACCACTTCAAGTCACATAACGGAAGGATCAATACACGGCGGCAGCAGCTTTCCAGCATCAAGTCCTTTCTACAATCCCCTGACGGGAGCCACCGAGTCTCAGGCCGCGCTTCTTGGCGGCGGTCCTGCTGGGGATGATTCCGAATCTTCCACCGGTGGCGATACTCCTCTACGCCAGAGGGCGGAGATTGCCGATCTAGAGGACCGTATACTTCGTTCGGCCGCACTGGCCGCAACTGAGGGTGGATCCAACCGTCCCGAAATCGATCTCGAGGTTGAGGAGTCCCCCATTTTGCCGTGGCTAATATCGCAAGTTCGTTCTGGGGACTCTATTACGAGATTGATGGCAATAAGTGTTTTGACGAATTTGTTCAAAGTGGACCTTGTGAGCAAGAAACTTGTACAATTGCTGATATTGCTGGTTTTGCCGGTTTTGGTCCGACTTTTGACTGAGGAGGGTAAAGAGAATCGGGTAAATGCAGGAGTCGGTAGCGTTGACACAGACACATGGGCGAGCTGGACGATTCAGGAAAAGGCGCCAGCGATTCTGGCCAGATTGGTAATGGACAGCACTGAGATGCAAAAGGCTGCTGTGGATGCTGGAGCAATTAAGAAACTAGCTGCAATGTTGAAGAGAGCAAATGAGTTACCATCTCCTGCAATTAACGGTCACCAAAACGGAAATTCCCATGACTCCAACCACACAGGGGAGCCAGGAAGTAATCTTGAGGTTACCCATAAGATGAAGGTTAAAGAAGGCGGTTTGAAATGTCTGGCAAGCCTCGCATTATTCAAAGATGAATATCGGAAGGCGATCATTGAAACGGGGGTGGTCCCGGTCCTTGTGTCTTCGATGAAACCGCTCGAACCTATCCCAATACCCGTACCCCAGCACAACACGGTTGGGCAAGGAAACCCTCCTGCCGTACTCACTGCCGCATGCGGCGCTATTAGGGCACTATCTCGCTCTGTCTCCATTTTAAGAACCTCCTTGATTGATGCCGGAATCGCTCTACCATTGTTTGCTCTCCTTCGCCATGACGATATCGAGGTACGTATAGCTTCGACGGCAGCTGTTTGCAATCTCGTTCTGGACTTCTCCCCAATGCGAAGGCCAATACTAGAGGCCGGGGTTCTTGATGTCCTCTGCTCACATGCGAAGAGCGAAAATGCTGCACTGCGGCTAAATGCGCTTTGGGCTTTGAAGCATTTGGTTCTGGAGGCCGAGACTGAGGTAAAGAGGAAATGCTTTGAGGGGCTAGGAGTAGACTGGCTCCTCGGGGTTATTAGTCGAGACCTATATGGGGATGAGGATGGCGAGGATGACGAGATGGCGGAGAGTGAAGATGGCGATGGGGACGACACAGAAGGCGGTATGGAGGACAGTATTGGTGATCTCAGGAGATTGGGTGCTGGGCGGACGGGTGACGAGGAATATTTTGATGCACCGGAAGAGAGGGCTAGGTCATGGGCAAGAAGGTTCCCCCCAAAGGCAACTGCTGTGATGGCACAGTTAGAGAAAAGAGAGGGAGACGACTCCTTGAGGAGGAGGAAGGAGGACATTGCTTTGCAGGAGCAAGGTCTAGACTTCTTACGGAACTGGATTAGCGGCAAGGATCGGAATCTCATGATCGACCACCTTTTCGAGAGCGTGGGGAAAGATCGGGTCTTTGAGATTCTGGAGGACAAACTTAAACCAAAGCGTTATGTGAAAGGGGAGCTCGTCTCTGAGTCTCCACCTGGTGAAATTGTGACTTCCGTTGTCTATATCCTTGTTCACCTTGCCACAGGTACACTTCCTCACAAGAGAGCCTTGATTCAACGCGTGGATCTTCTCAGGACTCTATCTGCCCTTTGGAATCACCGACTTCCCCCTGTCAGGAGTGGCCTCGCATGGGTTGTCATCAATCTCACCTGGCGCGAAGAGCATGAGGATCTTGATGAGGTTCACACTCGAGCTAAGGAGCTAATTAGGCTAGGATTTGACAAAAGCTTAGAAAGCATGTCTCAGGATTCCGAACTGGATATTAGAGAGAGAGTCAAGACTGCCAGGCATCAATTGGGCACTGTCGGGCCTACGGATTAGTTGTCGCCCCTACCTACCTATAATTCCAACCGCGAATATATGTGTACTACTACTGGGCTCTGGGCCTCTTTGTCTTTCTACTCTTTATATCAGTCACCTGTCTTTTTCTTTCTCCCCTCCCTGCTCGAGGAATGGAGGCGAAGTATACGGGTGGGGTTGCTTTTTTTTTGATGTTGGTTTTTCTTGCTTCTGCGCATTTTCATAGCTTTGATTTGCGAAGGATTCATTCATCACGATGCTATGCGGCGAGAGAGAAAAGCGTTATTGGGGGGCTATTTGGCTATGGAGTCTTTTTCTATGTTTGGGAAGGGATGATTGGTGGATCTGAGGGAGTTTCATTCGGAATTGAAAATAGCGGGCACTTTTGTTTCTTCATTTTTCATTTTTTGTCGGTGTAGTTGGTGTCTTCAAAAGCCACGGGATGGTGGTTGGATTGGTTAAGTCAAGGGCGTATTGCAAGGGTTCCTTTCCTTTTATGGTCTTATGAAGACAAAAAGTTTCTTTCATGATAAAAAGTCAATGTTAAGCTGCTATGTATGGCTCGGTATTAAGCGTAAAAACTCGTTGAAATGAAGTGATCATACTCTGACAAGGCTGAGGAGTCTCAGAAATTGTCCTGAGTAACGATAATAACAAACCCCTAGGGATGTTTGGCGCAAGTGCAAATAGTAAGTCGCAACGACTATTTGAAAACCGACCAATAACATCTCCCGAAACTCGCTCACATAATCCTTTTTCAAGGGCCATGATTGGTCACTTTACAATCGTCTTTACAACTTACGGCTTGGGGTTGTGCCAAACACCCCCTTAATTGTATTTGAAATCGTTGGCGATATACGATAGTATCATACCTGGGGGTGGATATGTTTCTCTTACACTTAGGGGCGAGACGTACTCTAGAGGGCACGAAAGCATCTCCCCTAGCACCATCTAAGACGTGCACTTTATTGTATGATAACATCACTCCACGCTTCGGGAAGTTAACGTATGTATCATAAGGTGCCGTATTTACTACCTTGGGTCAAACCATTTCGTTAGATGGGCTTTTTATACCAAAAGCACACATTTTCACCTACCCCTCACCCATTCCGACAACATCAACTCCTACGATATGAGGATCCATCATACCAAGATTCCATACGGTAGTAGTCTATTATTAAACCCATGGTCGTAGATGACTTAAAGGGGCTTTTGCAGAACTCCTATATAAAAAACTGTAAAAAGCCGTGGAGAAAAATCTGAAGTTAAGTGGGAGTGCCTTATACGCACTGTATGGTGGAAAGGGGGAATGTGTATAATAGCCATCCGGAAGATCTAATCAGATTCGTTCGTTGCGCTCCTTTCTTTTGCCCTATCATCTCCTGTCTTCCGGCAGAGGAGTATATAAAATATCATAGCTGGAAGGCCGGGCTAGGCGGATGGGAGGAAGGGGGAACGGAAGGAGCAAAAACGGAGTAGGCGAGTGCTGATATGATACTTGACTTGGCGGGAAATACAGAAGCGAGCTTTCTGCGAGATTTCGGCATCTCCTGGAGATGGGTGTTGTTGGGGGAATGATTGCTTGGCTAGGTGCGGAGTTCGTCTGTTGATTTGGTGTTGGTAGACATGGGATCACATGACGTCACTCGACGAGTGTGGACTCTCTGTTAGTCGAGCGTGATAATAACGAAGGCACTGACGGATCGTCTCCGGCTACAGGCGTTCTTTCGTGGGTATTTGGCAGAAGGGTTTGTTGATCTCACAATATGCCGCGAATCAAAAGAAAACCAAGATAAAGGACTATCCGATCAAGTCCCACTTGCAGGACAATTCCGGACCTCGTCGTCTCCCACTTGAACATGTCCCCAGAGCCGCCCTTTTAACTACCAAACATGATGACCAGCTATGACAAAACAACTGTGCAAGTTTAAAAATATCAAAGCACACCGTACTAAATTCTATGTGCAGGTTCCTAATCGCTTATGGGTAGCGTATCCTGGACCAAAAATGCAGGTGTCTATAGCTTTACAACAGAAGCAGGAGTCGCTCAATAAGATCCGCCTCTCTGAATGAAAGTTTCAAAAAATCGCAATAAAGGTACCGAGGTTCAAAAAACAATAATTACTGCTGAGGGCTTATCTGTCGTAGACTTCCGGAACCATCAACTTTCAAAAAAAAAAAAAAGGAGTATCATACATACCCCTTTACTCGAGTACACAAGTTTCCACGCTAATACTCGTGGGATTCCATAAATAAGGCGCGCGCCTTGTTCATCATCTATGTTGGGAGGAATGGTAGCCTGCGGATTCAACCGAGGATCGTCGGTCATCGCCCGGTGGGTAGGTGCGCCTAACCTTGGAATGAGTCTTACTTACGGATTTTTTTTTTTTTTTGTTAAATCCCTGGATTTATTATGGGAAAATCCCGGCAAGCACCCTAAAGTATGGCCTAGAAAACCCTAAAAACATAAAAAACTCCATCACCGCCTACATAAAACAAATAAACGATAATAACCTTATCACCTTCATCCATCATTCCCCATAAAGGGTACAAACAATTTATGACCTTAAATCACCGTCTCTCGTAAAAGGAAAAACTCCCAACCTAACTG
>Ga0307513_10005072_pt1 | contig 17423 bp, 24 predicted proteins | sample 15_EM_MG_FD_202174 | JGI IMG/M metagenome (GOLD analysis project Ga0307513, IMG submission 202174) | Populus trichocarpa ectomycorrhiza microbial communities from riparian zone in the Pacific Northwest, United States - 15_EM | ecosystem: Host-associated > Plants > Roots > Unclassified | place... | reverse complement strand
TTCATAGGGAACATCCGGAGATGCCGGGCCCGAGAGAGGTCGAGTAACATAAGAAAGCTCCTCCATCGGTGGACAAGTAAACGCCGGTGGTTCCTATCCCTACTATGGGGAGCTCGAGAGGGAAGATAGATTGTATAATAGACATAGAATATGCGGGACGAACACTGCGAAGAGTGGAGCTCCTGTTACGCGCACGGACTCCCCTAAGGATTGATAGGGCAAGCTTACCCTACCTTGACGCATACCAACTTCGAAGGAAAATGATAACACCCCCCTCCAGCCCCGGCGTTGGGATGGCGCGTCATCACTGGCCACCTGGGGAGTTGCGTCCCAACACCAAAGACCACTATCAATTGAACACATCTTATAACACCGTATACGTCGGGGCCGTCCGGCCAACCGGATCCTGTTCACAGGACATTGGTGGGGAGACCTTCGGGCAGCTCATGCAAGTGGTGGCACGTGAATCGGACGACGGTGTATAAGGTTACAGATGCTTGAAGACTGATAGTCGGAATAGTGGGTTGAAGGTAACGGGATGTTTTTGCACGAAAGTTTGTCCCCTCCTACCTACAAAGGCGTGTAGAGTATGAAGGAGGTAACTATGCCCAGTAAGTGGATCGGGTGCATCCACAGAGGACAAGTTGGTAAAAGATGGAGTCCGAGGGAAGAAGCCCATAGGTACGATCCCGAGGACAAGTCATGTAATGCCGGAAGACCAGAATACGACATGCGGTTGCAGCTTGAATTCTCAACAGAACCAACCAAAGAAGATTGGCCATCTTCAGTCCAGCGAGTTAGACTACCCTCGACGAGCACAGGGGCAAGATAACTCTTAACTATTGTTGTCAACGGATAAACGGATGAGCTGACACCTGACGTGGTTCCTATACCATCAGGAATAATGAAAGCACAGACCGATAAGTTGGCCATGGGAGCAGAAGGTGTGGTAGAGAATTTTCAGGGTCTACGAGTGTTCGCACTCAGGTGAAGTTCGCAGAGTTGCGGAAAGGGTAATTAGTTAGTATAGAGTTAGCATGTATACGGCGATTGCTCAGACGCGGAATATAAATATTGAAGCATCTTCGCTGCTATTAGACACAACAAGCACGGAGAAGAGATCTTATCAATATAACAAGTTACCTACACTTTTATATCGTTACCAATACTTCGACTATCTATACCGAAATGAATATTATATCTAGTCTACATTACTCGTGTCTTCTTAACTCGTTCTCCGATATAATCACGATCAAGGTCCTAGCTGTCGGAATACCTCACGCCGAACCTACCACCTACTAACAGAAACTACTGGGAAACCACTGGCCTGCATACCACAAACCAATAACCTCCACAGTCAGGCGACCCAAAGAACAGAAACCCCTCACAGTCAAGAACTAAACTCGCACACAAGGAAAACCTCAAGCCCATCGGGAAAGGAAATACACTGAAGCCCAATCCTGGAGCCAACCCACCATCAGCCTACGATGAGAGGCATTAGTTCGAAACGGGGGAGAGACTCACGAGCCAGCAGGACAAGGACATCGGACCGCACCACACACGAGAGACAGATGTCCTAGTACCTGGGATATCTAGCCCAGGAAGCTGAGGCGAGAGCAGACCCAACAGCGAGATCGGTAACCGAGCAAGCACTTATGAGTGTGTGTTGCAGGACGCAGGCGATCCCCAGGTACACTGGAAACACGGCAGGGGGGTGTTGCATATCTGGGAGGGGACAGAGGTGGCAGACATTAACTCCCTCCACACAGGCAAAGACAAACGTGGACGCAGCCACAATCATGAAGCCAGGGGATCAGAAGAAGACAGAGGCCCAGAGTAGGGGCGGCAGAAGACATAGCTGCAGTATTGAAGGAGTAGGGTGCTAGTGTACGTAACCAAGAGGTGGAAGGGCAGAAGGGAGAATAATGACAACAGGTGTGAACGTGACAGACTGAGAGAGGATGACGATCTTTCAAATGCCGACGGTACCAAAACGTTTCCCAGGAGGAGGTGCGATACAAGGGAGCAGACCCACCTGGGCAACTACTTCACCGATAACCTGGAACCAGCAGCCACCCCCTGACGAGTTGCAACCGCACGCGCCCATTGCAAGAGCTGAGCAAGGGGCCAGGAAGCCAGTGTGGGGAAGAGGATGCAGAGGTAACCGTAACCCTTTAGAAAATGGCTTCCCAGAGACATGGTCATGAGCAGAGCCAGAGGGCAGAGCCCGATGAGATGAGCTTTACCCTTCGAGGCAACGAGGCCATCCGAAAAGGGGACAGGAATACCAACAGACGATGATTTCGCATCGTGTGGAGATTTCAGTCACCGGACGTGTAGGAGAGATGGTTCGTGCCTATCGCTTGGTCAGTTCTTTTCTTTTGTGTTTTCTTTTGTGTTTTCTTTGCTTTTTCTTTTTTATATCATGTAGTACCTGTTAAGGTACAAGAACTCGCATGGAGGTCTAGCTATTGCGTATTGAAAAGGTTGATCCCAAACAACCCCCTGCTTCACCGCTGCTAGGGACAAATCAAACACCCCGAATCAATAGGAAAATCCCCCTCGCCTAGCGTCCAAGATAATTTACCCCATACATGTAAGCCAACAATTGTTAAAACGTAAGGGTGACAGACCCAAACCGCTCCACACACTCAACTAAAACAAAAGACAGGATTGATTCATGAAAAGGGGTGAGGGCATGAGGGCGTGAGGGGGAGGATAGAGTGATGGTGGAGCCAGGAGAAAACCACTAGGCTTGTGGGCCGAGAATGTTAACCATAGATATAGGCTCACGCCGGTAATCATATCGATCCAAGAGGTGGACGACAATCTGGGAGACAGTGCAATACGACGACGAGGTGTAAGCGAGGAAGGGCCCAACAATCGGGGATGATGATAGGTGGTAGCTTCGGCGTGAGGTATTCTGACAGCTAGGACCTTACTCGTGATTATATCCGAGAACTCGTGAAGGAGACACGAGTAATGTAGGTTTGATATAACGGTTCACTTCGATCTAGATCGTCGAAGTATTGGTAACGATATAAAAGTGTAGATAACTTATTATGTTGATGAGATCTCTTCTCCGTGCTTGTTGTGTCTAATAGCAGCGAAGATGCTTCGATATTTATATTCGGCGTCTGAGCAATCGCCGTATACATGCTAACTCTATACTAACTAAGTACCTGGCCCGCAACTCTGCCAACTTCACCTGAGTGCGAACACTCGTAGACCATGAAAACTCTCTACCACACTTTTTGCTCCCATGGTCAACTTATCGGTCTCCGCTTCTTTTATCCCTGATGGTGTAGAGAGCACGTCAGGTGTCAGCTCATCGGTTTATCCGTTGACAACAATGGTTAAGAATTATCTTGCCCCCGTGGTCATCGAGGGTAGTCTAACTCGCTGGACCGAAGAAGGCCATTCTTCGTTGGTTGGTTCCGTCGAGAATTCGACACCGGACTGCATGTCGTATTCTGGTCTTCCGGCATTACACGACTTGTCCTCGGGATCGTACCTATGGGCTTCTTCCATCGGACTCCATCTTTTACCAACTTGTCCTCTGTGGATGCACCCGATCCACTTACTGGGCATAGTTTCCTTCATACTCTACACGCCTTTGTAGGTACAAGGTGACTAACTTTCATGCAAAACGTCCCGTTACTTCCATCCCACTATTCTGACTGTCTGTCTTTAAGTGTTTGTAGCTTTATGCGCCGTCGTCCGATTCACCTGCCCCCACTTGCACAAGGTGCCCGAAGGTCTTCCCCCATATATCCTGCGAACAGGACCCGGTCGAACGGACAGCCGCGACGTATACGGTGTTATAGGATGTGTTCCCTTGGTAGTGGTCCTTGGTGTTGGGACACAACTACGCAGGCCGCCAGTGATGACGCACCGTCCCAACCGCGGGGCTGGAGGGGCGTGTTATCTTTTTCCTTCGAAGTTCGTGTCCGTCAAGGTAGGGTAACCTTGCCCTCTAAATCATTACAGGGAGTCCGTGCCCCTAACAGGCTTCCCGGCTTGTCAAGGACTATTCCATTCGACCCTTTCAGGGAGGCTGGGTGGTATCCTAGGCTGACAAGCGGGGACAGAATCTGCAGGATGATGGAGGGGTTCACCCGGTTGACTTGCTGCCAGGAGGAGTAGGGGATCCCGTCAGGCCCTGGGGCTGAAGTGGGAGAGCACTTGGAGAGAGCTGTAGCAATCTCCTCCTTTGTTAGTGGTGGGGCCTTCTTATCAAGTTGTAGTCTGGGGGGAGGGGAGAACGGTTCTTTCGCAGGGAAGAAGTCGTCCAGTAGGACCTTGTTCATCTGTTGGGGGGTCTCAGCCCCTGGGAGGGATGGGAAGCGGGATGGGGCGCGACCGTAGGTCAACTTCTTGGCCGTCCACAGGGTCTGGGGGGTGGCGCTTAACAGGAAAGACGACCAGTGTTTGTTTTTGGCGGTCTTAATCGCCTTGAAGTACCCTGCTTTGGAAATGTTTGCCACGTCCCGCAGGGGTGGGGTGCCATGTGTCCTAGCCATCCTTGATGCTTTGTGGAACTCACGACGGAGTGTTGTCAGGTGGGGTGTCCACCAGGGTTTGGAGTAGTGAGACCGTCTGGAGACAGGGGGGAATTCCTTGAGGAGGGCAGTGAGTCTATCTAAAGACCCAGCCAGCCAAATATCCAGGTCGGTTGGCGAAGGGCAAGTCGGGGCAGGAGGTATTTGGAAGTTCTTAATGAGGGGGAAGAGCCATTCCCAATCCGTGTCGGACCATCTTGGGCGCCTAGGCACCGGGATCAGGGTGGGAGGGGCCAGGTTTATCGTTATCGGCACATGGTCCGAGCCTGTCTAGGGGAGGGAGACCTCCCAGCTTTTGAACATAGGGAGGAGGAGAGGGTTTGCAAAAGCCCGGTCGATAACCGAGGGGCGGGCCTTACCGACCAAGGGGAACCTAGTGTACTCTCTCGGCGGGTTGAGGAGAGCGAAGCCGGCCTCTGCCGCTATCTCGAAGTAGGGGGTAGAGGAACAAATTTCCCGCGGTGAGCATGACCGCAGTGGATGTGCCAGGGGGTTGTGTATGTTGAGGTCCCCTACTACCAGGAGGGGGACATCCAAGGTTGGAAACAGGGTTTCAGGGGAGACCGAATGGACGTGGTGGTCGTGTGTGTTTGTGCAGTAGGCGTTGATCAGCCGGGAGGAGTAAAGATTCGTCCTGAAGAGAGGTTCCTGGGGGGCGACATCGAGGGCGAGGATGTCATCCACCTCTTTGAACCTTGGGGGCACCGAAAAGGAAGCAAGGAAAGACACATGAACATAGGCCACAACACGAGGCTTTCTGACAGGGGGGAACAAAGACTTAAAGCCGTTGAAGGAAGGAAGCTGAGCCTTGTTAACAGGGGGGTCTTGGAGGAAAACTAATGAAGGATAGGTTGTCGCTTCTGTGAACGACTCAAATACAGACCGGAAAACATCCCAGCTCCCAAGGCAGTTATGTTGAACGATGGAAAGTAGGTCAGGAATCGGGGCCGACCCTTTCCAAGCGGGGCGTGGGTTATTAATCATTACCGGGACGAGCCAGACGATCGACAAGGGCGGGGGAAGGGGTTAGGGCCTCCAAGGGGAGAGGACCGCCAAAGGCTTGGATGGTACCGGGGCGCGGAGGGCCTGCAGGTGGTGGTTGCCTGGGAGTTACGAGGTCCACCTCAGTGGAACCCGTCTGGGTCGGGGGAGTAGAGGGTGCTGGACAGCCATTGACCGCCATATCCACGGGGTTTTGACCTGGTGGGATTGTGGAGGAAGGTCTGGTGGTGCTAACTGGGTTAGGTCGAGCCGGACACTCCTTGAATGTCGCAGTATGGTCGTTACCGCAGTTGCAGCGATGGGGGGGCGAGTTCGGAGAACAGGAGGGGACTGGCTTATTGTTCCCGCTCCTGGGGCAGGTTGGATTCTGACATTGGTGAGACGCGCGAGTATGATGAAGCCCACAAATGGGGCACGTCGGGTGGGTTGCAGGGCATCGTGGATGGACATGTCCTATCTCCAACAGCTTCTACACTGGGAGGTTGGGTTGGCTGAGAAGGCAAGTTCGACCTTGCGTTTCTGCGAGAGGATGAAGACCGCGGAAGTGAGGGCCGATACGTGCTCAGGGTCGACGGTGACAACGACCAAAGTGGCCTGCTTGGCACTCCAAGAATCTCGGTCAGGGTTAAAGTACCTGGCTGAGAGAACCGGGGTCGCTTTGCCTATCCCTGGTCGTTTTTTTTCTTGTTCTTTTTTTTTTCTTTTTTTTTTTTGTAATCATGCGTCATTTGTTTTTAGGTACAAAAAGCCTTATGCAGCGCTAGCTATGAAGAGAAAAAAACCTATAAATGCAATCCCACCGCCCGCTTCACCTCTTCATGGGAAAAATCAAACACCCCGAGTCCATAGGGAAAGTCTCCCCTGCCTAGCACCTGAGATAATATACCCCAGACACGTAAGGAAACAATACATGGAAACGTACAGGTAGATAGACCCAAACCCTTCAGCATGCTCCCCAAAACAAAAGAAACGACGGCTACGCTAAGGCCCTTTCGGGGCCCACTGGAGAGGATAGATGATCTGCGACATAGGAAAACTCTAGTCGAGGGCCCACCGAAACCATGATGTATGGTCAGGCAGGTCATTACATCGATCCAAGGCGTTTGACAATAGCCACGGAGGCAGTGCTATACCACGACTAGGGGTAATAGTGTTAGGTGGTAGCTTCGGCGTGAGGTATTCCGACAGCTAGGACCTGAATCGTGATTATATCGGAGAACTCGTTAAGAAGACACGAGTAATGTAGGCTAGATAGAAGATTTTGCTTCGATGTAGATCGTCGAAGTATTGGTAACGATATAAAAGTGTAGATAACTTATTATATTGATAAGATCTCTTCTCCGTGCTTGTTGTGTCTAAATAGCAGCGAAGATGCTTCGATATTTATATTCCGCGTCTGAGCAATCGCGGTATACATACTAACTCTATACTAACTAAGTACCTTGCCCGCAACTCGGCGAACTTCACCTGAGTGCGAACACTCGTAGACCCTGAAAACTCTCTATCACACAATTTGCTCCCATGGCCAACTTATCGGTCTGTGCTTTCATTATTGCTGATGGTGTGGAAACCACGTGAGGTGTCAGCTCATCCGTTTATCCGTTGACGACGATGGTTACGAATTATCTTGCCCTCGTGCTCACCGAAGGTAGTCTAACTCGCTGGACAGAAGATGGCCAATCTTCTTTGGTTGGTTCCGTCGAGAGTTCAACCCGCAACTGCATGTTGTATTCTGGTCTTCCGGCATTATATGACTTGTCCTCGGGATCGCACCTATAGGTTTTTTCCCTCGGACTCCAACTTTTACCAACTTGTCCTCTGTGGATGCACCCGATCCACTTACTGGGCATAGTTACCTCCTTCATACCCTACACGACTTAGTAGGTACGAGGGGACTAACCTTCGTGCAAAACGTCCTGTTACCTTCGACCAACCCTGCCGACTGTCTGTCTTCAAGTGTCTATAACATTATGCGCCGTCGTCCGATTCACCTGCTTCCACTTGCATAACCTGCCCGAAGGTCTCCCCTCATATATCCAGCGAGCAGGATCCGGTCGGACCGACGGCCGTGACGTATACGGTGTTATAAGATGTGTTCCATTCATAGTGGTCTTTGGTGTTGGGACGCAACTACCCAGGCGGCCAGTGATGACGCGCCGTCCCAACGGCGGGCCTGGAGGGGGGTGTTATCTTTTTCCTTCGAAGTTCGTGTGCGTCAAGGTAGGGTCACCTTTCCGTGTAAATCCTTACGGGGAGTCCGTGCGCCTAACAAATAGAGGAGGGGCCAACCGAGCCCAAGGGTAGACGGTGAGCGGACCCACCGGGCTGAGGGGATGCCAGCCAACGACGATTAGCAGTAGGGTTCCAGCCGATGATTAGCGGTAGTGTGCCAGCCAGCGATTAGAAGTAGGGTGCCAGCCGGTGCTGGGCAGTTGGGTGCCAGCCGGGGAGAGGATCGTAGCAGTACGGTGCAAGCGGACAGAACCGGGAGCAGGAGAGATGAAGGATCGCGAACAAGCGAGCTGCAGCCGACAAACGGGCCAAAGCAAGGGTTTTTGGGACGACGACGAAACCGAGCGAGCCTGTGATGTTACTACCGGATGCTTTCCCCATCAGAGGTACAAGCCCGGCAAGTCGAGGAACACTTGGCCCGAGAGTCCGGCACCGTGACGCCGACCGTGCACGAAGCGAGAAGCTTCCCGACCGTGCAAACTGCGAAGCGAGATGCAAAGCAAGTGCGAGGTAAGGGGGAGAACCGAACTTCATGAGCCGGTGTCAACGAAGAACGAGAACGAGCACCCCCAGGAGGGGAGGGCGTGAGGCAACAGGAGAGGAGGGAAAATGGCTTAACGTCAACTCCTAGGCAGTAGCCATCGTGCGAGAAGAGAGGTGGGTGGGGGAAAGGCGCGATGATTTCTCGTGGTGTTGAGATTTCAATCCCAGGAGATGTTGTTGCGATGGTTCGTGTGCCTATCCCTTGGTCGTTTTTTTCTTTCTCTTTTTTTTTTGTAATCAGGCGTTCATTGTTTTTAGGTACAAAAAGCCTCATGCAGCGCTAGCTATGGAGAAAACAAGACCCATAAATCAAAAACATAAACAAAGGAAAATTATGGCACCAGTAAATATCCAGTAACGCGCAGGATTCTCCTCCGCCGGGCCATCGGCCACATTCAACACGGAAAGCACAAACTAACAACTTAGTCGTCTAGAAAGGAAAGCCTACATAAGATAAAAGTAAGAAAACCCAGCGAGCCTATATCTCGGCCAACGAAAAAACACGCAAGACCGGGGGGGGCACCCTGGGGGGCGAGAGAGAGAACGGGGGGTAAGAAGGGGGGGTGGTGGGTGGGAACATCCTGGGGGGAAATCCCATGGAGGTGACGCCTATGAAGGTGGGGAGTCTATTCAGTAGTGGGAGGGGCGTCCAGAGTGGGGCTTTGGGACCGGGGTCAGTAAGGCCGTGGAGGAGGCGCGACCTGCTGTGCTGTCTCGAGGGGCAGGATCGGATGGCGTGCTCGAAGGTTTCTGGTTCCAAGCCACAGCTGGGGCAGGAGGTGTCGGCGTCGGGGGACCTCCCAGTCGGGTGGCGGGCCAGGTAACCTTTTCAGGCCCTCATCTGGTGGATTCTCACAGTGAGGAACTTGCCCAAGCCCATGAAAGGCCTCGGGGACAGGGTGGGAGGGTGCAGGTAGTACCCAGGAGTCGGGAAAAGGCAGGCCCACTCAGTGAGGAGTGTCTCTCTTACCCTCTTCTTCAGGGCGGAATAGATGTTGTTCATCAGGGATTGGGGCGGGAGGGTGGGGGTCGGGCAGACCCGGTGGGAGTTGATCATGGGCATCCTTGACAACCCGTGGGTGAAGGGTATTGTCCGGTGAGCCACCGCATCGACTGGCAGGTGGTTTCTGATCGGGTGGACAGGACGAGGTGTCTCCCAGTGTAGGGGCCAGGTAGACGGACGATAGGCGTCTTGTTATGGCCCGCAAGGAGTCAGACGCCCGGTGCGCCGAGAGTGAAGGGAAGGATGGGTGAAGGCGCGCCGTCGCAGGTTTCGCACTAGGAGGGGAGCAGACAACCCGGAGAACCGCCAGCCTTTCCCGGTGGGTGATCAGGAGAGAGACTGGTGGGAGGCATGACTCTACCGAAAGTATCCCGGTGGGCGTAGGGGAGAAACAGTTCGTGGTCCACAGTTGGACCTTGCGCCAGAATGTATCGAGGCGGGTTGTCGTGCCCAGGCTGGGTGTGAACCGATCCGCGCCGTAGAGTAGGATGGGGGCCACCAGTGAAGTCGCCAACCTGTGGCATAGGTAGGGGGGGACGCCTGCGCCGGGCGGACTAAGGCGTCGTATGAAAGCGAACGCCCCCTGGGCAAGGGCCAGGCGACGCGAGAAGGGAGCTGCGGGGTCAAGGGCTGGAGTGAACCACTACCCGAGCCACCAAACAGAGATGCAAGGGTAAAATACTCTCCTTTAATCTGAATACGTGAGGCACACTTTGGCGAGTGCCTCTGGCTCGGGGTCCTCCCGTGGAATAGTTCCGTTTTGGCGACCGAAAAGGAGACGCCGAGGTGGGACGCCTTGCTTTCAAGCCTCTCGTAGAGATCCTGGAGCCGGCGGATGTTGCCACGGTAGAAGAGGGCCGGGAGGCGACTGTAAGGGCGAAGTCAGCCACATAAGAGATCATCAGACCCAGAGGGGTCGGGAAGTGCAGTGGTGCCACGTAGAGAAGAAAGAGGAGCGGGGAGATCGGGGAGCCTTGGGGGGCGGCGAGGTTGACGGGGGCCGGGGTCCCTGTGGCCACTTGAAAGATCAGCGTGCAGCTTCGTTGCCCTAGGAAAGACGAAACCCAGGAGACCAGATAGAGGCGTATGCAGCCTTCGCTTAGCATCCGGGCCACAGTGTTGTTGTCGACATTCTCAAACCCGGCCTTTATATCCACAAACAGGGATGAGACCTTAAGACGAGGCCTCTGCAGGGTTTTGACCTCGTTGGTGAGGGTGAGGCACGCATGGTAGGTGCTGAGTCCTGGGAGCGAACCGCATTGGTTGGGGTGCCACAGCCCTCTAAGCCGGGCTGCGGTGAGTAGGCGGGCTGCTATAATCCTTTCGAGGATCTTTGAGAACGTGCAGATCAGGACGATTATCCTGAAGGCGGAGTGTGATTGGTGGGAGGGTTGTGCTGGTTTGTCGAGTACCACGCCATTCGAACTTTTTAGCCATGCGGGGTGATACCCCAGGAGGACCAGCGGGGCAAGTATCTGGAGGAGGATTGATGTGTTGATTTTGTTGACCTGTTTCCACGTGGAGTAGGGTATCCCGTCGGGGCCTGAGGCTGAAGTCGGGGAGCACTTGGAGAGAGCCGCAGCTATCTCGTCTGTCTTTAGGGGGGGTACCGATTGGTGCGGCCTAAGCCTAGGCGGCGGGAAGAAGGGTTCTTTAGGGGAGAAGAAGTGGTCCAGGAGGACATTGTTCATTTGTTGTCGGGTCTCGGCCCCTGGGAGGGAGGGGAACCGCGGCTGGGCACGCCCATAGGCGCACCTCTTGGCCGTCCAAATGCTTTGGGGGGTGGCGGTCAATAGAAAGGAGGACCATTGCTTGTTCTAGGCGGCCTTGATTGCCTTGAAATACCCGGCTTTGGAGGTGTTGGCAACTTCCCGCATGTGTGGGGTGACGTGCTTTCTAGCCAATCTGGCAGCCTTATGACATTTCCGACAGAGAACGGTCAGGTGGGAGGTGCACCAAGGTTTGGAGTGATGGGAAGGTCTTGACACTGACATGTGTTCCTTGCGGAGAGCGACCAAACGGATGAGCGACTCTGACATCCACTCGTCCAGTTTTGGGGGGGTGGAGCATCCTGGTGCGGCCGGGACCTTGAAACCCTTAATGATTGGGTCAAGGGATTCCGAGTCCGTGTCTGCCCATTGCGGCCGTTGGGGATTCATGTTCACGGAGGGTGAGGCCAAAGTTATGGTAATTGGTATGTGGTCGGTGTTAGGTGGTAGCTTCGGCGTGTGGTATTCCGACAGCTAGGACCTTGATCGTGATTATATCGCAGAACTGGTTAAGAAGACACGAGTAATGTAGGCTAGATATAACGGTTCACTTCGATCTAGATCGTCGAAGTATTTGTAACGATATAAAACTGTAGATAACTTATTATATTGATAAGATCTCTTCCCTGTGCTTGTTGTGTCTAATAGCAGTGAAGATGCTTCAATATTTATATTCCGCGTCTGAGAAATTACCGTATACATGCTAACTCTATACTAACTAAGTACCTTGCCCCCAACTCTTCCAACTTCACCTGAGTGCGAACACTCGTAGACCGTGAAAACTCTCTACCACACTTTTTGCTCCCATGGTCAACTTATGAGTCAGCGCTTCTGTTATCCCTGATGGTGGAGAGACCACGTCAGGGGTCAGCTCATCCGTTTATCCGTTGACAACAATGGTTACAAATTATCTTGCCCCCTGCTCATCGAGGGGGCTCTAACTCGCTGGACCGAAGAAGGCCATTTTTCGTTGCTTGGTTCGGTCCAGAATTCGACACGCGACTGGATGTCATATTCAGGTCTTCCGGCATTACACGACTTGTACTCGGGATCGTACCTATGGGTTTCTTCCCTCGAACTGCATCTTTTACCAACTTGTCCTCTGTGGATGCACCCGATCCACCTACTGGGCATAGTTGCCTCCTTCAGACTCTACACGCCTTTGTAGGTACGAGGGGACAAACGTTTGCGCAAAATGTCCCGTTATCTTCATCCCACTATTCCGACTGTCTGTCTTCAAGTGTCTGTAACCTTATGCGCCGTCGTCCAATTCACCCGCCTGTACTTGGAATGGGTGCGCGAAGGTCTCCCCTCACATATCCCGCGAACAGGGTGCAGTCGGCCGGGCGGCCGTGGCCTATACTGTGTTATAGGATGTGTTCCATTGATAGAGGTCTTTGGTGTTGGGACGCAACTACCCAGGCGGCCCGTGATGACGCGCCGTCCCAACGCCGGGGGTGGATGGCTGTGTTATCTTTTTCCTTCGAAGTTCGTGTGGGTCAAGGTAGGGTAACTTTGGGATCTCAATCCTTACGAGAGTCTGTGCGCCTAACAGTTGGATCCGGTTAAGGGGAGGGAGGCCTCCCAGCCTTTCACCAGGGGGAGCAGTGGTGGTTTTGCAAAGGCGAGATATAGGACCGAGGGGCGAGCTTTGCGCACTCTGGGGAACCTTGTGTACTCAACCGGGGGATTGAGGAGGGCGAAGCCGGACTCTGCCGCCTTCTCGAAATAGGGAGTCCAGGACCAGATCTCCCCTTGCGAGAAATGCCGGAGAGGGTCCGACAGGGGGTTGTGGGTGTTGAAGTCTCCCACGACCAAGAGGGGAAACATAAGATCTGGGAAAAGAACTTCTGGTTGGACGGAGTGAATCCTGTGGTCAGCAGTATTGGTGGAATAGGCGTTAATAACCCTGAAGGTGTGGAAAACGGTGCCAAAAAGAGCCTCAGTGGAGGAAATGTCAAGGGCAAGAACATCATCTACCCCCTTAAACCTGGGGAGCACGGTGTAGTTGGAAAGACAAGACATATGAACGTAGGCAGCCCCACGTGGCTTCCTAGCCGGAGGAAAGAAGGAATTGAAACCGTTAAAGGATGGAATGTGAGCCTTGTTGACAGGTGGATCCTGCAAAAGGACTATCGAGGGCTAGGTGGTCGCTTCTCTGAACGACTCAAACAAAGAAAGAAAAACATTCCAGGTCCCACGGCAGTTATGTTGAATGATGGAAAGAAACACAGGGGCAGGGGCCGGCCCATGACCCGGAGGAGGAGGCATTGGTTGATTATTCCTTACCGGGGCGAATCCGACGAGCCAGAGAGGCAGGGGAAGGGCTCCGCTCCTCCAGGGGGAGAGGACCACCAAAACCGTGAGTAGTGCCAGGACGCCCGGAGGGTCCACCACGGGGAGGTTGCCTGGGGGTCACGAGGTCCACCTCAAGGGGACCCTTCCCGGGAGGGGGAGTAGAGGGTCCTGGGCCGCCATCGACCGCCAAATCCATGGGGTCTTGACCGATCGGGATGGGGGCTGGCGAGATGGTTTGGGAGGGGACAGGCGGGGGAGGTCGAGCCGGACACTCCCTGAATGTGGCAGTGTGGTCCTTGCCGCAGTTACAGCAATGGGGGGGCGAGGTCAGGCAACAGGATGGGACCGGCTTATCGTTTCTGCCCCTGGGGCACGTGCGATTCTGGCATCTGTGAGCCACGCGTGTATGATCAAGCGCACAAATAGGGCACATGGGGGGGGTGGCAGGCCATTGTTGATGGGCGTGTCCGTATCTCCCACAGTTTGTACACTGGGAGGTTCTGGAGGAGGAGAAGGCAAGTTCGACCTTGGTTTCTGCGAGTGGATGACGACCCCTGCAGTGAGGGCCGAAACGTTCTGGGGGTCGACGGTGATAACCACCGAAGTGGCCTGCTTGGTTTCCCTAGAATCTCGGCTAGGGTTAATGTACCTGGCTGAGAGAATCGGGGTCCCTTTGTCATTGCCGATTTCTTGCCTGAGATATGGGAAGAGTTCATCTTCATCTTGAGGGAGGAAACGTAATGGGAGGCCGTGAATGTCTAGTTGAACGGCTGTGGGGGCAAGGACGAGAGTGCACCAAGGGTTTTCGCCTACTTGGAAGGACTGGTTGAGGGCCCTGGTGAGGGAATCAAAGTATGGGGCGTATGACGCAGCGGGAGTTGCCTTGTCAGTTACGGTTAGGGAGATGGAGCCTCGCGGGTTGACAGAAGGGAAGAAACCCAAGGGGAGGAGGCAGTTTGACTCGGGAAGGACGCGAGCAACGATGTCAGGGAAGGTAGCGGCAATGGCGAGCGCGTCTGCGTGAGGGGATGGGGACCGGCGAGGAGCAAGGAAGCGTCATTGGGCAACAGGAAGGGAGGGAGGCCCCTTTTTGACCGGAGGGGCCGCCATACTCGCAACCTGTTGGGGGGAAGGAGGCTTCCCAGCTTTGCTTTTGGTCTTGCCGCCCAAGCCTGAGCCGGAGGCAGCTTGCGCGTAGGAGGGGGAAGCGTGAATGCCGGGGTGGAGGTGGCCTAAGCTGAAGGAGGCTACATCGTATGCCCCCCTCCGGAATCCGGCGGCTTCGTATGAGTGTGGGCAGAGCTTGGCGTACTTCTCGGGGTCGCCAAATGCCTTGCCAAGCCTCGTGTTGTAGAATGGTATGAGGTATTTAGGGTGGTCGGCGGTTCCTGAGGGGGGTGTGGGTGGAGCACGGGCCCTTTCTTTGCCCTTCTTCGATAGGGGGGGGCCGGCAGTTGGGTGGAGTTGGGGTGCCCTCTGTGGGGGGGGGGCCGGTGCTGGGGGGGCAGGGCTCGGGGCTGATACTCGATATGACAGGTCACATATGGAGGCTTGGAGATCAGCCATCCCCGGGCCCGTTTGTTGTTCATTGGTGGGGGGAAGGTTCGCGAGTTGAGAGAAGATGTCATGGAGCTCCTCCGTGAGGTTCTCGTTTTCCTCGGAGATGGTTGCGACCGCCTGGGTTACCCCGCTAAGCTCATGTGAGACGGTCACCTGGCCCTGGACGAGTTGGGAGAGGAAACCAATTGGGATGGACTTGATGGGAAGGGTACGGGCCTGCGCGTCTAGGCTAAGATCCGGGAACTCTTGGTTGCTAAGCGAGAGGGCGCTCCTCCCCTGCGCGTGTTGCCTCATCATGAACTCGATTGGTAGATCGGTCGAGGTTATTCCTGAACGCGACGGGAGGGGGGAGTTGAGAGCCGAGAGCCTACCGAAGGCCTCGTTCCATGGGGGTAGAATATGGGGGTTCGCCATGAGGGCGAGCAAGCGAGGAAAGGTGGGCAAGGGGTTTGATCGGGACACAAAGCGGGGTAATGTTGAGATTGTATGTGAAATGTAGGGGGGGGGAAGAAGTTTGCGAGAAGCGTGGCCTATACCTTTGGCGTTTTTTTTTCTCATCTTTTTTTTTTTTTTAATCATGCGTTTATTGTTTTTAGGTACAAAAAGCCTAATGCAGCGCTAGCTATGGAGAAAACAAAACCTATAAATCAAAAACATAAACAAAGGAAAGTTATGGCACCAGTAAGTATCCACTAAGGCGCAAGATTCTCCTCCGCCGGGCCTTCGGCCACATTCAACACGGAAAGCATAAACTAACAACTTAGTCGTCCAGAAAGTAAAACCTAAATAAGATAAAGGAAAGCAAAGCCAGCGACCCAATACCTCAGCAAATGAAAAAACCTCAAGGACCGGGGCGGGCACACGGGGGCGAGAGAGAGAGAACGGGTGGGAAGAGGGGGGGGTGGTGGGTGGGAACACCGTGGGGGGAAATCCCGTGGAGATGACCCCTATGAAGGTGGCGACTCTTTTCAGTAGAGGGAGGGATGTCCAGAGCAGGGCTTTGGGACCAACGTCAGTAACGCCGTGGAAGAGGCGCGACCTGCTGTGCTGTCTCGAGGGCCAGGATAGAAAGGCATGCTCGAACATTTCTGGTTCTAAGCCACAGCGGGGGCAGGAGGTGTCGGCGTCGGGGGACCTCCAAGTCGAGCGGGCCGTGTTAGGTGGTAGCTTCGGCGTAAGGTATTCCGACAGCTAGGGCGTTGACGGTAATTATATCGGGGAACTCGTTAAGAAGACACGAGTAATGTAGGCTAGGTATAATGTTTACTTCGGTATAGATGGTCGAAGTATTGGTAACGATATAAAAGTCAATAAAACTTATTATATTGATAAGACGTCTTCTCCGTGCTTGTTGTGTCTAATAGCAGCGAAGATGCTTCGATATTTATATTCCGTGTCTGAGCAATTGCGGTATACATGATACTCGATTCTAACTATGTATCTTGCCCGCAACTCTGCCAACTTCACCTGAGTGCGAACACTCATAGACCGTGAAAACTCTCTACCACACCGTTTTGCTCCCATGGTCAACTTATCGGTCTGCGCTTCTGTTATCCCTGATTGTGTGGAGACCACGTCAGGTGTCAGTTGATCCGTTTATCCGTTGACAACAATGGTTACGAATTATCTTGCCCCTGGGCTCGTCGAGGGTAGTCTAACTCGCGGGACCGAAGATGGCCAATCTTCTTTGGTTGGTTCCGTTGAGAATTCAACCTGCAACCGCATGTCGTATTCTGGTCTTCCGGCATTACATGACTTGTCCTCGGGATCGTACCTATGGGCTTCTTCCCTCGGACCCATCTTTTACCAACTTGTCCTCTGTGGATGCACCCGATCCACTTACTGGGCATAGTTACCTCCTTCATACTCTACACGCCTTTGTAGGTAGGAGGGGACAAACTTTAGTGCAAAAACGTCCCGTTACCTTCAACCCACTATTCCGACTAGCAGTCTTCAAGCGTCTGTAACCTTATGCGCCGTCGTCCGATTCACCTGCCTCCACCTGCATGAGCTGCTCGAAGGTCTGCCCACATATATCCTGTGAACAGGATCCCGTTGGACGGATGGCCGCGACGTATACGGTGTTATAAGATGTGTTCCATTGATAGTGGTCTTTGGTGTTGGGACGCAACTCCCCAGGTGGCCAGTGATGACGCGCCATCCCAACGCCGGGGCTGGAGGGGGGTGTTATCATTTTCCTTCGAAGTTGGTGTGCGTCAAGGTAGGGTAAGCTTGCCCTATAAATCCTTAGGGGAGTCCGTGCGCGTAACAGGAGCTCCGCTCTTCGCAGTGTTCGTCCCGCATATTCTATGTCTATTATACAATCCATCTTCCCTCTCGAGCTCCCCATAGTAGGGATAGGAACCACCGGCGTTTACTTGTCCACCGATGGAGGAGCTTTCTTATGTTACTCGACCTCTCTCGGGCCCGGCATCTCCGGATGTTCCCTATGAA
>Ga0307513_10005071_pt1 | contig 17425 bp, 11 predicted proteins | sample 15_EM_MG_FD_202174 | JGI IMG/M metagenome (GOLD analysis project Ga0307513, IMG submission 202174) | Populus trichocarpa ectomycorrhiza microbial communities from riparian zone in the Pacific Northwest, United States - 15_EM | ecosystem: Host-associated > Plants > Roots > Unclassified | place... | reverse complement strand
TCACTTACAATTATGTTTCTACGACCAGAACTGGCCAACTTATGAGGCTTGCGGCAACCGGTTCTCAAAATTTTGATTTGGGCCCAAAAAGGCAGGTTCGCCAACATTATTGCAAACGGCAATAAAATGATACGCAATTCAATGTTCGAGGTGGGAGGCTTTGGTCGCGGGTAAATGGTATACGTCATGAAAGCATCTTGTGTAATTATCCGTGCACTGGTGGACACATGTGGCATATGTTGCATAAATCTACTGTGGGTATAAAATGTGTTTGGTATATTCTGAACAACAAACGCCGAAAACGAAAATGGATGAAGAGGTGAAAAGTTCATGATAACGAGGAAAGCACGACGAGACGGAAGGAATGGAAAACGGCGACGTAAAAAAAAAAAAAAAAAGTGGAGCAAAGCAAAAGATGAAGAACACAATTAAATGTGTCCCTCGCTCCACGAAAACAAATAAGAATGCAGAACAGGGATACTAATAGAGTAGGAAATAATGAACAGCAAATTCACAATGTAGCGTAAGGATAATAGGCTTGATAAAATATCAAACGAGGAGAATTCTCAAACAATTGGATTGGGTATATGTTCTGTTCTGTTTGGGTATAGAGGGGGTGGAGTCGAGGTAACGCCATGCCAAGCGATGAGCGTGTCGCTGGAGAAAGGTCCGAAAGGACGTCGGAGTGGTTGAGAGCGAAGAAATGGCAGCACCAAATATCGGTTAAGAAGACCTGGGAATGGGACTGATTGACTCCCCCGATCTGCATCAAAAACCCGTCAGGGTGGAAATTTCTAAAAGTATCATAACAAAACGTACGAGGAGACGCGGCTTTTAGCCACCTTGAAGGGGTTGAAGTGTTGAAAAAGATCCAACGTAGACCGTTTTATGCGCCCGCGGCTATCATAGTTCTCAGTGGCAACCCTCTTGTACATCAAGGAGGCATTAGTGTCCTTTCAAATGCGAGTTAAGCAAGAAAAAACAATGGAATGCACGAAGCTCACGAGGGGGACATTGCTCGACAACTGTCAAAATTATTCAACATTAGCTATTTGTAAGAGTGGAAGAAAAGAGAAAAACAAACCTGAGGGTTCCATCTTGCCATGGCCATGCCTGGAGGCAGCGTGGGGTCTTCCAATTTCAAGCACTCTTTTAAGGCATTCTGCACCTGTTTTCCTGCCTCCCTAAAAATAAACAAATAAAAAGTGGAGAGAACTTTAGGTCTTCGCAAGAAAGCTGGTATTACAAGTACTAATACTCGCCTCGCGGTATATATACCATCCTTGAGGCTCGCGTTTGGCTTCTCTTCCAGAAGGTTAACGAGAGCCTGAAGCAAGTCAGCGATGGTGAACAAATTCGAGAGTGAAGGATGAACGAACCGAAGTGAGCGTCTTCAACTTATCACTCTCCAGTATAACTTCATGGTCTTTAGATCCCGAGATGCATATCTGATTAACGAAGTTGGCTAGTTTTCTTAATAAGAAATGAAGTTACGAATCGTACCATCATGGTTGATCCACGCGATGATTTCAGGTTACGTGGGCAGTATCCGTCACATTTTTTCGCGGATCCTGATTCACGAAGCTTCCGACAAAACTTTTTACGGAAAGGGATGACAACGTCCTCAATGATGTCTGGGAAAAAAAAGAGAAGAGTCTTATTAATGGCCACGAGAAAGCGGATAGCAAAAACGTACAGCGCCTGACAAAACGGCGGACTACGCATGAGGTGAAGTGGGTGATTAGTTATTAACGAGTATGTTACGTAATTTGTACGTACATGCACTCTTGCCCGTGCCAACTCTGTTGCACCTATGGTGCTTGAGATCTAGAAAGAGAAAGCATGATCAGCATTGTAATTGTAAATACCGGCATTCGTTCGAGAATCAACTCACTCAATAATGTTGCCGAGTGGCAAGAGTCAAAGACAGCCTAGAGTACCATGGCGTCAGCTTGAGAATGGTGTTCTTGTCCAAGAGACACGGAAAACCCTACGAAGAGGTGGCAGCCTTTCGTTTTCTCCAGGGGTTTGATAATTTGCTCATGGAGGTACTGTGATGGATAAATTCAGCTCGTGGTATCGTCGATGATTACCAGGGGAACAAACACGCACTGTGTCGTAGATTACCGAGCCCGGAAGGTAATTATTATCTTCGTCCATCTGTACATCTTGGGGTATAATAACTAACGGAAACTATTATCGCCTCGGGAATTATTATTAGAGAAATTTTGGCCACTCACATTCTGATTGCCCGTCTTCCTCAGGCTCGTCTACTTCATCGCTATCTAGTTCGGGGTGTTGACCGGAATGCCCCGAGTCTTTTTCAGGAAAGTCAGATCTAAAGCGAGGGAGGAATCATGTAGTGGCTTACAGAACAGCACGTAGTCGGTGTTATCTTGTCCACGGATAATGAATCGGCTAACTTCTCGCATCTACGCAAAGGTCGATCGTGTGTAAAACATATGAAGAGTAGTAGGACTCACGATAGTCTTTTGGGTGGGCAGTAGTGAAGCGCCTTCCTCGTCGGTGATGGTAGTTATCTCGTTGTCGAGAAACCCAAACGTTTCTTTGTAGAGGACAATCAGCATTGTAAGCTCCCGGGCACCCTGGCTAATACGCACCCTGCAGAAGCCGGCGCATCTTCTTCGTGTCGCTCTGGGGAAAACTTAACGGATCCTCCGTCGTGTTATCGTAGTTGATTCCGATAAGTAGAGCCTTCCTCCATCTTCCTCCGTCTGAGCGAGAAAGAATACTCTTCATCCTACCCTGCTAAGGAATGAGTTTTGCGGCGCAGGATTCACCAGAACGGGACTCGTACCGTAAAACCAACGGCATTCCGAAGGACCCCCCACCGCCGAGCAACCATGCTGGAATTGTCTGCAGATTGAACGGGTATTGTAAAGGATCGCAGTGAGGGTTGGTCAGGGTTGGCAGACATGGGGGACGCAGAGGCGGGAGAATAAGAACTGGGTGTATTTATGGCCAGTCGAATTTTAATTTAAAGCGGTGTCCGGGAAATGCAATGAGATATACGTTCCGAACCGAGCCTGCACCTCGAGAGGTGATTTTGTAGATAAGACGCGGTTCCGAATGTTCATGGAATGCAGTGAGAAACCGAAAATAGGCCAAAGGTTTCTTATCGTCTTGGGCGTAAGTTCGAGAAAGACGCAAGATTTTTTAAAATAGCCACGCACAACAAGAGAAACTTAGTCGAGATCTACAAGGATCTGGGACATTAATCTCTCTCTATTCGAACTTTTTCATGGTGCTTGATGGAGGAGATACATGGCTAGAGCCATTAGAAATTAGTACAGATCCACAGACCAGGCGTCGTACTCACGATACCAGGTGGGTTTCCGCTTCCGCTGCGGAGTGAAATCAATCCAGTGCTACGCAATACAGCGCTATGGGCGAGTCGCAATGCTTGTCCTTCGCCGCGAATCATATCGCTGGATATTCTGGAGCCGCTCCATAATAGTTGGCGGAAAGAGAGTGGCTACCGCCAGCAACCAGCCGGACCTCAAGTGAAAGGCGATGCAGTAAGAGTCACCAAAAGTCACTACCACCACTCATATAGAGCTTTACTAGGAGCGTTTCTTGTTTTCCTCATGGCCTTACATTACCGTTAGTTGGAAAATGGCATGATGAATCTGATTGGAATGGAATGGCTGCGGGACAGACAAGACGGGACACCAACGGGGAAACATGAAATCAGAAAGACGCGACACCAAGAAAGGAGCGACACACGTGACACGAGAACGAAAACAGCGCCAGTCCTCCGCGTCATGTGAGAACGCTTTCTGGAATTTGAAGTCCATCGTAGTGAACCCCCTCTCCCCTGTGGGCCCGGTATGCTGCTCTTCCATATATTCATTACTCTCGACCGATGACTTCCTTTAGATTCTCGGCCCCGAAAGTTTTAAGGTGAGTTGGCACACGATATTGAATATAATTGACCTAATTTTTTGAGACACCAGAATATATCATATGAACGCAAGTTACTTTTTTGTCGTGAAGGAGTTGCGTTTTTTACGAAGGCTGGATTAGACCTCGGAGCAGGGCAATATCTGCATCGATATTTCGAAGCAGAATTGGTCGCCAGCTTTGTCTCTCTTCAACGTGATGCTTTCCTTCTCGTCGCTTCTGACGGATCCTAATCCAAATGAGCACATGCAAGCCATCATATCTAGTTAGAATACTCAAGAGCGTTCTGTGCAGTTTACAGAGGATTGGGTATGTTGATTATTAATATTACCGTGCTACTATAGTCCGAATTGAACGAGTTTTCCTTCCTGACATTCGACAGCCTTTTGACGCGTTTCTAACTCTCGCGTTACCTATATCGACTTCCTACACCCCAGTGCCAAGTATTGCAACCCAGTACATACGGAACCGCAATCAGCGACTGCTCGCCAATAGCTAGAAAATTATGCCCGGCCAAAATCACCCCCGCTACCGCCTGTCGCAGTTGAGGCCCCCTCTTCTCCTAAATTTACGAAGGCAAAGGAAACACGCAGATTTTGGCCCTTTACACACTGCTGGAAGTTCTTGCTCGATGACTAGACCCACTCGGACAGCAGCCGTGACATCCTCTTCCGCCGCTGCGGCCTCCGCGTCCACTCAAAGCGATATCATTTCCCTCGACTTGGATGAGGAAAAGGCAGGACCTTCGAATAGAAAAGACAAGAAAAGGAAGCGAGGTGAAGCACATCCAACGGTCGCCCCAGTCGGCGAAGTCAATGAGATAGTCGATTTGTTGGATCCGGAGGAGGAGAGAGGGACTGCCTCGGCAAAGAAGAAATGAACCCGTAATCCGCTGAGCAGAGCAGGCCGTCAACCAGCGGTAGCAGATGGGTTGTGCAGCAATTTGGCAATGGCATCGTCATTGAGGACTAAAACGTGTTTGTTGTTTTGTGGCTTATTATTTAATGGGATGTGAAACCTTATCGTTCCACCCCAACCTATGATCATACTCCTATTTTCCTCTTTATCACGCTCTCCTGGGTCCAGATTCTGTGCATGCTGAGGTAATTTAAACGAGGATAGATTGCGTTCAGATATCGAAAAGAAAGAAACAAGAATAGAATGCCATCTTCGTCCCTCATCCGAACATCACGCCTATACATATCGCGAAAAATAATAATCAGAGACTGTCCTACCACTATTGAGAACCGAGGAGACGTACCGATGCATTCAGCTGCACACGCATAGACTTCCCTCTGGTCGTCCGCCTCGCTACCCTCATCCTGGGGGTCTTCGTCATCGCCCTCACCTGCTGGATACCTTCCTTGGTAATTGAAGGAAATCTCCTCGCTGGGCTCGATATCTCGTTGCGAGAAAATAGTGAGAAGGGGTTTGTCGATGTCTCCTTCTTTGATGTAACAGGGATAAATGCGGCAGTTGGGGTGTTCTACCATTTCATTCAGTTAAAGACTGGTTAGGAAGGGAGCGGGAGAGCGGGTTGTACCAACAAACGTGCAAACTGTATGATGAGGTTATGAGATTGTTTGATGGGAAACAAAAAAGAGAAAATACGGACGTCGCCAGCGTGGTAAGCATCAACAATCCAGGTCGAAGAGCCAAGTTCGTCCATACGTGCTGTAGAGACTAAATTCTTTATTGGTTAGTTGCCATAAATTGTCTGAAATGCACGTTCACGAGCAACGGTGTCAGTGAGCAATTCACCAGAATAAATGCCGAAGAAGGTGCCCGCAGGGATCGTCTTATTGCCAGCAAAGGATTCAAATCAGCGATCACGTTTTATAGAGGAGTTTGTATGTAGCGCACCCCAGCCTTTATGCTCCGTCTTTCAGATGGAAACTTGAACTCTCCACTTCATCAACCGTGTTCTCCAGCACCATCGACCAAAAAAGATCCCGCATACCGCTCATTATCCGAGTGTACGACGATATATCGTTGACGTGATCCTGCAGCGCATGTGGGAGGCCTTGAGCGTAGTAACATTTCTGTACGAAATTGTTCAGATTCCGTCTGTACTCTTGTCACGTTATTGCTCGTAAACCGTCGTAAGTCCTTCCCATATGAACAACTGCCCCAGCAAGTTTTCTGGTGTTGTTTTGTAGCTGGCAGGTTCCCAAGCGGGCGCTCATCATCGTCAAACGATCCGGGACAATGCTCAGTTGACGAACGGGAATGGGAGGGCCGACGAGACGAACGTCGAAGTTCAATCGGAGGAGAGGACGACCTTCTTCTACCCGGACCAGTTTCAATCCGGCCGCTGGAGTTGGACTGCCCTGGTGAAGTAACTCTGCCCAATGGAATATCGTTGCGCATGTGCTCGACTTGCATGATGTCATCGTCATCGTCATCGTCATTCAAGGCCTCACATTCACCGTTGCCGTTGGCCATGTCGTCTTCCAATGGTGGGTTCCAGGACGTTCTAACTTTGGGGACAGCTGGAGCATCATTGCTAGCTTCGGTTGAGTTGGACACGGTTATTGAGTTCGTTGTGCTTTGCTCGATCTGCACTGTTAGCTGATTATCCTGGGTTTCAGAAATGGGTGTCGGATCCGATCGTTTCTGATGGGGGCACTGCGTTGGAAGAGTGAAATAGTCCAGTGATGCCAGCGTAGAATCATGAGTCGGTAGTAGCAACTGCTGTACTTGAGGATCTCGCGACGGAGAAGGCACTAGTACTGGAGATTGGTCAACAGATCACAGTGGCGAAAATTGCGATTCTTCTGTTGAATTTTCAGGGACAGCCACACTTCCCGCGGCGCGGTTTGTCGGCAATGAACCGAGAGAACTTGTCCGCGTAGATGGTTTCGATGTAGTTTTAGATTTATGCAAAGTTTCGCCCTCGACGAGGTTCGACGGAACACTCGCGATGCGTTCGGTTACATCACTGTCGCCTACCCGCGAAAGGGCTACTGAGGCTCGAAGAAGAACGAAGTTTCCTCCGAGGACAGAAATTTTGATTCCAAACGCGGCTGGAGCAGGAGCAGCGCGGCAGAAGGCGGATGCGTCAATCACGTCGTCGTGGAGCAGCGAGGTCGTGTGTATCATCTCTACGATTTGAGCGAGGCGTAATTGCGTAAAGAGTGCCGTACTGGCGAGTGTATGGGCCTTTGGTAACGGTTGAGGTGTTGGTGGGGTCGGTCTGGGGTCTCGATGAATGCGTGAGGGGTTGAGAGGGAACGAGGAATTAAATGGTGTAGTCTCGTCCGGCATGCTAGGGTTCCAATCGTCCAACACATCCGGGCGCGTGAAAGGCTGTTCCTCCGTTAGTCCACCCGCAGCAGCACTACGAGCTTCCTATAGCTTCCTGTCTCAATCTCCACTTAACCCATTCGTCGCCTGCGAAAGCAGCAGTACAATCATTGGCCGCACTTGTTTGGACGATGTCGGAAGTAGTATTTCGTTATCCCGCTGATAGCAGGATATCATGAACTCAGCACGGATAATAAGGAAGTGGGAGCTGAGGAGGTGCGAGGAAGGTGAAGGGGTCCCGGCGGGGTTGGCATGAATTCGGTGGTAACGTTGAGTCGTTTGGGGTATGAGGAGTAAAGTTGCTGCTGCTAGCAGTAGGTCTCTGTTGGGGCAATTGTAGGGTTGCCCTTGCCGTAGACATCGAATGCAAGTCGCAACAGAAGGAGATGGAAGAATTACATAAACATAGCACGCTTGCCTCAACACGTTCCCTTTACATAACATTCCACATTCAACAATCGCCACTACGTACTTAGTGATGTTTTCCCAAGCAAGAAACCCGACTCGTGCTGGCCCTACCCTGGAACAAACTTCAAGCAGTTATCTATCACAGTCGAAGTCCTCGAAAATACAACTCACGACGCGCGAAATGCGGAGAAGAGGATGAGGACGAGAAAACCCATGTTTTTTGTTGATCAAATAATCGAGGGGCTTTGTTGTTTCCTAGACTCGACAGTCACAAGCTCTGAACCGCTTAACGTCGTCAAAAGTCCATGAAGTAGGTGGAAGATGCATTGAATATTATTCAAAGGTTAAACGCTAATCTCCTATAAATTGACAGGCTCGGATCGATCGTAAACCCTGATAACTCCAGTGATTTTTGTGGCATGGCGATGACAGCCCAGAATGTCCTCCGAAGTGGGTGCCATCTTCGAGTTTGCCTTCAACCTACTGCGTTTTATCCTGCAAAGGCTTTCATCATGAAAACATAAACCACCATCATGGAAGCCCGGGTGACTTGTACCCGTCACTTCGATTCCAACTGCCGTCTTTTGGGGGTCTATTCATCTTACTTGGCGGCCTCTGAACAATACCCAAGGAAGATCAGATGTCGGGAAAATTAATCTTGGTGGGTATTTCCGAATCCCTCAAGTTCTGATTTCGCTCTAAATATAATGTTCAACTACACAGGTAACTGGTGCAACTGCCTTCGTCACCGGACATGCGACCGAACAATTTCTCGAGCGTAGATATCGTGTTGGAAGACGTCAATGCCGTACTCCACATTGGTCGAATGAGTCCCGAGGCTATTTTCGAGGTAGATTTACCTTTCTCCTATTCCTTTCTTCAAATAATGACGTTTTGACAGAGTGCCATTAAAGGGACAATTCACGTCGTTCGTCAAACCCAACAATCATAGCATCAATTTTTATTGTCTAACTATATGACGACTTTCGTTTGTATTGCAGAGACACATATGCCCGGATTCCACGGTGTGACGTTCAAAGAAACCGGTATATATTATCATTCCATTTTTCCATTCTGCCTTTCTTAAATTTCCACAGATTGGGGAACCGTTGTCAACAAAGAGTTCGAGAAAAAGGGGAAAATAAATACTTCATCTATTTCACTGCGAAAACCAAGTCGGAACTGGCTCTCTGAGAGTTCGTCGAGGTCGCTACCAGTAAGCTTCCCAAACAAAAACCTTATGGAACCCGAGCTTCTAAAACGCCCTTTATCCAGTTCTGCCGGGTTACATTATCGGTCGACATGCAAAGACCTCCCCCCTGTCCTCATCCGTAGTCACCATGGGCACGAGCGAGTTCATCCACCAGCCCATCAACTGCGACGACGCACCTTCGCACCGAACTGGATCGTCGACGTACGTCGATGCTTCCCATCCCAGCTTCCGTCGACAATGGGCAGTTCATTACCAATGGCGCAACGTACCCTTGGTCAAACGCCGTGGCGCACTTGAAGGAGGCCAAGCTTGAGGGGAAGGATAAGATCCCTATTCTTCCGGCGGATGTGTTGTCGAACTTGGATACACGAAGGCGAAGGAGATGTTGAGGTTCGGGGAGTTTGCCACTATGGAGAGGACGCTCGAGGATCCAGTAGATAACCTATTGGTCCTTGGGAAGTTGTGGGCGAAGGCGGCTGGAACCTATTTCCTGGTCAATGGAATTGGAGAGAAGAGCGTCGATTTTGGGCACCAACGAGAGTATTTGTAATCATGCGACCCATTCCATAGGAGTTTAACGTTTACAACCGTCGGTCGACAGCCTTGCATAATATATCACATCGCATCACCCAAACCCCTTGGCAGAATGACGGATTTACATCAAGGGTTTTGTCAATGTCGGACTTGAGTCATTATATAATTCATTTCAATACAAGATACGGAGGCTGTGCAGTGTTAGACCTTACAGGAAGGAACCCACCAGAACGTAAGTTATCAATGACAAGAAGTGGATCTAGTGAAACCAATTAACTTATCATTGCAGGATGGATGATTTGGATGCCACCGCCGAGATCACATCTTGCCGCGAAGAACTCACTCTCTGTCCTCCTGGCCACCCAAATCGTTCCCATTCACTCATGAACCTCGCCAATGCTCTTGGTACTCGCTTTGCGCAGTTGGGCAGGATGGAAGATTTGGAAGATGCGATCTCATCCCACCGCGAAGCACTCACTCTCCGTCCTCCTGGCCATCCAAATCGTTCCGATTCACTCATGAACCTCGCCATTGCTCTTCTTACTTGCTTCGAGCAGTTGGGCAGGATGGAAGATTTGGAAGATGCGATCTCATCCCACCGCGAAGCACTCACTCTCCGTCCTCCTGGCCACCCAAATCGTTCCTATTCACTCATCAACCTCGCCAATGCTCTTTATACTCACTTCAAGCAGTTGGGCAGGATGGAAGATTTGGAAGATGCGATCTCATCCCACCGCGAGGCACTTACTCTCCATCCTCCTGGCCACCCAAGTCGGTCCTATTCACTCAACAACCTCGCCATTGCTCTTTATACTCGCTTTAAGCAGTTGGGCAGGATGGAAGATTTGGAAGATGCGATCTCATCCCATCGCGAAGCACTCACTCTCTGTCCTCCTGGCCACCCAATTCGTTCCCATTCACTCATGAGCCTCGGCAATGCTCTTGGTACTCGCTTTGCGCAGTTGGGCAGGATGGAAGATTTGGAAGATGCGATCTCATCCCACCGCGAAGCACTCACTCTCTGTCCTCCTGGCCACCCAACTCGTTCCTATTCACTCATGAACCTCGCCATTGATTATCATACTCGCTTTGAGCAGTTGGGCAGGATGGAAGATTTGGAAGATGCGATCTCATTCTACCGCGAAGCACTCACTCTCTGTCCTCCTGGCCACCCCAATCGTTCCTATTCACTCATCAACCTCGCCAATGCTCTTTATACTCGCTTTGCGCAGTTGGGCAGGATGGAAGATTTGGAAGATGCGATCTCATCCCACCGCGAGGCACTTACTCTCCATCCTCCTGGCCACCCAAGTCGGTCCTATTCACTCAACCTCGCCATTTCTCTTTATACTCGCTTTAAGCAGTTGGGCAGGATGGAAGATTTGGAAGATGCGATCTCATCCCATCGCGAAGCACTCACTCTCTGTCCTCCTGGCCACCCAAATCGTTCCAATTCACTCATGAGCCTCGGCAATGCTCTTGGTACTCGCTTTGCGCAGTTGGGCAGGATGGAAGATTTGGAAGATGCGATCTCATCCCACCGCGAAGCACTCACTCTCTGTCCTCCTGGCCACCCAACTCGTTCCAATTCACTCATGAGCCTCGGCAATGCTCTTGGTACTCGCTTTGCGCAGTTGGGCAGGATGGAAGATTTGGAAGATGCGATCTCATCCCACCGCGAAGCACTCACTCTCTGTCCTCCTGGCCACCCAACTCGTTCCTATTCACTCATGAACCTCGCCATTGATTATCATACTCGCTTTGAGCAGTTGGGCAGGATGGAAGATTTGGAAGATGCGATCTCATTCTACCGCGAAGCACTCACTCTCTGTCCTCCTGGCCACCCCAATCGTTCCTATTCACTCATCAACCTCGCCAATGCTCTTTATACTCGCTTTGCGCAGTTGGGCAGGATGGAAGATTTGGAAGATGCGATCTCATCCCACCGCGAAGCACTCACTCTCCGTCCTCCTGGCCACCCAACTCGTTCCAAGTCACTCATGAACCTCGCCATTGCTCTTTCTATTCGCTTTGAGCAGTTGGACAGGATGGAAGATTTGGAAGATGCGATCTCATCCCACCGTGAAGCACTCACTCTCCGTCCTCCTGGCCACCCAAGTCGTTCCTATTCACTCATGAACCTTGCCACCGCTCTTTCTACTCGCTTTGAGCAATTGAACAGGATGGAGCATTTGCGTTCCAGTTCACCCCACAACCTTCCCAAAGCCCTTTCTACTCACTTTCAGCAGTTGTGCAGGATCGAAGATTTGGATGAATCTTTCACTCTATATGAACAGGCAGCAACTGACTTGAGTTCAAGCCCACGTATTCGGCTTGCTGCCGCTATCAACTGGGCAGCAAAGGCGCGTCACTATCACCACAAGTCCATCATATCTGCTTACTCAGTATCATTTCAAACTCTCAATCATTGCTTGATTTTGTACCCTAGTGTTGAGTCCCAGCAAGCTTTCCTTGCCACTGCCCAAATACCAAGGTCACTGGCCTCTGATGCGGCATCTGCTGCAATTGATGCAGGAGATCTCGAAGCAGCAGTTGAATTACTTGAACAGGGCAGGGTTATACTCTGGTCCAAAATGGAGCAGTATAGACATCCACTTGACAAGCTCCGCCTGGTTGACACAGAGCTTGCTGATCTCCTCCAGACTTTAAGTATTGAACGTGAACACCTTTCAGTTTTATCTAGGTCTAGGTTCTTGGATAGTGAAGGGCCTATGGCCCTGGCCCCTTTAGATGTCCAAATCCAGAGAAATCATATTCTTTCAGAAGATTGGGAGAAGGCAGTGGAACGAGTCAGGACAATACAAGGTTTCAGCAACTTTTTACAAGCTGTTCCATTTGCCACCCTTCAGGCAGCTGCTACTGAAGGCCCTATCATTATCATCAATATAAGCAAGTATCGTTCTGATGCAATAGTTCTTTATATCAACAACCCACCCCTCCTTGTCCCCCTTCCAGACATACAACCTGATCATCTTATCCACCTTGCTAAACGACTCACTCTGGCACAAGGCATAGGTCTGAGTGCTGGGGCTGACCACTCAAAGGATATTCCTCCAATTTTGCGTGCTCTATGGAACAATGTTGTCTCTCCTATAGTGGATTACCTGGCTGAAATGGGAGTACCAGAGAAGAGTCGGGTCTGGTGGTGCCCAACATCTGAGTTGTCTGGCCTGCCTCTCCATGCTGCAGGTCCATACCAGCCTGGACAAAAGAATCTTCCAGACATCTACATATCTTCTTACACCACAACTCTATCTGCATTAATCAGGGCAAGATCCAATACATCTGGTCAGTTTTCTGTCCCCAAGTTACTTGTTGTTGGTCAACCTGGTGAAACACTGCCAAATGTTGAGGTTGAAATTGATCATCTTTGTCAACTTGGTGACTTTGTGGATGTCCTTGTTGGTGCTGAGGCCAATCATGATCAAGTTCTCCATGGTCTTCAGCAACACTCTTGGGCTCACTTTGCTTGTCATGGCCATCTAGGGGACATTACCCAACCATTTCATGCATCATTTGAACTCCATGGTGGCAGTTCCCTCACTTTGCTTGAATTGATCCAGGCTAAACTTCCAAATGCAGAACTTGCATTTCTATCTGCATGTCACAGTGCAGAAGGAGGTTTTATCACACCAGATGAGACCATTCATTTAGCAGCAGCTCTACAATTTTGTGGGTTCCGGAGTGTGGTAGGGACATTGTGGGCAATGGCTGATGAAGATGGACCAACAATTTCAAAAGAATTTTATAAATACATGTTCCGCACATCTGGAAACAAGGCCAATTTCAGAGATTCAGCAGAGGCACTCAATGTGGCTATTCGGGAGATGAGGAAAAACCGTGTGCCATTGGAACGCTGGATTTTGTTCATTCATATTGGTGCTTAATGACTAAGTCTCCACTGCGAATTTTCAGTGATTGTCATTGTAAGCATCTTCTTCCTGTGGCAAGAGTGTTTTTTTGATTTCTTTCTCTTTCTTACACCTTTATATAGTGCTTCTTCCATCCCCACCTTCTATCCAATGAATTTTGGAGCACATGAAGCTGCTTCCCAGATGCTGTCTGTTGCAATATGCATAGTTCAAATGAATTTGTATGCCCTGGTTTGGGTTTTGCTGTTTTGTATAAATGCTTCCACTTGTCATTAGTACCATCATGCCTGCAGTCTCTGATAAATTTATTTCCTTTCAATTCTACACTGTCCTGGCATGACTCATGACTCAGAGCATGGGCACAGACCCACCTCTTGTCTTTCTTGGCCAACACATTGGAGAGCATATCTCTTTGGACCTGGGTGATCTTTTGTTTCTCTATGCATGCCCATATTTCTAGACTTTGAATTTTCCATGGATAACTATAATCATATAGAGGCAAATAAGCAGAACAAGCTTAGAACAAACCTAGGGTGTGTTTAGCAAATTTTGGCATTTTGGCATACTTTCCAATTGTATCTAACTATATGAAGAAATGTAAATGGCCCAAATGAACACTGCAAGCATAATGAAATTTCCAGAAAGTTGCCGGGATTAGAGTAAATCTTTGGTCATAAACTTGAAACAGCTGGCAATGTACAACATACCATTGTACAAGTTGGAAGTCCTACATATTGGTTTCATGTGAAAAATTGTGGAAAAACAGGGAAAAAGCTGTAAAATTACAAGATGGTCCAAGGTGGTGAACTCACAAAGGGAAGGGAAAGTGTGACAACATTTGAAATGGAATGGAACCAAAAAAAAATTTATCAGGTCAAAAAGGAACAAAGCAGGTGAAAATAATGCAGGACCTGTGATGCGAGCACCACTGGCGACAGAAAATGAAATCAGGTCTCGTGCACATGGTCAGTGCTCAATCGAAAACCTATCCATCATGTCTGAAGGCATATATCTCATGTGAGGCTTAGACTCACTGTATCTTTGAATTTCTCCCATCTTCATCAAGTGGGTCCCATGGTGCTTGAATGTCACCCCAACTACACTAAGAGAAAAACATCAAGTAATGAAATCTTCAGATAGAATACTCTTAGCATTGATTGAATTGCTTGCATATAGTCATCTTCAGACTCGAGATATGGATAGCAATATTTTTATCTTCCTAGATATGCATGTCATCATAGATATTGCCTCTTTGATTGAACTCTCCAGTCTGCTTGTCGAGCTTACCATAGTCTCCCACCTGCTAATGTTCTGTAATTGTATGCATAAGTCCATAACAGAAATCTGAACTTTTAATCTCATACTGTGGATTCCAGCTCGCCAGTATACCTGAGGCCTTACAAAATCAGATTGATAAACTTGCATGGGGTTGAAGGATTGTCCACTGAAGGTGGAGTACAAGGTGATGGTGGGTGATTGAACAATCAGGTCATATAATTGATGTTATATGTGAAAACAATGGAATACATAGCCAATGCTGTACATGGCACCAAAATCTTAACACCAGATAGAAGTATATTTGGGTCAGCTTGAAGATCCTTTGGTGCTTTGAGGTTGACCATAAAGAATATTATAACCACTGAGAACAATTTGGCCTTGCAAAATACGTCATTAATCATTCAGTCTATAGAAATTGAACTTGGAACACATATGAAAATCAACAAATTCTGGACTTTGTCCTTCCAAGCGTCACATTAGACTTTATCCTTTGCCAAGAGGAGTTCTAGCAAAATTTCCTAAGGATCTTCATCACCTCTGTGTATTAGGTATTGATATGGATCATTATATGACCATTGTTTGGGCTTCTGGAATCGAATGAGGAAGCAATATGCTTGAGGTCAATTGTGCTGCATGCATACCTGCTGATTGTGGTCCTGTGAGCATTTAATGTCTCTTGTGTTGTTGAGAGAAAAAAGTGCATGTTCTCACACACCAAAAGGACTGTGTACTTGGGTCAGTGTCACCAGTGTCAACCACAGACATCACACCCACAGGCATCAGCATCCTAATTATTATCAAGAGCTAACAAGCAATGCAATGTACACAAATATTTGACATCCGGATGGTGAAAGTTGGGTGAAAGGGAAGTTTTGGGAAAGTTGAATGAGCTGTCAGAACCATGTGTGGGCAAGTAGGAAAGCATGTGACTCCCTTCCAAATTGGTTATTAATAATTTTAAATTGACCACCAAACCAGGTGAGAGGACATCTCGATATTGGAATTTCTGGTGTCTGGTGTCTGGTGTCTGGTGTCCAGCATCTGGAATTCAGCACGTGCCACACATCAATGCTTCGACTACAACAAGATGTGTGACTTGACATATTAAGGACTGCTGGCAGTGGGGGGCTCACTTCACCTTCATCCTAGCTGGTGGACATTGTGCCATCCTTTCTGGTCATAGTTTTTATTTAAATAGAATGAGTAAATAGATGAAAAATGAAAATGCAAAAGCAAGATGGAAAATACTGGAGAACATGGGTTCCAGTTTGTTCCAGTGAAAAAAAAAGTATCCCAAAAGCAAGTTCATCAGGAAAACCATCATTTGACATTAGGTTAGGCTTATTCTACAGAGCCCAAATTAGGTTCAGTAGGTCACCATAGGTTTAGCTTCTCTAATATAGGCCTTACTAGGTTGCCATAGGTTCGGCAACTTCATTATTGGTCTCGGTAGACTATTTAATAATCTATGCATATTTTTCTTACTTTCTTTTGAGCCGAGGCTGAACCAATGAAAAAACCAATACACATTAATTAATCAGTCTCAGTTGTACTCCTGGAGTATCTAGACATGAAAATGCTGCTTGGGTCAAAGAAAGTCCAAATGTGTAGGTACAAAAAAAGGGTGTGCATTCCTCGGGTACTATCCTGTTCGGCACAGTGATATTTGGTACCAACTCAGGTAACAGCGACAGTCTCTTGTTCTGTCATGGTGGTGTGCAAGCAAGGGAAAATAGTCCAGAGTCAGGGAGCAAAGCATGTAACAGCATGAACCATTTGGCATAGGCAGGGCGGGTGGGTGAATGAGAGTGTTGAAGAGCTCAGTGACTGAGTGAGGAAGGGAGAGGGATGAATATCCAACATTTGCCATCAAGGATGCCATACAAATTTTTGTGAAGTTGATTCAAACTCAGCAAATTCACGTGATTGTGTTTGTTTTATGTTGAAGTTCAACATCAACCAAACAAACTGTGCTTCTTCCCCCCAACCACGTACAAGTCATCGCGTATCATTTCGCAAGGCCAATGTCATTCCTCATACATATACTTGAGGGTGCCTGGTAAGTCATGTCTCGGATGAACTCTTACCCACCATTATGCTTATTCCTCTACTTATAAAGTTTCCGAAGATGCCTTCAACAACCCCACTGACCCTCCCATACAGAAAACCACAGCGCAGGTATGAAATCCTGCACCACGTCGTAAGGACAACCACAGCGCCGCAACGACGCCACCCCTGCCCTACCCGCAGGGGCTACAGGTATGTGGTAGGCTACACCTGTCTGACGCAGCTAACCCACTTCCATTCCCATTCTTGTCCAGCAAACGACACCACAGGAACATCGATAACAAACCCAACCCGCCACAGCCCCTCGAAAAATGCGATGACTAGCACCGTATTGCCATCGCCTTCATGGGTTGCGAACAACTAACGAACTCCGAATGACCGCAAGGTAAGGGGTCGAGGCAGAGAGGTGCAAGGCATCAGGTAAGTGGCCACCGCACCCCATTCGACCTGTCTGACCACCCCTTCATTTTCATACAAAAAGCAACGGTGTGGATATGAGACCCATGCCAGTCCATCAATACTTTTCATTCCCCCACTGATTCCCCCCGGATTCCTGGGGGAATCCAGGGAATCCAGGTATTCCGGGGGGAATCCGCAGGAATGAGCCGGAATTCCGGGATTCCGGGGGATTCCGGGGGGGAATCCACCTTCAATTCACTATCAAAGACATAATTCAAAGTCTACATACTTTGTGTAATCACTTATATAAGGGCCTTGCCCTAGTACACATGTTTAAAGTATATATTTTATTTTATTTGTAATATATCAAATATTTAAATTAAATTAAATACATTCCCCCCAA
>Ga0307513_10005070_pt1 | contig 17426 bp, 19 predicted proteins | sample 15_EM_MG_FD_202174 | JGI IMG/M metagenome (GOLD analysis project Ga0307513, IMG submission 202174) | Populus trichocarpa ectomycorrhiza microbial communities from riparian zone in the Pacific Northwest, United States - 15_EM | ecosystem: Host-associated > Plants > Roots > Unclassified | place... | reverse complement strand
CCTTCTTAAATCGTGACAAGACTCACACCTCTAGAGTCCACTAATAACCCATGGTAATGCTACAGTTCACGGGGTAGCCTGGGACTGGCTTTGGGGTGGTTGTCCTGGAAGCCTTGCAGCTTCCCCGATCAGCGCCAAGCCCTCTACTGTTAACCATACAACTACCCGGAGGTCAACGTATGCCCGTAGGTGGTTCCCAGGTGTTATCCAGGTGGCGCCCCAGGAGGCTGCCACCCTCACACCCCTTATATCTCCTGCGAACTGCTTCAGGTCGGTTGGGCGGCCACAACTCATACGGTGTTGTGGGAGCGTTCCTATGGATCTTACTTTACTAGGAAGCACACAACTACACAGCCGTACAGTGCTGTCGTGCCGTACCAACGCTGGGGCCGCAGGGGGGTGTTAGGAATATCCCCTGAAGGTTACAGGAGGTTCGGACCACTCCTGCTCCGTCAGTGGTCCGTTTTGTGCCATACGAAGCGGCCCTTTGAACATCTAAGAGCCCTACTATAGTGGGATAACTTTCCCCTAAGTCCGCAGATGCCTTTGTCTGTGAAGGTAGGGTAACTGGGCTCCCAAGGTAGGGTAATCATGTTTCTAAGGTACGGTAACTTTACCCTTCCATGCCTTTATTTCCTTCGGGAGTCCGCGCGACCACATATAATGTTGCCCCGGAGACCCGTCCAACGTTTACTATGGGTCCTTAGCGTTATGCGATCATACCCTCCAAAGGTTACCCTGCCTAGTAGGGTAACTTTGGCCTACCTAGGTTACCCTGTCTAACCCTATGTCACCAAGTCACTTTGTAGACACTTGTACCAACTTATGTCTACCGGTAGTATACTAAGTATACTGGTCTATCCTCAATATGGTTACCACTTGGTATACCATACAGGCTTGAGTCTAGTCCACTGTAGCTTCCTATCTGTAGGGTCGTTACACACACCAACTAATCCTCAGGATGCCAGCTGATACTGGACTCCTCCGAATCCAAGCGAAGGGTCTACCCTTTACCAGTTTCTGACCTTGGTCATGTTGGTTGCAATAGATTTCATACTATCAAACAATTAAATATACTACAATTCTACTATAGTTCTAATATACAGGCTAATCCACTAGAAACACCTATACTCAGGCTCATAGGCAGCCTTCTGACAAAATGCCTGTCAAGGTTCAACCCGTCACCTTGGCTTCTGGGGACCCCCTCTGGAGGGACCCTGTAATATCATAAATAATGATCACGGAGGGATGGACCTTATACCTTTGTGATGCTGGCGGTGAGCCCAACAGGCTCCCACAAACAGAATTAAGATCCGTTCAGGGGCTGTGGAGTAATCTGCTGTCAAGTAAAAGATTGCCAGGGCTACTACAAAGCTTCTCTCTACAGATGACAGGAAATTCCTGAGTTTCGATACGATAGAGATATACCTAATACTGTGGGATAGCCAGTGTCAAGCTCAACAATCTCCCACAAACAGAATCAAGAACCATAAAGCTGTTGTGGAGTGTTCTCCTGTCGAGCAAAAGATCGCCAGAATGATACCTAATACACTCTCGATACAAGACAGCGAATTCCTGAGTGTTCATGCGACAGATACGTACTTTATACTTTTGGGAAGCTGGTATCAGGTCCAACAATGTTCAGCACATAGATGGAAAATGCGTTTGGGCGTTATGGAGAAATCAGCCATCGAGTAGATGAGAGCCAGCTTGATACCTGGTACACACGGAGCCGAAAACAGCGATTTCCGGAGTTCTGATGCGAAAGAGACGTATCCTACACTGTTGGAAAGCTGGCATCAGGCACAATAATGTCCTGCAAACAGAATCAAAAATTGGTTCCCCAGGTGTGGAGAAGTAATTAGCTATTGGGTAAAGGATCGCTAGCTTGATACCTAATACACTCTCAACACAAGACAGCGATTTCAGGAGGGCTGATGCGAAAGAGACTTACTTATACGATTGCATAGCTGGCATCTCCGGGGATAATCTCCCGTAATCGGATCCAGAATCTGTGTGGGGGTTGTGGAGGAATCTGCCATCGCATTCTGGGATCTCCAGGGTAAGTATAGAGGCAACTCCCACAAGGGTGAGTAGTGTTTGTTATGGGGCGGGGCGAGGCGGGGCAGGTTTTCACTTTGTGAGCACGCCGTTACTCCGGCCCATGGTCAACTCTCTGCTGTTCCTCCGCGCCCCATATGACACGTGGCCCTGGCCAGGCTATCGGGCGGGGCGGGTATTTTCCTTTCCCCGCTGATTGCCTAGACGGCCCCCATCTTCTCATCCCCTACTCTTGCTCCTGTGCGGGGCCCCACTTACTCCTGCGAGTGATATTCTGTGACTAAACAAATGGCAGGTTGAAATCTAAGAGGTGTTTACACTCTCTATTCTGATCCGAAATCACAATTTGAAATCAGAATTGGCTGGCCAAACACCCCCTAATCTTTTGTATGTCTAGTAAGATGACTTCCCTATTAGGATATTCTATATAGCAATCCGGCAACTATCTCCAAAGATAGGATTTGAATATAGTTCTCACATTACCATTATGATTTGGGCTTCTAGTTTGAGATAAATAGTGTTTGGAAATCGTTCTCAGTATATGATTGTAAGCGTATAATCTAGGTAGGTTTCTAAGTACTTCTAAGCATATCATCCCAGGTACATAACTCTAAGCGTATAGATGTATAGTTATGCATGCACGATTCCTATCTTCCAGAAAATATGCCAGTTTCCTCCAGCTTATTATTTCCTGATCTCATTCATGGTGTATAGCTTTGGGCTTATGGCTTTGGGCGTTCAGCTTTTGGGTTATGCCTTTGGGCGTTCAGCTTTAGGCTTTTCATTCTAAGACTATTGGTTTAGGCATCACGTCTCACATGCCTTGCAAGCCATCTACCCAAATACAAGCCACTATTTAAATCTAGTCTGCAGTTCAGGCAATCACTTACCCTAAACTTGCAGATAGTTAGTTATACTGGGCGCTCACTATTGTGTATAAACAGCCATGGTTTGAGGTGACTCTCTTTGGCGAATGGTTTTGGGCGTATGGTTTTGGGTGTATTGCTTTGGACGTATAGTTTGGCTTTGGGTGTATGCCTTTTGGGGGTATGATTTTAGGCGCATGGTTTTAGGCGTATGGTTTGACTTTGGGCATATGGTTTGGCTTTGGGAGTATGGTTTTGGGAGTATGGTTTGGGCGTATGGTTTTGGGGGGATGGTTTTGGGTGTATGGCTTTAGGCGAATGGTTTGGCTTTGGGCGTATGGTTTGGCTGTGGGCATATGGCTTTGGGCGTATAGTTTGGACGCATGATTTGGGGGCACAGCCTTGCAAACGAGGGCAGGCCAAGCTCAAAAGTATATACGCATACTAAATAGAAAAATCAATGATTAGGAACATTATTATAGATTCAGATGCATGCGCAACTTCTGCCACCATTTAGGCATCTTATTGAACTCCCACAATGGCTTCCCCATCTTCTCCACATATGTATCGTGCACTGCTTGATGTGTAAAGTGGACAACACTACACTGATTTGCCACAAAAGAGCCAATATAATATTCCACTGCATAGGAACGCATGAAAATAATGGAACCTAGAGAATATATCTTAGTCACTTATTGGAATTGGATGAGATAGGCGGGAGTCTCTACATACCAGGGGGACATTCAATCTTGACACCAAGCTCAGGAAAGCAGGCATCGCCGCCTTCAAAGTATCCCAATACTACTATCACACACCACCCATGGCATATGTCCTCCAGATCCTTATGGTTATTGGTATTCGTGTTGATGACAAGTGAGCGGGAGGTCCATATTCCCAATGCCTTATCAACATTGTCAGCTTTCCCATTGTAAATGGTCTCATAGAGTTTTGTGTATTTGGAATGCTCCTGCAGGAGGAAATTCTGAAATAGGGCCTCAATTGTTTGAGTCAATGGTAAAAGCGCTTGGCCGAATTCTTTTTGTGGGTCAATTGCTGATTTCGTGTTATATGACTGGGCTGGCCCGGGTTCAAGTTCAATATTCTGCGTCAGTGATCCCATTCGTGGAACGAAGGCATGGTGCCCAATGACACAGCCTTGATTTTCTCAAAGTAGTGTCCAGGTTATGTTCGCTGCTCCCGTTTCCTGCCGGAGGACTCAGGGTTGTAGCATCCTTCCTACTATCACTCGCAACGTTATAAGTGGTTTGAGCGCCTTCCATCTCACTTTGCCTATAGTGCTTCCGCGTGCCGCTTGCAGCTTGTCGGGTATGATCTGCCACTATATTCCGTGACGCAACATATTTGTGTACCGCCGGTTCAACTTGCGGTTATAGCCAACATGCCTTGCCATTCCCAGCTTTGATTACACATGGGACGCCGTGCCTAAAGGTAGTTTAGTATATAAGCTGAGTCTTAGCCCAACGGAGGAATTACTTGTGTGTCCTTTATTATAACAATGTCACCGGTGATCCGGTGTAATTGGGGCTCATTTTCCTGCTCAAAACACTCCGTCAAGTTGCTATCCGGCTACCATTTAGGTCGCGAAGGATTCAGTCTAGAAGGTCAAAATCGCCACATTGGTGGTATCTGATGCGTGGATGATTGGGGGTTTTCAACATATGGGAAATATTCCTTTTCATTGAATAAACCTTATCCATATCCAGAGGTAGACATGGTTCCGCTGAACGTAATCCAAGCGACGAGGAGATTAGTATATGCCCTGAATATAGATATGCGACCGAGTTGCAAGCTGAATACAACACTTGCTAATATCAACCCATGCAGAGAGATGAGTTAAATAGGAGAGAATAACACACCTTTGGCATCCATGGTAGAATTTGCAATATCTTCACTCCCGTTTCCAGAGTTGTGGAGGTGATTGGCAGCTTTTCTTGGTTTGCGCTGCCGCTTGCACTTCTCTGCATCCCTCTTCTTCACTTTTGATAGCACTCTCGTAGTCTTCCGCAGCCACACAAACTCGCTCAAGGCATGCTTCCCTCCCGCTCAAAGCACGATAGAACGAAGTACGGTTGGGATAGAGCGACGATAAACGTATCCAAATGTGCTCCAGTGGATGGCGGGTAAGGTGAGACTTGGGTGGGGAGGAACTCGGGCAAGGAGGAACTTGGGTTCAAGAGGGTGCAGCGCGGGACATAGATTCAGAGGGTGGCGCGGCGAATGGTTTCTGTGTCTATGGGAGAAATGGAGAAACCAAAACAATATAGGGGAAGACAAATCATGCTATGACGTGACAAGCTTGACTAACCAGAGCCAATGCAACTAGGTTTTGCACTAGTTTGTATTATCTATGACACCATTCCCAGTGTATTATTTTGGGCCTATGATTTTTCTAAGTGTATGATTTTGTGTGCGTATGATTTGTGTGCGTATGATCTTTCGGGGGTTATTATTTTTTCTGAGTTTGTTTGTGTGCGTATGATTTTTCTGTGCGTATGATTTTCATGACGATGCTCCTGTTCCTGTAGCTTATCGTAAGAACTCGAATAAATGGACACTGTATACAGACTTCTTGAATTTCCGCCTCTGAAACATAGAATCCTTCTACTCACTCTTACATTTACTTGGGGGTGTGCACGTGTGATCTGGCGGACGAGGGTCAGAAAAGGGACCCATCCGCCGGATCCCACATTCACTCCCGCGATTATATGGGGCATTTTTCAATCAATCCATGGCGGCTCGTCATTCACTACAGTATACATTGTTGACTTGATACCTTCTCGGCATGTCTTGGCCACTAGGATAACTTAGACGATAGTAAAAATGACTTCTCAATTACTCTGTCAAATTCTATCAGTTTATAATTATTGTATAAAAAATCAACTTAGTGGAAAGGGAATCTTTTCTTTACTTTCCCCCCAGCTCAGGCACGCTTCCTGGGTGGAACTCGAATCGTGGTATTAGTTCCTGTGTGGTCTCTTCCGCGGGTAACACGTATAACCAGTAGTGACACAGTGGTTTCCGATAGTGGCTCCTCCTCCGCACAATCCTCTTCCAGGCGGTACCTTGCGCTTGCTATGCAGCCGGAACCTTCGTTACCCTGTTGGTCGATAGTTTCAAGATCGCTCAGTCCTTCACCGGGAATCTCGGCCTCATCCTCTTGTGATCCTTCCTCCTCATCTGTGTTGGATGCAACATACATGTTGACTTTACTATCCCAGATTCTTTCTTCAGGATCTGATTTCTCGGAGCCTCCCAAGTGATCTTCACTTTAGTTTCGAGGTGGCCCAGGCCGTGCATATTGAGATTCAACCAGTCCACGCTGAGGTAGTATATTTGGCTCTCTTCCAAATGCTCGCCTGCCATCCTGATCAATGAAAGACCATCCTTCTTGTGTGATTCGTCGTTATCGGAGATAGCGCCATTATCGTTCTCTATGCTTTCTTCCTTCCTAGCAGCTCAATAACGATAATCCTCCACAGCAGCCATTTCTTCGAGTTTGTCTGCCTCCTGCTCCCTATCGTCACCTGCTAGCTCTCTTCGTAATTCTTCGTTCTAGTAGGATTTTACCAGCATTAAAGATCGAATTGTACTGCTCTTGTGTCGTAAGCGCCGATAGGGAATCACATCTCCTGCCATGCTAAAGACCCGCTCTACTCCAACAGTACCCCCTTGAACGGTGAGAATATCCCTAGCCATCCGAGCTAAATTTGGGAATCTTTCTGCATTAACCTTCCACCACTCCAGTATACTTGCCTAGTAAAGAATCCCAGCTGGGCAGGCCTCACATGTGGGATCCGTAACCTCAGCGTCTGCCTCGGGCGGCTCAATCTCAGAATCGGTTTCGAGGTACGCTGGTGCCTCACTGAGGATAACTGCTCTGTGTCTCGAAGAGTAAATCAGTTTGGATCGACTGTTCAGACCACTCCGTGGAATTGACATGTCAGGTGCCTGATTATTTATTGGTGCATAGTACAGATCATAATACACTATGAACTCCTTTTTATATGACTTCTCATACTCAGTCTCCCCACTGGCATCAAGATCCCATTCTCGAAAACGGTTGAGTTTGCAATAGAGATTTAGGCAAGTTTCAATGCCGAACAGAAGACCTCTTAGACATTCAGTTTCACCATAGTAAGAGGCTGCCGTGAATTTAGCTTTCACTAGGCCCTCACGAATATCACACTTCCATTGCGTCCGCTTCTGTTCTAACTTGGCAATTTGCATTTCCAAATGATCAAAGATGTCTTGATACACTTGAAACACTCGATGAATAGTGACGCCACGTGTTGTTGACATTCACAAAGTCCAAAATGGTATCGCTTGATGTACCTCCAAGATGTATTGAATCTGCCTCCACTCTTCCGGGGTTAACCAGAGAGGCGTAAACTCGGCATAGGTTTGTAACCAGTTCTTGGTGAATTCCTGTAGCGGTACAGATCTCTCCAACATATTTAGGATTGAGTTCCACCGTGTTTTGACATCATAAAGTAGTGTAGTAGGAATCTTAACCTGGTTGTTCTGTATCTCGATGCAGTGTTGATGCCGTTGAGGTAAAGCACCAAGCGCAATACTCATTTTCCGATTCTATAAACTATTATAAGCATTATCTCTAACTCAAGGTATCTTAGGTGGGAACAATGGGGAAAACACTTGGTTCTACTTTCACATTGGTGCACATTGAATTTGGAACTATGAATTTGTGCATATACCCTTGTGGGAATGAATTTGTGCGTATGAATTTGTGTCTATGAATTTGTGTCTACGAATTTGTACGTATACATTTGTAATATTGGTGCTAGAGTCTGAGATCTTAGACACATTACCTGTTCTACTGTTTGGTGAAAGCCATAATCCAATCGCATAACTTTCTCGATATAGCCCGCCTTAAAGCCAGACGGGATATGATCATCCCACGATTTTACCTTGATTGAACTCATAAATACACCCAGGATACGCTGAACAACATGGGCCATACATGGAATATGATTTTCCAATTGACACCATTCAACCGATAGTAAACCCCAAGAATTGTTTAAGGCTTCGGTGAGCGTTTGGTTATTGCTGGCACTATCGGTGGTGAAACCCAGAATTCTATCCTGAATCCCGTATCTGGCTAGAACGTCATAAATTATGCCTGCCATATTAGCCCCCGTATGAGAACCCCGGATTGCCTCTAACCCAATCAAGACCTCCTCTATCTGCCAGCTATTCGAGATCCAATAAGCCACAATTGCTAAATAAGGAAGTTTGTTCGGTGAAGTCCATGTATTGGCAGCCAGAGGAATCTTTCCTGCAGCAGGTAGACATGTTCGAATATCATCCACCGTAGACTTTGCCAGCCGTTTCAAATGCAATGTTAATGTCGTTAGGCTGGGGATTTCGACTTCAGGAAGATTGTACTTGAATGCAGCACGAAAGGCAAGGTTGTTTGAGCAATTAAAGGCGAGATTCGTTGCTAAAAACGCTTTTAGAAAGTATTCTTCGAGATCATGCTCCTTGAATCCTGCTGGTGTGGCCAGATCGATAATCCTACGCCTATTTCCAGTTTTAGTCCCTTTTTGCAATAGCGTAAGAACGTCTATACCAAGTGGGCTTCCGGCCCGCCCATCCTATCAGTTAATCTTTCTCGAATTCACACATGCAGAGGACCTGTTATGGTCATGCATCGAGCTAGTCCCCGCGCCACTTGGGTAAGCTAGAACCTTTCTGCACATAATGCACATTACTCGCGGCGTGCCAATAGCACTACCTAAACGGTCGGCACATTGTTGACAGTATTTCCACACCTCTGTGCCTGGAAGATCTGAGTTCCACCTTATCTTTTTCTTGCCACCATATTTCGCAGGATAGGGCATATACCCTGGTGTGCCTTGCCACCACTCCATCCGCCGCTCATGATATTCCTCGGTACAGAGATAAAGGTTTCCAAATATCAGAAATCTAAGTGTGTCGCTTGTTGACAAAGACAAAGGTAGCGGATGAAGCAGATTCCGGGCATGATCTTGGTTTCCAGGGCGCAGCACTACCGAATCGGAGCACAAGGGTGTTGTGGACCTTGCAGGTGGTGCACGGGCCACACCAGTCAGAGGTCTCGGGGTTGGTGTTACCAGGCCTTCGCTCCCATAGAGGCTGGATTCTACCGAGAATTGGGATAAAGATGTAGAGTATTCGCGTGCAGGGCTTTCGTGGAACCGTAAAAAAGAGATACGGCTTCTTACCCCCAAGGTGTAAAGCCCCCGTTGGCTGCCCATCGTGGAAGATTCTGGTTGGGAAGAGATTAAGTTTTGATGGTTCTAGCTATCCGTGTATAGTAACCCATCCCCTTGGATCCTGAATGATATCTATATAAAAGTACAGCTGTGGTAGGTATATGAATGAAGGTTATAAGTTGGCCCAGCTAAGCTAAGTACCCAAGCTAGGTTCTATTCAGTGATCCATTACATTGCTCCCATAATTTTTGAGTCCATGAATTGAGTATACGAATATGCATGCGTAGGAACCATTGTATGTATGAACCTTTGTGCCTATGAATTTTGTGCGTATGGTGGTGTATGGTTGCATGTGAATCCTTTTTGAAAATAGCCGCACTCTAGGATTAGGCTCGGTAGCAGCTACATGCATTGTTATGCACCGCTGAGCTTTGGGCATAGCATTAGTCCAAATCCAGTCGGGGTTGATATACTCTGTTCAATCATAGTCTGAGGTAACCAAATTTGATCTTATACGCGAGTTGACTAGTTCCAATTGAACACCCTTATACAGCGCCTTCGCTGCAACATGGCAACCAAATCTTAAATCAAACCTGGAAGTACGGGTCTCTCGAAGCTGTCACCACTATTCAAAGCAAACCCAAGGTGAGGATCTAATACTTGAATACCATGTAGTGACGAAGGCACTCAGTGCCTTTCCAAGTGATTAAATGTGATTCCCAATTATAACCCTTATATATAGGTTGGTAATTATGCTATGTAATTATCCTCCACTTAGATACTCACAAGAATATCATACCATAACCATCTTGTTGCTACTGCCGTCTACCTTTGCCGCCTTTCCTTTATTTACACCTAAGGCGATGACAACGGCCCCAATTGCTGAAGCTCCAATGGATGAGTTTTATACCTGGCCATTGTGCCCTGATGAAAGAATCAACCTTTTTCCCATTTCCTCCGGCAGAATGAAGGCGGAGTTTTTTTTCTATAAGCTGTTAGTGGATTCCACCTGTAGCATCTGTGCAGCCAACTAGAACCATGAAAGCTGATAGTGAGCAATAGACAAACCTTGGGCTAATAGCCAGTCACCACGGATAGGACAAGGGTACCAATTAGCCATGTGTTGATTCGAGTGGGCAAATCGTGGGCGGAAGGCAGTCAAACTGGTACAAGGTGGACGGCTCGCTGGAATGTTGGAACATATAACAAGGGAATCCCACGCTAGCATACAGGGGCTTGAGTTAGGGTATGAGATTAAGGGTCGGGTCTTGAGCTTAGAAATATTTCAGCAGTGTGACTCAGGCAGGCCTGTGGTAAAAGGAAAAATAACGTGGGGCTTAGTTCCAGACTCAGACAGTTAACAATAACTTCAGTCTAACTTGTGAATTTCCATAATTTATACGCTCTTTAATTATATTCTATCAAGCCTTGCTTGTGTTGAGTTAATGTATAAGTAGCTGGTCTTGATAAAATCACTTTATAGTTTTTCCCTACTTGAAAACCTTTTGGTCTTACTATAAAAAGCACGATCTTTCTAGATCTCTACATATCCATCCTTCATTAGTATCATGAGCACGATCAGGACAAATGTTGTGATTGCATGGACTGTACCCAGTAATACCGAGCCCGGTATCCTTCCACTTTCTCGACTTCGCGCAATGGCCAATGCTCCAGTAGACCATAGCTTCTTTGAAGCGAAGGGCTTTCCCCATAGCTCTCTAAACAACTACGGCGACCTGGAACCAACCTTGTTTTCCCATCCTTATCTCTACTCGCTTTCTTGAGGTCATAAAGTCATACGCTTTTTCTGTAAGTCAAATATTCAATATCAATGCCAGGAACCTAGCTTACACTATGATGTGGTAGATATGATGGATTATCCAAAGGCTGGGATGCACGCTCCCGTCTTGGGCCAGATGAATTGGTTGGGAATGAAGGTACATGAAAACAACTCTGTGAATGTGGAGCTACAGCGGAAGGAGATGGTGTCGGGGTTCATTGATGGTGACGATACAGAGTACAACGGGATCCTTGATGCTCACCGGAGCAGGAATTTATATCCATGCACAGCAGGAAAAAAACCTTTTGCTCCGGACGGACAGAGGCCGGTTCCGGACGAATAGCGTCTGCACCTTGCGTCCAGTCCTCCCGGACCTCCCCTGCCTTTTGGTATCCGCCCCCTTATCCTCTTTTCTACTGGCCTCCTGCCTACTCCTTGCGGTTGCGCGCATCCGGCGACCATCTCTGCTACCCTCACACCTCTGGCGACTGAGATCTGTCCGCTTCCATCTGCTTCCGTCCGCTGCCATTCTACGTCGCTTTTTTCTTAGTCTGCACCCTACTGTCATTTCCAGAATTCCCTTACTGTTTACAAGACGCCCGGCGCGGCCGCCATGCAGACCCCCTACTTTGGTTGGCTTCCCTTCCCACAGGACAGGATAGTTTCGCATTAATCATCCGCCGAACTCAGCGAGCCGAGTTGAAGCCAGACACTTTCTACAGAAATCTCTCCCTTAAGTCGCCGGCTTCAACTTGGCCGCCTATTCAATTCAATTTATTTAAAACATTCCCTTAAACACACACGGATCATGTAGTACTGCTGCGGCCGAGTGGAAGCCGGACACTCAATATGGGCACTGCCACCATAAGTGTAGGGCTTCAACTTGGCCGTATATTTATACGGAACAATTCATCCCATTAAACACATTCCCTTCAATACCCGCGAATCATGTATGACTCCCGCGGCCGAGTTGAACCCGCACACTCAATATGGGAACCGCCACCTTAAATGTCCAGCTTCAACCTGGCCAGATATTCGTGTGGAACAATTCAACCTATTTAAAACATTGTCTTAAACGGCCAAGGATCGTGTAGTACTCCCCCGGCCGAGTTGAAGCCAGACACTGAATATGGGCACTGCCACCTTAAGCGTACGGCTTCAACTTGGCCGTATATTCATGCAGAACAATTCAACCTATGTAAAACATTCCCTTAAATGGCCGGGGATCGTGTAGTACTCCCCCAGCCAAGTTGAAGGCCGACACTCAATACACGAACTGCCACCTTAAGTGCCCAGTTTCAACTCAGCCGAATAAATACTGTACATGTTTGGATAGAATAATTTAATATATTTCATTAAACGTCCTCAGAGCAATCCTGTGATTCACTATCCATTGCTTCTCACAACAAGGAATTACCTGCGCCTGTGCAGTCCCTGCCCCTATAGTTACTATTCGCATGTCTCGACCATTGATCCGGTTGCCGACTCGAATATCTCCGCTCGGAATGTGAAATCTGCCACCATTGATCGGATCGAGTATGCAAACTAATGTCAGGCCATGGACAGCTGCGGCCTCACTTAGAATATTTCTTATCTTGAAAGGTGCAAGCCACCGAGTGACCACGAGTCCCCGTAAATCTCCATAGTTCGGTTCCCCACCAGTCTGGACCCACACCCAATCGTTTCTAGAGCCACCGTTGCGGAATGCCCTTGTTCCAGTGCAGCGGGCCCGGTGGATCTGGAACCTGTCAGTTTCCTGAAAGTTGGGCACTGAGATTTCAAGCAGTGCAAATCCTTCTACAGGAAGTAACCCGAATTCGGCGGGGTCCGCAGGCAACCGCCGGTCATCCGCAGCGGTCTGCCTGATAAAACGCAGTATCTTCTCCATCATGTTGGAATAATGGATATCGAGGGCTGTGCATAATTCTGTCAGTGTGCTGGTGTTTTTCATACGGCCTTTAAGCACCCGGCGAGGTGTGCTGTGACTTGGAAGAGTCGGCATTTCCATCCCACTATCTTCTACCACGATCACACCTTCAACTTTCCAAAGTGCTTCTATTGTCTGCAACCTGATTCCTGGGGCGTGCTGGTGGCCATAGTGCGACAAGATCTGTCGTGCGGCTTCATTCTTGTTTGACCTGCGGTAGCCATCTTTAATGTGATCCTTATGTGCTATTTCACCGATCTCGGTTGCATACATCGATATGGATCCAAAACGCCGTAGGTGGGAGGCAAAGTGAGTCGGGTAGTCCATCTTGATGAAGTTGAAGTGGTTCTCACGCCGTATTAAATCTGCCCGCCGATCAGACCTTGCAACCCTCTCTTGATCAGCCAGCCGACCGCGATTAGCGACGGTTCTATGGCGGACTTCTTTAGCCTGCTAATCAGGTATTAGTTCCCTTAGCTCCGGATCATAGCGATTTGCTTGAGCGCGGGTAGCCTTCAAGGTACGGAACTCAAGAAAAATCACCTTTGTCCGGTGGAATGTCTGCCGGTCGCTTTCCATGTATGAAAGTGTGTCTGGTGTATGACTGCGATATTGAGCCATGAGAGTGAAGTCCGCCAGCGCGCTAACACACTTCAAAGCGCTCTTGAAATCCTGATACTGAGAATTGTCAGCATTTCGCAATGCGGACGCCAATATGGCTGAAATACAATGGCCGAGATTGCGGATATCCTTTGCTTGCAATTGTGTGATTTCCCCATAGGCCATTTTCTGTATGCTGAATCCGGGGTAAGGAGGAATTTCTTTCCAGGCATCGTCGACCGCCTGCTGCCGTTTATGCTTTTTTAGGAAACCTTCCACCCATGCCATCACATGTTTGAATAAGCCAAGGTAGTTGTTGTGGAAGAGGTCCAGCTTGGGTAGGTCCGCGGGGCTTACACGGTCGAGTCCGGTGAATACATTGCTTCCTATTTTCACGCCAAACTGCGGAAAGTATTGTCCAATGCCGGCTGCTTCTGCCGGCTCATGCCTCAAGGCTTTCTCTCTGTATAGCATGTAGTCGCGGGTCTCATACATCCGCCGCCGATCCCCACTGAGCTCCTCGCACGGAAGCTCACACTTTGGGCCTGACTTACTGCCTATTCCTTGCAAGGCTGCATGCTCAGCATGATCTGCGATCCTGGCCGACAAAATGGGAAAACACAGGCGTGTTTTGCCATCTACACAATCCATTACTGTTCCTTCTCGGGCAACCTGCTGTAATGGTGCCAGGACAAGATAGAAGGCAGCCCGCAGGACATCCGTGTTGGTCTGCCGCTGGGCTTCGTTGGCACGGTCTGATTCGCCAGTGAACTTTGGCGGTACTGGAAGCAATGCCAGAAGCAGGATTGGCATCTTGGCAGGGCTACTTCTTGTCCTCGAAAGGATATTGCTGATCGTCATGTATACCGGCCAGGCTTTCTTATCTCCGGAGAAATTGGTAAGGTGCGTCTGGTCAGACAATCCGATAATGGGCACCACTGTGGACCCGGCTGGCAAAGCTTTCTACCAAGGAACGGAATGGGCTGTTAGGACTGGAAACACCACTCCAAGAACTTGTCAGGACCTATCTCATACCTGCATATCCCACCACCAGTCCGCCATATGCATCTCTGAATATAATCGCTCCCCACTTGAATCATATTCTTGAATAGGTGAGTAAACCATATCTGAGCTATACGCGACCTGACGGATCAGGTAGCGGGCACAGTCAATAATATTTCGATAATAGAAAGTTGTTGCATGTCGACCATCATCAATACTGGCTTCCCACACGAAGTATTCATGAAATGGGTCCAGTATGTCGTGGTGTTGTCGCAAGGTATAGGCGGACCGGAATGATCTGCTATCGGTACCGCCTAAACCTTCCGCAAAGTAGGCGTCGATCTGCGACTTGGCTACCTTGCTCCAGACAAACCAGCTTGCCTAATTAAAGGCGTTTTCCGATGAGAAAGCGCTCCAAGGGTCATCGGTCATGGCCTTGTTGAGCTCTGTTGTAACGCCCCTACAGATAGGTAGCTACAGTGGACGAGACTCAAGCCCATATGGTATACCAAGAGGTAACCAGATTGAGGTTAGACAGGTATACTTAGTATACGACCGGTAGGCATGAGTTGGTACAAGTGTCTACAAAGTGACTTGGTGACATAGGGTTAGACAGGGTAACCTAGGTAGCCCAAAGTTACCCTACTGGTAGGGTAACGTTCGGAGGGTATCGTCGCATAAAGGTAAGGACCCAAAGTAAGCGTTGCACGGGTCTCCGGGACAACATTATATGTTCTCGTGCGGACTCCCCAAGGAAATACAGGCATGGGAGGGTAAAATTACCCTACCTTAGAAACCAGATTACCCTACCTTGGGACCCCAGTGACCCTACTGAGGTACCCCAGTTACCCTACCTTCACCGACAAAGTCATATGCGGACTTAGGGGGAAGTTATCCCACTATAGTGGGGTTCTTAGATGTTCAAAAGGCCGCTTTGTATGGCACGAAACGGACTACTGACGGAGCAGTAGTGGTCCGAACCTCCTGTAACCTTTAGGGGATATTCCTAACACCCCCCTGCGGCCCCAGCGTTGGTACGGCGCGACAGCATGGTACGGCTGTGGAGTTGGGTGCTTCCTAGTAAAGTAAGATCCATAGGAACGCTCCCACAACACCGTATGAGTTGTGGTCATCCAACCGACCAGAAGCTGTTCGCTAGATATCTAAGGGGTGTGAGGGTGACCGCCTCCTGGGGCGCCACCTGGATAACACCTGGGAACCACCTACGGGCATACTTTTACCTCCGGGTAGTTGTATGGTTAACAGTAGAGGGCTTGGGGCTGACCGGGGAAGCTGCAAGGCTTCCAGGACAACCACCCCAAAGCCAGTCCAGGGCTACCCTGTGAACTGTAGCATTACCATGGGTTATTAGTGGACTCTAGAGGTGTGAGTCTTGTTACGATTTAAGAAGGTCCCGCATGGTTGACTGTGGGTAGCGCCCATGCAGTCAAGCAGCAGGAGATTTCTGATCGAGGGAGCATGCAGTCAGGTTTAGAAGGTTAGTATAGCCAAGTAGATTTGCCGATGGACTGCGTAGCTTGTATAGACGAAACCACCGCTGGGCCAGTGAGTCCCAATGGATATTATCTCTACGGTGGGCATGTCAGTCGGCCACTGATATACCACCGATAGGAAAGCGTTTTCGCTCATGCAGATGTAGTTGGAGAGACATCACCGGAAGCACTTCCTATTTGTGGAGATAGTTAATATCCGAGCCGTCTGACTGCCTCCGTGTGTTAGCTCACTCTAGGCAGGTGAGTTGGACAGGCCTGAGCTGAGCAGGGTACTCGCGAAAGGTCAGAATGGTTGACGGGTGTCCTCTGGCTTTACCTTATTCTACTTAACTAAAAGCGAGAGACACCCTATTCTGATAACCACCCATCCTCGAGAAAACTTATTGAGTGAAGCTTTCAGGCTTAACGATAGTAAGTTTTACCGCTTGATTCTACTTTGAATTATCTTTATCTTTATTGTGATCCTTACTTCTACGTTGAGTCTTCGGGGCGGTGGCAATCTTAGGATCCGTCTTCCTACAGAGTGCACCCGTTACATCTGTATAGCCAGCAACCTCGCCAAGTGGTCTGCCGGCACGGGGAATAGTTTCTTGACCGAAGGCCGCACGAGGACCGGTAGGTGGGAAATGTCTTCCGTGTCTGAATCCTTCTCCATATCATCTATCTCACTACTTGCTGTATGCAAATCTGGGATCTCGAGCGTGCAATCAGATTCGTAGTCTGAGTCAGTCTGGTTTTCAAGTTCATCACAAACAAAAATAGTTCCCATTGAAGCCGCGTCCGCAATCGCGCTGAGGGAAAGAAAAATATCAAGATGCATTGTCTGAAGGTGCTTTTCGTATGCAGCGGCTTGTTGATAACGTCGCCTGCAATAATGACACTTTGTTGTCTTTGAGGTCATCGTGTGTGGTGTTTCTCTTTCAAGTAGTCTGGCGGATGCGTAACCAGAGGGGCTGAGCGGCTGCAGCGGACTCTTTCAAAGTGAAGGGTAGGTTTCTTTCAAGCGGTAAATCGGGAAAATTTCAAGTTTGTTTAGTCGGATGACGAACGGGTCCAGACATTCAAGGTGCCAACCGTTATTCACGGTTTAACTTGTGAAACCTGTTCTTTGTTGAGAGAATTGGAGGGCCTTGGCTCATGGGTCACGGCTCCCATGCAGCTCCGTTGTGGCTTAAAACCTTATCTGAAACCTATCGTCATTGAGGGTGGGGCACGTGCCTTTTGAAGATATTCAAGTTTGTACAGGGTACAATCCTGCGAACCCCACTAAAACCGTCCTCGTGCGGCCTATATAAGCTCTCTCTTCCCCCCCTTCAATCTTCTCTCCATAATCCTTTCCCCAATCACAATCACATCCTCGATCCGCCAGCCCATCCTAACAGGACCCACAAAGCTTAGCACAACCTCTCACTCGTCCGCAGTATCACCAGTGTATCCTCAGCT
>Ga0307513_10005069_pt1 | contig 17432 bp, 17 predicted proteins | sample 15_EM_MG_FD_202174 | JGI IMG/M metagenome (GOLD analysis project Ga0307513, IMG submission 202174) | Populus trichocarpa ectomycorrhiza microbial communities from riparian zone in the Pacific Northwest, United States - 15_EM | ecosystem: Host-associated > Plants > Roots > Unclassified | place... | reverse complement strand
CTGGGAGACTACTCAGGAACCTCAAAGAGTTCACGTTTCAAGATATGGCTAACTGATTGGAACGATGATTAGAGAACCAGTTCTCTACTCTTACTAATGCATACGCATTATGCATTGATAGATGAGTTTCGGACTTGATCACTCCATACTCATGATACTATTGGTATGTAGGCATTTAGACTGCATATTCCATTATAGTCTATCAAGACGAAGAGATCGAAGACTGGCTACTGGTGGAGTGGGGACACCCTCAGAAGAAATAGCAGTCGGGAGATTCTCAGAGTCAAGCTGGGCAAGATTCAGGGTCAAACAGTGTTCGCACTTTGTTCTGACGAACTGAATTCTTAGAAAGATACTTCTTTACTAGAGAAGTCAAAGTAGCGTGAACATTAGTATAAATAGTAGGGCTCTCCCCGATGGTTGAGAACATCATCAAGCAACGGAGAAGGGACCTTAACAATATTATAAGTTATTACGATATTCCGCTATTACTTTATCAAACAATTCTTCTTGAGTCTTCCTGACCTATAATCCGTTGTCTCGAATATCCTCGGCCTAGATAACTCGGGATCCTACCGTGTTAGCTACCCCGTAACAATCATGTTCAGCCTTCATGATTAATAGCTTCAAGGCCTCGCCCTTGGGGATGTACCACATGTTTTAATAAGAGAGTAATTCCTTTATGATACTTATACCTGAATCAATATTCTTCTCGCTCTTGAGTACTGACTTGAACGTTTCCAAGTAGCTTTGATCTTGGTCGCCTGCTGTGAGTAGACCCGTCCTAAACGCGGACTGTAGCCAAAGCTCTTGGCAGGACTGCAACACCTGTGGTCGCAAGATGCCCCGCTCCTGACCCACATACTGATGCGGAGGGAAAAAAGTGTAAGGATCAGAATTACTCCCCCCTTCAGGGCGGTAGTCCCTACGCCTAGACAATGCATCGGCCTTTTCATTTAGCCTTCCCTCATGGTAAACCACCTTGAAATTGAACGATTGTAGGAATTCAGCCCAGCGGTGCTGTCTTCTGTTGAGAAGCATGGTAGTATTAAAGTGCTCCAAATTCTTATTATCAGTATAAACAGTTATCTGTTCTTCAACGGATCTCAACATGTATTCCCATTCACGAAATGCAGCAACTATAGCTGTCATTTCCTTATCGTGAACATCATAATTTACTTCAGCGGGGGTGAACTTCGGGCTATGAAAGGCTACTCGGTGCCATCCCTCGTCTTCACATAGCTGCGATAACATGGCTTCCAGGGCAAAGTCACTAGCATCGGTTTCCAACTTCGTTGGACGAGTTTTATCAAAGTGAGTCGATATTGGACATGCTGTGAAAGCTCTCTTGAGCTCATCAAATGCCGCTTGACAAGCATTGGTTCAATTCCACTTGATGCCGGTCTTTGTTAGGTCGGTTAAAGGTTTGGCTATCTTACTAAATCCCTTAATGAACCGACAGTAAAAATTGGCAAAGCCCATAAAGCTCTGCACATTAACGACCTTTTGTGGCGGTAACCATGCCATAATTTCCTCAACCTTCTTGGTTGTCATTGATATTTCATGGTCAGAGATCTTGTATCCAAGGAATTCTACTTCACTTCTCTCTCATGGAAGGTTGAATTTTTTATGCTGACACATAGGCCTGCCTTCCGCAGCCTGTCCATCACTTTCTTTACCATAGCAACATGTTCTTCTATGGTTTCAGAATAGATTAGGATGTCAGCCATGTAGGCGATAACCCCTACATCCAACATGTCACGGAATACATCATTGATTATTCCTTGGAAAGTTGATAGCACGTTATAAAGTCCAAAAGGCATGATAGTATATTCCTATAAGCCATACCGACTTTTGAAATCCGTCTTCCATTGTTCTCCTTCCACCAGGCGGATGAGGTAATAGGCATTCTTCAGGTCCGCTTGGTGAACACGGTGGGTTTCCCGAGCCTACTACGTAGCTCTTTCATCAAGGGCAATGGATACTTATTCTTAATAGTAATCTTATTTAACCCTCGGTAATCAACACATAACTGAAGTGTTCTATCAGGCTTCGGTACAAACAGGACAGGAGCACCTATCGGAGAGGATGACCTCCGGATCTTACCAGACTGTTCCATCTCATTGATATACTCCTTTAATACCTGTAGCTCTTTAACAGTGAGTGGGTATATGTGGTTTTTGGGCAAGTCAGAGCCCGGGACCAAGTCAATACGGTGGTCATACTCGGTATGCTTTGGCAAAACATTGATCCTTTCTTCGCTGAATATGTTAGCGTAATCCTAGTATTCTGGCAGCAGCATAAGACTTATGTCTTCTCCATCTTCACCAGTCCAAAGGCGCATCCCACATACAAACATGTTGTTGGAATCCTCAGCTAAGAGTTCTTCGCAGGTAATAAACTCTATGAGACTCTTACTTCAGAGACAATGGGCCTTACAATAGTCTGAGCGCCACTTCAGACTTCCCTTTTCCCAGTTGATATCTGGGTTGTGGTCCTTCAACCACGCCATTGGCAGATAACGGTCCAGGTGTCCTGGCGGCATACCAGCAAGCTCAAATCTCATCTTGTTAGTATGGACTTCTATTGACATATCAACTGTCTTCGTATAGTGGAGAACTGAGCCAGGGATGTGATTCCCGCTTCCATCTGAAATAGGGGTCCGAGTCTCCCGACGGATCCACGGTAGCTGGACATTGCTAACCCCAGAGCTACTTAATACTGCACCTGTAATGCCACTATCCAACAATAAAAGAGCCTCCTCGCTGTGTTTCTTCCCATTGTGGCTCTACTCGAGCCTTACATTCACATGTATAGACCTAGAGTGTGGCGGAGGGCCTGCAAGCCTCAACCGCATAGCGGGTCTCTCGTCGCTAAACATTGTTGGTTAGTATCAAGTATCTGGTGGTGTTTCTTTAGGGATTACTGCTCAATGTCTCTTGCCTTCCGACACAAGAGCGGCCACAGCACCTCATGAGTAGTTATCAAATGGGTACAATTACGGAGTTTCAAATAGCTTGGGGGTTTACTATCACGCCAGCATGATTTCAGGTCCTTAACCCTCCTCAAGTATACTTGCAGAATAACTTCCATTGCTATGCCAAGTCCAGCCTGACGAAATCAAAATGATACCCCTTATAACTCGAAACCTAAGCCCAACACCATTTCCTTCCTTATTAAAATAAAGCAAACTTTCGCAAAATTAGATAAGAAATGAAATCAACATGAATACCAAAGAAACAGTTGGAACCATCTCCAAAACCTCCGAAAGAAAACCAATCCACATCGTCATTCCTGTAGTCTATGTTGGTTTCAGCTTGTAGGTTCTTTGAGGGAGGAACATACGGTCCACATCTTCCATCTCCGTCCTTCATGCCATCTGGGCTTGGACTCGGAGTAAGTGGTTTTCTAAAACCAGAGGATAGAGGTGGGAACTTACCTAGTCTGACGCATCTGTATCCACTACTAGTATTTGTGGAGCTGATCCGCAAATTTCTGCCTCTACTCGCTTAACGGCCGGGGGAGGAGCCTCAATGCGTCTTGCTTTTGGAATCGGAGCACGTTCCTGATGTCCTGCCTCATTAAAGGTCCACTTACGATTAAGCTTGGCTGAAGCGGCAACCGGAGAGGCAGCCGGACATTTGCCACACAAGTGATTCAGATCTCCACAGGGTGAGCATTGATTCAACCGTTTGCGACGATCAATCAGAGTGTGCGCTATATCTTTATGCGCTTTTGCATGCTCTGATTCTGGCGGTCGGAAAGACCGTGGCGCTTGGTTGGTAGGTTTGGGATTGCGAGGGCCCTAACCTTTTTTCTCCTTCCTCTGCTTCTCAGTGGAGGTATGCCTATCATCGCTCTTGTCACAATGAGAGGAGTCCTTTGCTCTGACAACAGTAAGGTTGAAAGAAGCGACATCTTCTAATTGGTGACCTCTATTTCGCAGAAGGTTTAGGTAGTCAACATAGTCTTCGGGGTGTGGAGTCTTCATAGCCCACGCATTATAGAAATCAGTTGTCATCCCCACGTGAGCCTTATCCTTCACATAGTCCCCACCATATTTCAACTCATTTGCCAGTCAGATTAGTTGATCTACGAACAGATCACTCTTTCCTGGCTGCATGGATAAACCATTCCACTCGAAAAGAGCACGATCTCGATCCCAGTACCCACCAAAACTGGATACCAAACGCTTGCGAAAGCCTTCCCATGTTTGAAGAACATTATTGGGGTCAAAGGGCCTCTTGTCACGGATGGCTGCATCCTCGTTGATATAGACATGGATGCTATGGTACCATTTTTTGGCTCCAGCACAAATGAGGGAAATGACACGGCTAATTTTATTCATATGATCCATGAGGGATTCTCTGAAAGAGTTTAGCTTAATCTCGACATCTGGTATGAAATGTTGCGTGTCTTTAGGGTCACTATAGAAAGGGTGTACCCCAAGGCGCTCAGGCCTTTTGGGCTTATGAGCGGATTCCTTACTATACCGCTGCCTCTTACGAAGCTTCAGAATTTGCCTTAACTGTTTATCATACTTCGTCTTCCTTGCATCATCCCAGTGGTCCTTACAACTACCAATGATTCTGCGAGGATCACAAGGTGGGGAGTCGGAGTTGTCACTATCGGAGGAGGGGTCGGAATCACGCGGGTCTCCTCCACCAGCAACATTTCCACCAGTTGGCGGAATTCTACCTCCATCCCCTCCGTTACCTTCAGTATGTCTTCCTCGGGTAGACCTAGGGCTATCATACCCACTAAACCTCGAACCTTCCTCACTATCTTCATCCATTCTATCGGAACGGGGTATTGACATAGTGGAAGATATAGGAGGTCGGTTGGTTGTATTCTGTCGGGGTGGGAATTTCTTATTAAAATCCCAACAATCGTCCAACGCTATATGCATTGATGGATCACAATAGGGGCAACAGATCTTTTTCAACTTCGAAGGTCATGGCTCACGACTTGGGGGAAGTACAATATGTTCACCCTCGCTTTATAGACAAGGTACCCGATGAGTCCAAGTGAGTTCACTTCCTGCTCCCTCGATTCTACAACGAGCAGAACAATAAGCCATGGCTGACTGCGCCGCTGGCCCCGGAAATCTGCCCTGGCTCACAATACTTGAAGGTTTTGCTGGAGCCGCAGGCACTGTTGCCGGAGCAAAGGCTATTGGGTTGTGACGTGTCGCTGGCAAAGGAGTCGACGCAGCAACTTCATAAGGATGTTCGCCTTCTACAACATTCAGAGGGGTTCTTGGTTCGACTACAGGGAGGGCAGCCACCAAGGGATTTGTAGTAGGGGTTGCTGGTGGAGGTGAAACACAACCAAAACCAGTGCCAGTCCTCCGTTCTTTGCTAACCTTTCGTCTTGCTCGCCCTTTTCCAAGACCACTAACAGCGGCTGGGGTTTGGCCTGTCAAACTGATGGCTTCAGCGATCGCGGTTTGAAACGGGGACACCCATGATGCTGTAAGTCCCAGCTGCTGTTGCTGTTCCCTCAACTGCTGCTGTTGGGCAACTAGCTGCATTTGCTGTCGCATGTTTTGCGATGCAAGCTCGGTTAGAAATGCCTCATATCTTTTATCAACCATATACTTTGCAGTAACATGTGTACATGTTCCGGTAACGGTACACCAGTGCTCGCAGTGCAGGATATCCTATGTTTAGTTGATTTATATTGGCTTTATTTGATTTGATTTAAGCTCCGCCACTGTCTCTGTGTCAGATAGGCTATGCTATTGTATTGCTATGTTTAGTTTGCTTTGCGGGAAGTTTATATTTAGGATTCCGGGTATGAAATGGTCATGTAGCACTGGTGGAGGCTGAGCTATATTTCTTTCCTTGGTCTTGCAGGATTACAGGATTCCGGTATGTGCGCAGCTACTGGCAATGATCGTGATTGCAGGAAGGCTATCGCTCTTGGGTTTTGTATTTAAACCAGTCTCCTGGCTAGCAGGAGACAGCAGACTTCAACACACCTTCAGTCTAAGAATACACTTAGTTGAACGGAAATCCCTGAATCCCTGAGTCCTATTTGTCCTTCAACTATTATCCTTTTAGCTACCGGTCCCTTGAAGCCTCCCATACCACCAGCGCTAGAAGGTCGACCGCCAGTCCTATTGTATTCGCGCTAGACAGGAATAAACCTGTTACATTTGCCAATTCTGCAGCATAGTGAACAGGGGGTGCTGGCACCAAAGGCAGCGGGGGAGCGGCTCTCATTACCACATCATTTTCGAGGTCAATGACATAGTTGTCACATCGGGCTTGTTCGAGGGGTGCGACTCTTCCCTTCAACATCTGCACCGTCATAGCTTGCTGACGGAACGCCTTCTGCTGATCCCACATCCATTCATTCGCACTTTTGACCATTTCCTCTTTGAACATTAACTGTTTCTCTTTGACGAAATTCAAAAGCTGGCCTTGGGCCTCTTGGAATCGCTTGCCCACTTCCATCAGAAGATAGGGCTCGAATATATCGCGGACGAAGGACTGAAACGTGACGTTGTTCCTGTTCGGTTCTGGCACTCTCTGCCTCGCTGTGTTATCTCGCATCAGGGTAGCTAAGAGACTACACGGGTGCTCGATAAGCATCCCCACTAGCTGCGCTTCAATAGGAGAGGGTTCGTATTGGAACAAACTTGCAACTGGTGTCCTTCCCAATCCCATCAAGTCTGCACGAGCATTGAACATGGAGAGGTCTTGGAACACCTGCGCAGTGATTTGATGGGAACCGGAACGGCATATAGCCACTGAGGTAGACATTGTTCTTTCCACTCGATGCTTCTTGTACCAGACAAGCGACTCGTATTCAAATAATGTCAACAGTAGGTGTCCGCAATCAACAATTCTCAGAAGAGAGTTAAGTGAGTGCGCTTAACGATATACTGTAACCGGGGCACTCTGTAGGAAGACAGATCCTAAGATTGCGACGGCACTGAAGCCTCCAAGTAGAAGTAAGGATCAAAATAAAGATAAAGGTAATTCAAAGTAGAATCAAGGGGCAAAACTTAATATCGTTAAGCCTGAAAGCTTGACTCAATATGTTCTCTTGAGGATTGGTGGTTATCAGAAAAGGGTGTCTCTCACTTTATTTAAGTAGAATAATGTAAAGCCAGAGGATACCCGTCAACCATTCTGACCTTTTGCAAGCACTCTGCTCAGCTCAGGGCTGTCCAACTCACCTGCCTAAAGTGAGCTAACAGTCAGAGGCAGTCGGACCGCTCTGATATTATCTATCTCCACAAATAGGAAGTGCTTCCGGTGATGTCTTTCCAACTACATCTGCATGAGCTAAAGCCCATCCTATTGGTAGCATGTTAGTGGCCCACCGACATGCCCACCGTAGAGATAATATCCATTGGGACTCACTGGCCCAGCGGTGGTTTCGTCTATACAAGCTACGCAGTCTATTGGCAAATCTACTTGGCTATACTAAGCTTCTAAACCTGACTGCATGCTCCCACGATAAGAAATCTCCGGCTGCCTGACTGCATGAGCGCTACCCACAGTCAACCATGCGGGACCCTCTTAAATCGCGACAAGACTCACACCTCTAGAGTCCACTAATAAGCCATGGTAATGCTAGAGGTCATGGGGTACCCTGGGACTGGCTTTGGGGTAGTTGTCCTGGAAGCCTTGAAGCTTGCCCGGTTAGCCCCCTGCCCTGTACTATTAACGATACAACTACCCAGAGGTCAAAGTATGCCCGTACGTGGTTCCCAGGTGTTATCCAGGTGGCGCCCCAGGAGGCAGTCACCCTCACACCCCTAATATATCCTGCGAACAGCTTCTGGTTGGTTGGACGGCCACAACTCATATGGTGTTGTGGGAGCGTTCCTATGGATCTCACTTTACTAGGAAGTACACAACTACACAGCCATACAGTGCTGTCGCGCCGTACCAACCCTGGGGCCGTAGGGGGGTGTTAGCAATATCCCCTGAAAGTTACAGGCGGTTCAGACAGCCCCTGCTTTGTGAGTAGTCCGTTTTGTACCATACGAAGCAGCCCTTTGAACATTTAAGAGCCCCACTATAGTGGGATAACTGTCCCCTACGTCCGCTGATGACTTTGTCGGTGAAGGTAGGGTAACTGGGGTACCTCAGTAGGGTAACTGGGTCCCCAAGGTAGGGTAATCATGTTTCTAAGGTAGGGTAACTTCACCCTGTTATGCCTTTATTACCTTCGGGAGTCCCCCCGACCACAAATAATTTTGTCCCAAAGACCCGTGCAACGCTTACTATGTGTCCTTAGCTTTATGCGAACAGACCCTCCGAAGGTTACCCTGCCTAGTAGGGTAACTTTGGCCTACCTAGGTTACACTTTCTAACCCTATGTCACCAAGTAACTTTGTAGCCACTTGTACCAACCCATGTCTACCGGTAGTATACTAAGTATACTGGCCTATCCCCAATATGGTTTCCATACGGTATACCTTGTATTAGATTTTTCCTTTATTTTAAATGCTGGAAATGCATACTATTTTGTTGCTGACTTCCAGTAAAACTAGTAGCATTAATACTTGTAGCAGATATAGTACAAAATATCTCTGTCAGACACTTATAGTGCTCCAAGGCTTTGTATCTGAACTATGTCGCCTTGGGGTGACTCTATTAGCTTTTGATCTCTGAGTATATTGTATATTCATACCTTCCCATAATCAGCCCAATCACTCTCAACAGCGGTAACAACCTCTTCCTTTTTATTTCAACCGAAACCTGCAGTATTTAACAGGTGGTTAAACATCTTCCACTTTTGCTTTAACTTAATTATTTTATCTGTTAGTATATAATAGATAAACAATAGAAGTAATAATTCGATGTAACGACCCTACAGATCGGTAGCTACAGTGGACTAGACTCAAGCCTATATGGTATACCAAGAGGTAATCAGATTGTGGCTAGACCAGTATACTTAGTATACTACCAGTAGGCATGAGTTGGTACAAGTGTCTACAAAGTGACTTGATTACATAGGGTTAGACAGGGTAACCCGAGTAGGCCAAAGTTAGCCTGCTGAGTAGGGTAACCTTTGAAGAACATGTTTGCGTAAAGTTAAGGACCCATAGTAAACTTGCACAGGTCTGTGGGGCAACATTATATGGGATCGTGTAGACCCCCAAAGGCAATAAAAGCATGAGGGTGTAAAGTCACCCGACCTTGGAAACATGATAACCCTGCCTTGGGGACCCAGTTACCCTACCCTCACCGACAAAGTCATCTGCAGACTTAGGGGAAAGTTATCCCACTAAAGTGTGGCTCTGAGATGTTTACCGAGCCGCTTCGGATGGCACCAAACAGGCTACTAACTGAGCAGGAGTGGTCCAAACCTCCTGTACCTTTGAGGGGATATTCCTAACACCCCCCTGCGGCCCCAGGGTTGGTACGGCGCCACATGACTGGACAGCTGTATAGCTGTATGCTTCCTAGTAAAGTGAGATCCATAGGAACGCTCCGACAATACTGTATGAGTTGTGGCCATCCAACAGACCAGAAGCTCTTCGCAGGATATATAAGGGGTATGAGGATGACCGCCTCCTGGGGCGCCACCTGGATAACGCCTGGGCATCACCTACAGGCATACTTAGACTTCCGGGTAGTGGTATGGTTAACTGTAGAGGGCTTGGGGCTGACTGGGGAAGCTGCAAGGCTTCCTGGACATCCATCCCAAAGCCAGTCCCCGCCTACCTGTTAGGTAGTGGCTTTGGCGTAAAGTATTCCGACAGCTAGCATGTGAATCGTTTATATTGGAGAACTCATTAAGAAGACACGAGTAATGTAGGCTAGATATCATGGGTCACTTCAGTGTAGATAGTCGAAGTGTTGGTAACAATAAAGTAGAAAACTTATTATATTGATAAGATCTCTGCTCTGTGCTTGCACCTTTCTAATAGTAGCGAAGATCCTTCAATATTTATATTCTATGTCTGAGTGATTGCGGTATATAAGCTATCTCTTTACTAACCAAGTATCTCGCGAATACTTCTGCAAACACTTTCTGAGTGCGAACACTCATAGACCCTGAAAACGCTCTTCCACACCTTTTTGCTCCCGTGGTCAACTTATCGGTCTGCACTCTGCTCATTCCTAATGGTGTGGAGACCACGTCAGGTATCAGCTCATCTGTTTATTTGTTGACAGCAATGATTACAAATTATCTTCTCCCCGTACTTCGCGGAGGTAGGCTAACTCGCCAGACAGAAGAGGGCCAGTTTGATTTAATTGGTTCAGTCGAGGATTTGACATGCGACCGCATGTAGTATTCTTGTCTTCCGGCATTACATGACTTGTCCTCAGGATTGCACCTATCGGCTTTTTCCCTTGGACTCCTTCTGTTACCAACGTGCCCATGTGGATTCACGCGATCCATTTATTGGGCATAGCTACCTCCTTCATACCCTACACGTCTTTGTCAGTAAGAGGGGCCTACCTCGTGTGCAAATCGTCCCGTTACCTTTGTCCCACCTTTCTGACCCCCGGTCGTCAAGTGTCTGTAACCTTATGCACCATCGTCCCATTCACCTGCTCCGAATTGCATATGGTGCCCGGAGGTCTTTCCTCATATATTCTGCGAACAGGATCCGGTCGGACGGACTGCCATGATGTATATAGTACTAGAGGATGTGTTCCAATAATAGTGGTCTTTGGTGTTGGGACGCAACTACCCAGGTGGCTCGTGATGGCGGGCGGTCCCAATGCCGGGGCTGGAGGGGGGTATTATCTTTATTATTCGAGGTTTGTGCGCAGCAGGGTAATTCTTCCCTCTAAATCCTTCCGGGAGTCTGTGCGCCTAATACTACCCCGTGAACTGTAGCATTACCATGGGTTATTAGTGGGCTCTAGAGATGTGAGTCTTGTCACAATTTAAGAGGGTCCCGCATGGTTGGCTGTGGGTAGCGCCTATGCAGTCAAACAGCAGGAGATTTCTTATCATGGGAGCATGCAGTAAGGTTTAGATGCTTAGTATAGCCAAGTAGATTTGCCAATGGACTGCATAGCTTGTATAGATGAAACCACAGCTGGGCCAGTGAGTCCAAATAGATATTATCTCTACAGTGGGCATATCTGACGGCCACTGACATGCTACCAATAGGAAGACCTTTCGCTCATGCAGATGTAGTTGGAGAAACATTACCGGAAGCACTTCCTATTTGTGGAGATAGTCAATATCCGAGTGGTCCGACCGCCTTCTAGTGGTAGCTCACTTGAGGCAGGTGACTTGGACAGCTCTGAGCTGAGCAGAGTGCTCGCGAAAGCTCAGAATGGTTGACGGGTGTCCTCTGGCTTTACATTATTCTCCCCAACCAAAGCAAGAGACACCCTATTCTGATAACCACTGATCCTCGTGAGAACTTATTGAGTGAAGCTTTCAGGCTTTACTACATTAAGTTTTACCGCTTCATTCGACTTTGAATATCTTTATCTTTATTTTGATCTGTACTTCTACTTTGAGTCTTCAGTGCGGTCGCAATCTTAGAATCCATCTTCCTACAGAGTGCTCCCGTTACATTCTATCAGATTACCAACTTACATTGTGAGCTCTCATTTTTAATTGCTTAACTGTTTTAACCTTCTCATTCCTGACTTTTTTATTAAATCAATCCATAATCTCTTGCGAGACCTTCTTCTTGAAACTGTTATCTAACTTCTTACCCTTTCGAGACTGAGCTGCCATCTTATCCATCAGATGTTTGTTCGTAGCTTTTGTCCAAGTGGCCTTGAGTATCAGAATAGTTGACAAGGATGTCATTTGGTTTGTTTTCGTACCAGTCCCAATTCATGTATCAATAATGGCTTGGTAATTGGGCACAGAGACGGAGGTGCAGCCATCAGGGCCCAAGGTAGTACCAGAGGGAGGTGCATGATTTGTGTGACGTCTGGATAATCAGAGCCCACCTAGGAGCCAAAGTGGGACTAGCTGTGGAACAGGACAGAAGGTAGGCAAAGAGTCCCCAAGTAGTTGCAGAACTTGAACATGGAATCTGCGGTAGCTGAAGGACCAGAGCTGTAACCGGGAAGGTTGAATGGATTTCCAGTTGTGAAGAGTATACTGATCGGTAGGGTGGCATTCTGGTGTGGCTAGGCATGTGAGCCTGTACATGGTTACTTTGCCTTAGCATTTATATACTTCTTTCAACTACTACCCTATATATTTAAGCTGTCACTTAGGCAATATTGTCTATAACCCTCAAGAAAAAATTATCTCTAAATCCGGTTTGCAAAATCTCCCACACCCATTTTACAAATAATCACTTGCCAAACACCCATGTCATCGCAAACTGGATTTTGGGCCCAAAATGTATTCTGAGATAACTGTCATCTCAGATGACTGTGCACTAAACGGCCCCTAAGTTCCTACCCACCATTTCAAATTTTTTCTCCAGGTGCTATCACCATTTGATCCTGAATATAATCACCCCTCTATTGACCTACCAAATGGAAAGCTCATAATATCTCTGGAATGGCACCACGGCCCAGTCTGAGTTTACAATCCTTCTTCCTTCAGCACACACTGAAACTTGTCTGCATGCTAGACAGGATCCACAATATCAGATGAACAAAGTGTCCAACTTTGTAATCATGCCTATCCCAGTTGCAAATCTCACTCTGTCTTCCTGCGTAGAGGCTTTGGTCAGACTAAAGGTTAGGATTGTACCAATAATACATTCTCTCATATTCTTCCCTTACCAAATAGTCCTAAGTGGTATTGTATTGAATACACCAGTAGTGTGGGTGCGGTCATAGTCTTATTTCATTCTAGAGTTGTCACACCGCAAGGGTCCTGATACCTTAGTAACATGGCTTCCTGTACCATTCCGCTATGTCTGTAACCTTATATGACATTGACAGATTTCGCATGATACCTGTTTAAACTCATAACAGGTCCCCTCTCACATATCCTACGAACTGCTGCTGCTGAGTCAGACAGCTGCGATATACTTTGTGTTATGAGATAGGTTCTAATGATATTATCTTTTCCTGTTGGGACGGAACTACGATACCATTCTTGTGTTGTCACGCTCTCCGAACACCATGGCCACAGGGCAGCGTTAGCTTCACAGGTGTGAAGGTAGGATAACCACATCGTATACAAAAGTAGGTGGAAAAGCCATGCTTTTCCCTTATGCCTCACAGAAAGTAAGAGTGAGGGAAGGATAGTGGACTACACTACAAGGTGTTATGAAATGTAAGGGCAGGAAAATAGAGGACATGGAGTGTGTCTCCATCTTAGAGTCTTTTTTTTCTTTTTTCTTTTTTCTTTCTTTTTTTTCTTTTTTTTCTTTTTTTTTATATTATACATTCATTGTTAATGTACAACAACATATATGCAGCACCAGCTATAACGTAATAATAACCTTAATCTCAACAATAGCCTGCTTTACCTCCGCATGGGAAATATCAGTACTCCCATGACCCTATGGTATGTGCATAACCGCAGATCATACCCTACAGAATGAAAACCTCTCCTCCAAGATCTCTCTCTCCTCTTTATGCAAACAAAGAAAGATAAGCTAAGCACAATAGCAAAATCCCCAACCTCGGCAAACCTAGTCAGAAAAGTATAAGAAAACCCTTCCCCAAGCCTCCCTGAACCAAGGAAACAAAAATAAAAGGCATTGCAGTACTGAAAGAATAGATAATTACTAAAGAAACCTTGATGTGACATACAGGAGGCTACAAGCAACCATAACCGTCATCTTTCTTGTCCGCTCCACCACCAGCGTTTGACATCTCAACACCACAAGAAATCATCGTGAGAGTGACCTCTGCCTCTGGTCGCCCCTGATGGGTTCTGCCTAGGAACACTACGCACCCGTCTATCCCCTTCCTCTCTCTGGGGTCTCTCTGGCCTCGCCTTGCACAGCATCAGCAAAAAAAAGATTTGCGTGGAACGGATAGGCACAGCGTCCGGACACAGGGAATCCCTCCAGATTCTCCAGTCCGCCCCGTCAGCCCGGTGAGGGCCCCAGTACAGCCGTTGTATCCTACTCCGTTAGGTGCAACTCAACCCACATCCTGTCCGCCTGGTGAACCTGGATGTTCAATTTCTCACACCCAGAGCCTGACGTACCCTGAGGGAAGACACCCATGGGTGGCTGCATCCGGGACCTATCTGTGCCCCTTATAACCTCAACTCACGACAGACTACTTCACTGTCAGGTAAAGGTTTTTCAGACGAAAAAGGATCTTAACAGAGGATGACTAACTAGCTATTGTCCCCGTAACCACACACAACATACCCCTTTTATCATCAGAGGTAACACCTCTTGCAAAAATCTCCTAAGGTCTTTCACCTCACATCTACATCAACTTAGTGGAACTATCTAACATGATGTAGGCACACCGAGCTACAGGCAGGTCTTTCTATTCAGCTGGACCCTATTCAATCTACCTTTACACGCGGATTCCATAAGGCATATCCGGATACTGCGGGGTATAGACCATTCAAGCCACCTTGGCCAGTGGATTGCAATGAGACGCTTCCCCTACCTAGTCGACATCTGCCTTTTACTCCATGTGGACATCTATAGCCATGTTGACTCTTCGAAACCTATATTATTCAATTCCCCTCAGCGAGCGGATTCCAATGAGACCCTTCCCGACTCTGGCGGACATCTGCCCCATGGGTATGTCCCTCTTTCTCCCTGCTGACCTCTCTAGCCATGCGGACGCTTGGAGACATATAGCATGCAATCCCCCTTGGAGAGCGGATTCCAATAAGACCCTTCCCGACTCTGGCTGACATCTGCCCTCTGAGGTATCTCCCGTTTTCTCTCTGGTAACCTCTATAGCCATGCGGACGCTTTGAAACCTATCCCATTCGATTCCTCTCGCCAAGCGGCTTCCAACACATCATGTCCCGATGCTGTCTGCCCATTGGCTGAAGAGTTATCGATATCTTTGTACTTTAGTTCCCCGGGCAGGTACTTTCAAATTGTTGCCTACTAAGTGCTCCAGGCAGGCGGACACTTCAAAACCTATACCGTTCGACTCCCCTCAGCGAGCGGACTCCAATGATGCCCTTCCTGACTCTGGCGGACATCTTCCTGCTAAGGTATCGGCCTTTTTCTCCCAGCTGACCTGTATAGCCATGGGGACACTTCGAAATGTATACTATTCAATTCCTCTCGCCAGGCGGATTCCGACGCATGCTGTCCCGACGCTGTCCGACCACTGGTTGATGGGCTATCCATACTTTTGTACTTTAGTTCTCAGTGTAAATACCTTCAGATTGATGGCTACTGAGTGCTACAGGCATGCGGACGCTTCGGAACCTATACCTTTCAATTCCCCTCGGCCAGCGGATTCCAATGAGACCCTTCCCGCCTCTGGCAGACATTGGCCCACTGAGGTATCGCCCTTTTTCTCCCTGCTGACCTCTATCGCCATGCGGACGCTTCGAGACCTATACCATTCAATTCCCCTCGGCGAGCGGATTCCAATATGACCCTTCCCGACTCTGGCGGACATCTGCCTGCTGAGGTATGTCCCTTTTTCTCCCTGCTGACATCTATAGCCATCTGGACGCTTTGAAACCTATATAATTCGATTCCTCTCGCCAAGCCGATTGCAACGCATCCTGTCCCGACGCTGTCCAACCACTGGCCGAAGAGTTATCCATACCTTTGTACTTTGGTTCCTTAGGCAAGTACTTTCAAATTCTTGGCTACTGAGTGCTACAGGCCTGCAGACGCTTCGAAACCTATACCTTTCGATTCCCCTCGGTGAGCGGACTTTAATGATGCCCTTCCTGACTCTGGTGGACATTTTCCTGCTAAGGTATCAGCCTTTTTCTCCCTGCAGACGTGTATAGCCATGCGGACACTTCCAAACCGATACCATTTGATTCACCTTGCCAAGCGGATTCCAACACATCCAGTCCCGACACTGTCGGACCGCTGGTTCATGAGCTATCCATCCCTTTGTACTTTAGTTCCCCTGCCAAGTACTTTCAAATTGGTAGCTACCAAGTGCCTCTGTTTTCTACACTAGCTTTAATAAATATATTCTTATTCTAGTATCTAAATGACTCAAATAAGTAAACATGAGTAATACTTGGTGGACCTTTCCGGACAACTCTCTCACTATTTGGGTATTCACCACAGTTTTCACTAACTCATTCAAAGTGCTCGAAGATAGAGTTGTTCACTTAGGAGGTATCAGATGATAGCTAGTTACACCTCAGTATCTCCACTATTCTACTATGGCATCAGGTTGCGTCCGGCGAACCTCTCTGGGTCTGGTACATGCTGAGACCATTTTTCCATCTGGTGCGTCCAGGTGGCATGGACCCCTGTCCACCAGCATCTGGTAAAAGACCGCCCACCCAGGACGCGAGTTTACGTTCTATGCGCCTGGACCGCTGGACGCACAGGGAGTACAGCGTGATTCCAGGTGTAACCCTCTTGTTTTGCTGATGGGGGTTCTAGATTCTGTCTTCGTTTAAACACGCTTACATTGAGGTTTCTCCCCCTGACCCCGGACTTCGCGACACGGCTCGCTTAGCGATTTCCACAGTCAGCAACCCTCCCTCCATCGTCAACACAAGGATGCTAGTTTCGGGCTATCGGTGAAGTAGTTGCCCTGGTGGCCCTGATCTCTGGTATTGCACTCTCGACTGAGATGCTTGGTTGGTAGGGTCGGCATTCGAAAAATCGTGACCTCGTCTCTTCGTCCTCCCTGTTCGTACTTCTTGCTTTCTGGCGAGCCTTCCTCCTCCACTTGCCACGGCTAGATCCGCTTGCACCGTACTGCTGCGCCGCTCCCTGGCTGGCATCCTACTGCCTCTTTAGCTGGTATCTTACTGCCCCTCACGATAGCTGGCACCTCCACTGCTGAGTGGTTCCCCTCGCCGGGTGACTCCCCTCGTCCTCTTCCCACTTCCGCGATTTACTCTACGGTCGCAAACCTCACATTAGGTTACACTATGTCATGGTATAGCACTACCTCCATCGCCCATGCTAAAGTCCGAAGTACTGCCGCCCACTGGCTTTCGCCGTGTTGGGAAATAGCCTGCCCCTGTAGCCTTTTGATTTGGGGTTTGAGTTACTTTTAGTTTAAGGTTGGGCAATAGTAGTTTTATCCCTCCGCTCCGTCGGCCCTGGGCTGTAAGGTTCTTTTCTTTTGTTTAGGAAAGCCTCCTGAAGGGTTTCTTTGCTCCTGAACATTCTTTTGTTGGTTGCCGCCGTGGTTTGCATCAGCAAAGAAATCAACCTGCGCCCTGCTGCGTCCTGCCCTCCCTGTGCGCCAGACGTTGCGGGCGCATATAACGTAAACTCCAGTTCTGGGTGCGGACGCAACGAGAAGCTGTCCCCCCCAGCAACCCTGCGCCCTGCGGACAACCCTACCGTCCCGTTACACCCCATGCACCCCCCTGCATGCTACCCCTTTCCTGACATCCTGCGACTTCAATCTCCTTCTCCCAAA
>Ga0307513_10005068_pt1 | contig 17436 bp, 6 predicted proteins | sample 15_EM_MG_FD_202174 | JGI IMG/M metagenome (GOLD analysis project Ga0307513, IMG submission 202174) | Populus trichocarpa ectomycorrhiza microbial communities from riparian zone in the Pacific Northwest, United States - 15_EM | ecosystem: Host-associated > Plants > Roots > Unclassified | place... | reverse complement strand
AAACTGCCCTTGGTTTCTCCATTGAAGGTCTGATTTGAGAAATTCAAGCCTAGCGTCGATCCCGACAGGCTCACTGTATCGGCGGATGACGCTGCGCCGAACACCACTGTGACCGCGGGCAGCGTACCACCTGAGCCGGACACACTGTCATCAACGACGGCGCCGATCACTCTTCCATCCGTTGGTCCGCCGGATTGGAAATGCTGGGCAAGCAGCGTTAAGTCGGAAGTGCCGAGGTAAACATCGCCGGCATACGGTTCCACTGGCTGCGAAAAGGCGAAGGCCTGGTCCAGAGTAACCAGAAGGCGAATGGCGCCTTGATCCTGCAGCGCCCGGTAGGTGTAGTCGACGACGGAATTCGGGTTTGCCTCGAAGCCGTCTTTCGAAACCGTGACCTCGCTGTTCGTTGCGTCGATATCGATACTGCGCAGGTTGTCCCAATTCTGCGCGAGAGCCGGAATTTCGAATAACATCGCATCCGTATCGCGGGTTTGCAGGCGGCCCAACTTGTCGATCGTCCAGGCGGTGCCCTCGCCGTCGATCAGCGTGGCGGGCGCTTGCACATTGTCGAATCCGGAGTAGTTGACAATGGTCAACTGCTCCTCGCGGCTCAATCCGGCCAGCAGGCCGGCCGCCTCGAGCGCCTGTGCGTTGCCGGTAAAGGTCGCAAGATCGACCGCCGCATCCGCCCCGTTTGCCGCGTCACTTTGCGTCGAAAACTGCAACAGGCTTTTCGTCTCTCCCGGGGCGAGCGTGATCGCATAGCTCACGGTGATCACATCGACGACCATCCCTATCCCCAGCAGCGACGCGGCCCCACTTCCCCCATCACCATAGGCGATCATGACTTTCGAATCGGAATTTGTGGCGCCGTCGGATGTGACGAAGCCGACATCATCCAACGTGAGCGCCTGATCGCCGCTGCTGGTCGTCGGAAATGTAAGTTGGAAGTCGGCGCCGCTTTCGGTTCGGGTGCTGACGGTGATCGTCACCGTCTCATCGGTCGTATTGGTAAAACTGTCGAGGAACCGCGCAAAGCCGGTTGCGGAGATGCCGGCATCCGAAACGAGGATCGAGCGCTGGACCGCAATCCCGTCGATCAGCACCGGCACCGCGTTGAGTTCGCGGCCGCCTTCGTCCAGCGAGGCGGACTGCGGATTGACGGCAGTCCCGTTGACCAGAAGGACCAGGCCATCATCGAACGCGTCATTGGCGCCGTCAAAGACGCGGAAGCCGTCGGTGCCGCCAGCACCGCTTCGAAAGTCCCATTCGAAGCCCTCGGTGTCCGTCAATGTGGTTTCGATCGCCATGGTGCCCCCGATTTTTTGTTCGCAGCGATCTTCTGTTCAGCCGCCCGAGCTTCTACTTTTATAAAATCATCAATGATCGATCGCCGGATGGCGGCTCGCTGCCTGCCATGGGTTTCCCGAAGTGTAAATTAGGTGGAGCAAGCCGTTCGCATTCCGCCATGCACTGGAAATGTTTGGATCGTTAAATTATTTGTGGGTTCAATCTTAGATTGACTGAACAAAAACCAGAAAATATATGCTGCGACGATTTATTCTATTCGGAATAGAGAGAACCATAGGCTAAACGAATTGTAAATATTGTCGCTCTACCGCGATCCATGTGCGCGTTTTGGTGATCGAATCAATGTAGTGGCCCCGGCCCACAATTTCGGGCTCATGACCATCCGCAAGATTGTCCCCCTCGCTAAACCTGCTGATTTTTACCTGCAAATTGTCGGGTTTTCCGCCGCGATTTTGCGGCGAATTTTCAGGCAAGCCGCCAAGCACCTGATTTTGCTTGTCTTGCCGTCTGTCCCCGTTTTCCACAAGCACCACACACTATATCTGGTGTTCGCATTTCCTTCACAAACCACCCCTTGACGGAATCGGGTGGGATGCGGTTAATGATTTCTACGTTGCGGCGGCGGCGGGACCGGGAAAGTTACGAGGCCGGTTTATCTCAAAATATCGTCTGGTGTTCAGGCGGCTTCGGTGGATGATCCTCCGGCCGCATGGGTGGTGTTTTGTGACTTTCCGGCCCGCCCCATGCGTCACAAAAAGCTGGCGTAAAGAAGTTGTTAATACTATATTTAGTGTTTGCAGCCAAAATCAGCACAAGATACAGGGTGATCCGACAGCGGGTTTCCCGACATGAAGCGGAAACTGAAGCTGGCTGCGCATCCTCCCGCGCGGCCGGTCGGGAACAATTTTGCCCGGCGCCGAGGCGCCAGGGACGCGGCAAGCAGGCGCGGCAAACAAAGGATACGGGACTATGCAGATCGAACGTCGTTTCACCCAGGCTGGCCAGTCGGCCTATGCGCAGATTGAGTTCCGCAAGGCCATCAGCGAGATCAAGAATCCCGATGGCTCGATCGTGTTTCGTCTCGCGGATATCGATGTGCCCGCGCAGTTTTCCCAGGTCGCCGCCGATATTCTGGCGCAGAAATATTTCCGCAAGGCCGGCGTTCCCGCTCGCCTGAAAAAGGTCGAGGAAAATTCCGTTCCGTCCTGGCTGTGGCGCTCCGAGGCCGACCTCGCCGCCATGAAGGACCTGCCGAAGGAAGAGCAGTACGGCTCCGAAACAGACGCCCGCCAGGTTTTCGATCGCCTGGCCGGCACCTGGACCTATTGGGGCTGGAAGGGCAATTACTTCGCTTCCGAAGAATCCGCCCTCGCCTTCCGCGACGAGCTTGCCTACATGCTCGCCACCCAGCGTGTCGCCCCGAATTCGCCGCAGTGGTTCAACACCGGCCTGCACTGGGCCTATGGCATTGACGGTCCCGGTCAAGGCCATTTCTACGTCGACCCCTTCACCGGCAAGCTGGTGAAGTCGAAGTCCTCCTACGAGCATCCGCAGCCGCATGCCTGCTTCATCCAGTCGGTCGGTGACGACCTCGTCAATGAAGGCGGCATTATGGACCTGTGGGTTCGCGAAGCGCGCCTGTTCAAGTACGGCTCCGGCACCGGCTCCAACTTCTCCTATCTGCGCGGCGAAGGCGAAAAACTTTCGGGCGGCGGCAAGTCGTCGGGCTTGATGTCCTTCCTGAAGATCGGCGACCGGGCTGCCGGCGCCATCAAGTCGGGCGGCACCACGCGCCGGGCCGCCAAGATGGTTGTCGTCGACATCGACCATCCGGATATCGAGGCCTACATCAACTGGAAGGTCAAGGAAGAGCAGAAGGTTGCTGCTCTCGTCACCGGTTCCAAGATCGTCGCCAAGCACCTGAAGGCGATCATGAAGGCCTGCATCAACTGCGAGGCCGCCAACGACGCCTGCTACGATCCCAAGCAGAACCCTGCCCTCAAACGCGAAATCAAGGCCGCCAAGAAGGACCAGGTTCCGGAAAACTACGTCAAGCGCGTCATCCAGTTTGCCAAGCAGGGTTACAAGGACATCGAGTTCAAGACCTATGACACCGACTGGGATTCGGAAGCCTATCTCACCGTGTCGGGCCAGAACTCCAACAATTCCGTTTCTCTGAAGGACGACTTTTTGCGCGCTGTCGAGGCTGACGGCACCTGGAACCTCACCGCCCGCAAGGACGGCAAGGTCATGAAGACGCTGAAGGCCCGCGATCTCTGGGAACAGATTTCCCATGCCGCCTGGGCGTCCGCCGATCCGGGCCTGCACTTCAACACGACCATGAACGACTGGCACACCTCGCCGGCCGCAGGTCCTATCCGTGCATCCAACCCCTGCTCGGAATACATGTTCCTCGACGACACGGCCTGCAACCTTGCCTCGCTGAACCTGCTTCAGTTCAAGGATGCGACGACCAAGAACATCGACATCGCCGATTACGAACATGCCGTGCGCCTGTGGACGCTGGTTCTCGAAATCTCCGTGATGATGGCGCAGTTCCCGTCCCGCGAAATCGCCGAGCGCTCCTATGAATACCGCACGCTCGGCCTCGGCTATGCCAATATCGGCGGCTTCCTGATGTCGTCGGGCATTCCCTACGACTCGACCGAAGGCCGCGCCATTGCCGGCAGCCTGACCGCGATCATGACCGGCGTCTCCTATGCAACGTCGGCCGAAATCTCAGCCAAGCTCGGCCCGTTCCCGGGCTTCAAGCCGAACCGCGAATCGATGCTGCGGGTCATCCGCAACCATCGCCGCGCTGCGCATGGCGAAACCCAGGGCTATGAAGGCCTGTCGGTCAATCCGGTCGCCCTCATCCACGCAGAATGCCCGGATCAGGACCTCGTTGCCCACGCCACGGCCGCCTGGGACAAGGCCTTGGCGCTCGGCGAAAAGCACGGCTACCGCAACGCCCAGGTCTCGGTCATCGCGCCGACAGGCACGATCGGCCTCGTCATGGATTGCGACACGACCGGCATCGAGCCCGATTTCGCGCTGGTGAAATTCAAGAAGCTCGCCGGCGGCGGCTACTTCAAGATCATCAACCGCGCCGTTCCGGAAGCCCTGCGCACGCTCGGTTATTCGGAAAGCCAGATCGCCGAGATCGAGGCCTATGCCGTCGGTCATGGCAATATCAACCAGGCACCGAGCATCAACCCCGGCTCGCTGAAGGCCAAGGGTTTTTCCGACGACAAGATCGAGGCGATCAACGGCGCCACCAAGGCTGCCTTCGACATCAAGTTCGTCTTCAACCAGTGGACGCTCGGCATCGACTTCCTGAAAAACACGCTCAAGGTCTCCGACGAGCAGCTCGCCGACATGAGCTTCAGCCTGCTTGAGCATATCGGCTTCTCGAAGAAGGACATCGAAGCCGCCAACGTGCATGTCTGCGGCGCGATGACGCTCGAAGGCGCGCCGTTCCTGAAGGCCGAACACCTGCCCGTCTTTGATTGCGCCAATCCCTGCGGCAAGATCGGCAAGCGTTATCTCTCGGTCGAAAGCCACATCCGCATGATGGCGGCGGCCCAGCCGTTCATCTCGGGCGCGATCTCGAAAACCATCAACATGCCGAACGACGCCACCGTCGAGGAATGCGGCGCAGCCTACATGCTCTCCTGGAAACTGGCGCTGAAGGCCAACGCGCTCTATCGCGATGGCTCGAAACTGTCGCAGCCGCTCAATTCCTCGCTGATCGAGGATGACGAGGACGAGGATGCGATGGAGGACTTCCTGGCAGCACCCGCCGCTGCCCAGGCCGTCACCATCACCGAAAAGATCATCGAACGCGTCGTCGAGCGGGTCACCCGCGAGCGCGAAAAACTGCCGAACCGCCGCCAGGGTTATACCCAGAAGGCGATCGTCGGTGGACACAAGGTCTATCTGCGCACCGGCGAATTCGGCGATGGCCGCATCGGCGAGATCTTCATCGACATGCACAAGGAAGGCGCTGCCTTCCGAGCGATGATGAACAATTTCGCCATCTCCATCTCGCTCGGCCTGCAATATGGCGTGCCGCTGGAGGAATTCGTGGAGGCCTTCACCTTCACCAAGTTCGAGCCGGCCGGCATGGTGCAGGGCAATGACGCGATCAAGAATGCCACGTCGATCCTCGACTACGTGTTCCGCGAACTCGCCGTCTCCTACCTCAACCGCCATGATCTCGCCCATGTCGATACGTCGGACTTCTCCAACACGGCGCTCGGCAAGGGCATCCAGGAAGGCAAGACCAACCTGCTCTCGACCGGCTGGACCCGCGGCCACAAGCCGACGCTGGTTTCGGGCGGCTCGCTGGCCGGCCCCGAGCCGAAGGGTGCCGCGACAGCCGCCCCCGCAAAGGCCTCCGGCGGCGGCAATGTCACCGCGTTTTCCGGCCCGCAGTTTGCCGGAAACGCCGCCCGCAAGCTCGAACCGGCCATCGCCATATCGACGTCCGAAATCGTCTCTTTCAAGCGTGACTACGAGGAACGCGCCGCCGAACTGATCGAGGAGATCACGGAAGAAGTCGAACAGGAAGTCACCGCCCTCTTCTCCGACAAGGCCGCGGCGGAAGCCGCAGCCGCCAAGTCGGACGCCAAGAAACTCGAAGCCCAGCGCCGCATCCGCTCGATCGCGCAGGGCTATACGGGCAACATGTGCGGCGAGTGCCAGAATTTTACGATGGTGAGGAATGGGACTTGTGAGAAGTGCGATACGTGCGGTGCGACGAGTGGGTGCAGCTGAGTAGGTATCGGTTATTTTTAACAATTATGAGAAACCAATCCAAGTAGTGGCCATTTGACCTAAGGGCTGGCCACCTTGGAACATGAAACTGGCCAATCCTTGAATCGACTATCTCCGGGCGCTGAAAAGTGCCCGGAGAATGCCGTCAAGAACAAAGGGTGAATACGATGACTTTCAGGGGTCTGTTCGTTGGTATCGACCGCTACCAGTCGCCCGAAATCCGTGACCTGTCTTGCGCTGCACGAGACGCGACCGCGCTTGAAGCGATGTTCGCGGATACCCTTGGTGGCCAGACTGTCCTCCTGACCGATCAGGACGCGACCCTCTCAACGATCGAGGGTGAGCTCGAAGCCTTGGTCAACTGCGATGTCGACGACACCGTAGTAGTCGCTTTCTCCGGCCACGGCTCGGAGACACATGAGTTGATCGTCCACGATACCGGCTACGAAGATATCGATGCCACGTCTCTTCCCCTCAAACGGCTCCAAGAGTTGTTCTCCCAGATTCCGGCGCGGCGCGTGATACTGTTTCTGGACTGCTGCTTCTCAGGCGGCCTCGGTGCAAAGGTTCTGAAAGTTCCGGCTATTCCCCGTAGCATAGCCTCCACCGAAGTTCGACTTCAGAACCTGGCCGGAGACGGACGCCTGATCTTCACCGCGTCCGCGGCATCCGAGGAGGCTTGGGAGTTTTCGAGCCACGGCCACGGTCTCCTGACCTACTATCTTCTGGAAGCGTTGCGCGGACCGGCAGAAATCGTCAAAGCGGGACGGCTATCCGTCTATCAAATGCTGGAATACGTGAGCGGGCGGGTGAAGGCAGCCGCTCATCAGATCGGCAAGAGCCAGAACCCTGCAATGCGTGGGCAGATTGACGGCGGCCTTAGCTGGCCGGTCTTCGTCCTGGGTGCGCGCTTCGAAGCAGCGTTTCCGTCTGCTCGCCCGGCGGCCACTACCACGGATATCCAGAGCCTGGCTGCACATGGTTTCCCTGCCGAGATACTTAATGCATGGGGACAAGAGATCCCGTCGTTGAATTCGCTTCAGGTGGAGGCAATCAACGAATACGGTATCCTTCAGGGAAAGCACCTTCTCGTCTCGGCCCCAACCTCCTCCGGCAAGACCATGATTGGCGAGCTGGCCGCTCTCCGGCAGGTCATGGACCGGAAGCGCGCAATCTTTCTTCTTCCGCTGAAAGCTCTCGTTGCAGACAAGCGCCGTCAGTTCGAAAGGGTCTATGGTAGTTTCGGTCTTCGCGTACTCGAGGCGACCGGCGAGACGGACGATGTGTCACCTCTGATCCGCGGCAAGTACGACATCGCCCTTCTTACCTACGAGAAATTCGCGGCGTTGGCGCTGGCCTATCCTCATATTCTGGCGCAGGCAGGCACGATCGTCGTTGACGAAGTCCAGATGATTGCCGACCAGTCGCGCGGTGCCAATCTCGAGTTCATCCTGACCCTTATCAGAATGCGGAGACGCGAAGGCATCGAACCGCAGATCATCGCCCTCTCCGCCGTGATCGGTGACACCGGTGGCTTGGAAATGTGGCTCGGCGGAAGGCTACTTCGGCGGGTCGAACGACCCGTGCCTTTGCGCGAGGGAGTTCTCAGGCACGACGGATCTTTCCGGTACATCGACCCTACAGACGGAACCGAAAAGATCGAGCAGGGCGTGGTCGTCCGCATGCGATTGAAGGAAACGGCACAGGACTGGATCATCCCGCTCGTCAGGAAACTGACGGCTGCGGGGGAGCATGTGATCGTCTTCCGTGAGACGAAGAGCGAATCCCGAAACGTCGGCAACTATCTGGCGGCCCAGCTCGGTTTGCCATCGGCAGACGGGGCCGTCAGACGCATGCCGCGACTCGACCCTTCGCAGGCGCACACCGATCTTCTCGCTGATCTCCAACATGGCGTTGCCTTTCACAACGCCGACCTTCAGCCGGCCGAGCGTCTTGTTATTGAAGAGGAATTCCGTCGCGAAGGATCGAGATTGCTGGTCATATCCGCTACAACGACACTTGCGATGGGCGTTAACACACCCGCCAACAGCGTTGTAATTGCAGGCTTGGAGCATCCCGGTCAGGTTCCGTACTCGGTAGCCGAGTACAAGAACCTGGTTGGCCGTGCGGGCCGCCTAGGCTATGCCGATGCGGGGACCTCCTACCTGATGGCGCTCACTCCTCGCGACGAGGATTATCTCTGGCGCAGGTATGTCGTGGGCAAGCCCGAGGACCTGTCGTCGCGGTTCATTTCCAGCGGGACGGACCCCCGGTCGCTCATCGTACGGGTTATCGTCGTCTTGCCTCGCGGCGCCTCGCCCGGCGTTTCGAGCGACAACATCGTCTCGTTCTTGGAGAGCAGCTTCGGCGCATTCCTTGCCGCACGGCGACAGGATGGATGGCGCTGGTCGCGTGACGAACTCCTGCGGGCGCTGGCAAGCCTCGAACGACATCGGCTGATCGAGAAGGATGATGACGGACTTTATTCGCTCGCGCCCCTGGGGCAGCTAGCAGGCGAAAGCGCGACCGAAGTCGGATCGATCGTGCGCCTCGTCGGTGCGCTTTCGCCCATTTCGCTCTCGCACATCACCGACCCCGTACTTCTGACCGTTGTCCAGAATACCGTCGAGCTGGACGAGGTCCATTTCCCAATCAACAAGAGGAGCATCCACAAGGAACCACACACTTGGCCTTCCCTCCTTGGCCAGCAGGACATCCACTGGGATGTCATCAGCAGGCTGAATACGGAAGCGGTCGACCAGCACAGTGCGACCCTAAGAGCCAAGAAGGCGGTTGCAGCGCTTCTCTACGTGTCCGGTCAGCCTATGAGCGAGATCGAAGTGACAATGGGGCAGCACGGCGGCGCTTTCGGCGGCTCGGCGGGTCCGATCCGAAGCGTGTCGTCGCGCACGGCAGACCTGATCGGGGTCGCCGCGAAGGTGGCCGAGATCCTGCATCCTGAACTTGACCTGTCGGAGCGCGTTCAGAAGCTTACGGTGAGGCTGACATATGGGGTGCCCGGCGCCATCGTCGATCTCGCCAGAGAGGCAGGAGCGAACCTCACACGCGGCGACTACTGTGCGCTAGTAGAAGCCGGCATGGACACTATCACGAACATTGAGAGCGCCGCTGACGCCGACGTTCTTGGTGTGCTCGGTAGTGACGGCGGGAAGCTCGCGATTGTCCGGAAGGCGGTCCGATCGGCAGCGGAGCGCAAGTTGAAATCAGCGTCAACTCCTCTGCCCGCTATCCCTAAATTCGTTGCTTAGGCGATCTGATGAACGAGCTCCTGAAACTTCCGTATGAAATCCAGATACTGCTAGTGGCGGGGTATCTTGGCTACAAGCTGACAACAGCCACAAAGAAGGTCGAACACAAGACCGAGGACTTTCTGCTGCAGGTTCTTGTCTTCGGATCGCTCGGGCGTGTGTTCTCCTATGTGGTCTCATGGCTGGTGGTGAAGGTTGGATATTGGGCGCCGACGACGTTGGTGGAAACCGATTACACGAGCGTGGTCGTGATCGGCTCTCTTGCGGTAATGGGATCGGTCATTTCAGCGCTATTGTGGCGCCGCTACCTCGAGAGAGGTCTGAAGGCTGCAATGTCGTATCTGAACATCTACCATGATGATCACGAGACGTCGGCGTTCAGATCGGTGACATCGGCGAAAACAAGGTGGAGCTTCATTCAGGTACATCTTACCAGCGGCAAGATTCTCGAGAGCTGGCTAAAGCTGCCCGAGCAGGCAGGCATCCCTACAAAGCCAGTCATTCTGAACGATGACGGGATCGCGCTCTACGTAACCGCAATCCATAGCGCTGATGGTGAAAGCCGTGACTGCGACCATGTGACCGCATCCGGCGAAAGCATTATCACCTACGTTCCGCGGTCAGAAATCAAGCAGATCGATATCGGATGGAAGAAATGATCAGCGCCGCGGCGGTGGCGGCCTGTCGCCGGAACCGGTCGTGGCGGGCTGGACGGAACCCTGTTGTCCGCCGTGTCCGCCAGTCGTTTGTGGCTGAACCTGAGTCGTTCTAGGAGTAGAGCTCTTCGTACTGTGGTCGTTACCGCTTCCGGACATGTTCTTTACCCTTTTTAGTTGGACGTCCGCGCGAACAGTTACGGCCCAACTGTGCCGGCTCGTCCACGCCTTTTCGTTCGGGCGTTCAGCGTCTCGGCGGCGGAGGCCGATCACCTTCACCAGTAGTCAATGGCTGCGCCGAAGTTTCGCCCGGCGACCTTTCTGGCTTCAATGGGTTCGTCGTGCGGGGTGTGGCGCTTCTGCTCTCGGGATTGCCATCAGTGCTAGACATCCAACATAGCCTTTCGATTAGAGCTTCCGTGGGTGAGACAACTCAATGCCAACATGTTGTCAACAATAGGGATGCAGGTCCTGACCCGCAAGGACCGTTAACAGCTTCTTCGAGCTTCCCGCTGCATCCCGTGCGTGAACTTTTTGCAGACCTCTTCGGCACGCCGTGTGCCTGTTCGCCACGGCATCGTAAAGCTAATAGTCAACATCGAACATTTTATCCGGACCCCATTCTTCGTAGTCGAAAGGCTTTACGGAAGGTGCCCTACGTCGAGATTGCAGTCGACCAGTGGGGAAGCGGAAGCTGCCTCACTTCCGGACGGGCACCCAGATTGCGGATTTGCGGTCCCCATAAAGCTTCGCCTTCCCATCCAGGACGCAGGCACCCACCCGAGCGCACACGACGGCGTCCAACGCATCTTCGAACGCCTTCAGCTCGTACCCCCGGGCGTCAGTCGAAGGCTGATCCACATGTTCCGGCTGAGCTTCCTGCTTCACATTAACACGGATATGGTGTTCCTGGGGAACCGGTTCAACATCGTCGCCATAATGCCGTCCCCACCGTCCTTCCCTCGGTTCCGCAGCCGACGGCACGTCTATCTTCTCAGGTAGCTTTTGCTACCACTGTCGGTGATGCAGAACCGTCCGCCACGAGGCCCGACGCAATAAGCCCCTCCCCGGCACGAGCATTCTCCATTCGATGCCGGGCTCATGTCCGGTGCGGCTCCGCCAAGAAGTCCCAGCCCGCCGCCGGCGTATGCGGAGCAGGATTTCTTGCTCGCGCTGACTGATCCGTCATTGCAGATGAAAGTTTCGCCACGACATCCAGCGATCCCGCCTTTCTTCCCGCTGCAGGGCTCGTTCGCGGCCTCCGCGGTATTCCCTGACACCGCCACCAGGACCGTGAACGCTAAGATAACGCTGATCCAATGGCGAAACGGCGGCCGCTCGAAACCCATGGGTCAAACCTGCTGCTGGGGGGCGATCGTCAGCATTCCGTCGCGTTCTACAATCTTGCCATCGCCCTTCTGCAATGCAATCCGGGAAACGATGAGTTCCCGTAGCTGGCTGCTCGTTGACTTGAATCCCAGGCCGCGTGCAATCGCACTGACCGCCTCGTCTTCGGTTGCTCCGAAACTGGTTTCGAGAACTTCGACCAGCCCCTCGTCGATTTCCATCGGCGGAATCATCTCGATGCGTCGCAAGCTCGGAGATGTGACAGCGGTCCTGTCTCTGAGCCGCGCCTCGGTGCCGGGCCAATGCAGGAATTCGCCTGATCTGTAGACGTGGCCACCGTTGACGGCGATGTCTATAGCGCTGCCAACGTGCGACTTGATCCTGCTGCCCGACTGCTGCAGTCCCCACGCTGACCTAATGCGCGTAATTACCTCGTCGCGGTGTATGGGGCCTTCAAGCTCAACAACTTCCTTCACCAGATTGACTAGGATACCTGTCGGGGTCTCGTGAAGTTCGTACTGGAAGTTCGCCTTCGGGGAGGCTTCTTCGTACACAGGCGTGGCGCTCTCGTAAGAAACGGGCTGGAGGCCGATTTCGGTAACTGTCGCACGCTCGATCATCACGACTTCGACGGGCACGGCCCGCGCAGCCGCCTTTGACGCTTCCGCATTGCTCAGGGCACTCGCCTTCGCCTCCTCAATCGCCTGGACCAGGCGGTCGAGTTCACCCTTCGGTCGCTGGAACCAGTCGGCGCTCCAGATCCGGTGGATCTTCCAGCCATGATCCTCGAGAACAGCCTGGCGGAGCCTGTCGCGGTCACGAGCGGAACGCGAGAGATGATATTCGGCTCCGTCGCACTCGATGCCGATCAAGTAGCGGCCCGGAACGTCAGCATCTGCGACTGCCAGGTCGATGAAGAACCCGGCGATACCGACCTGCGGATGAACCTGATACCCGCGCTCCTGCAGCGAAGCCATGACCTGCTCCTCGAACACGCTATCCATGCTCCGGTCCGCCCGCTGCGCCATGGAAAGACGCCCCGTGCGCGCGTAGTGCAGGAACAGCTTGAACGCAAAGACACCCTTCCCCTTGGCGCGCTCGAGGTCGATATCCTCGTCCGTGATCGACGAATAAACTTCGCAGCGCCGCTTCGCACGGCTGATCAGAACGTTGAGGCGACGTTCTCCCCCTTCCGCGCCCAGGGGGCCGAAGCGCATCCCGAGATAGCCCTGCGCGTTCTTCGCATAAGCCACCGAAATCAGAATCACGTCGCGCTCGTCCCCCTGCACGTTTTCCAGATTCTTGATGAAGAACGGTTCGTGGGGATGCGAATGGAAGAAGTCTTCGGTCTGCGGATTAAGCCTACGGAGGAGTTCGAGCTCATCCTGGATCTGTCGACGCTGTTTGATGGAGAACGCCGCTACTCCGAGAGACAGGTTCGGCGCGTTCAGGGCATGACGGATAATCGCTTCCGCCACGACCTTCGCCTCAACCTTGTTCACGCCGTCCTCGAAGACGCCGCCCGTCACGGGATGGAAGCGGAGGCCCATGCCTGCTTCCTGCGTGTACGGGCTCGGCACTATATAGAGCTTGCTGTCGTAGAACTGGCTGTTGGAAACAGCGATGAGCGATTGATGACGGCTCCGGTAGTGCCAGCGCAGCATCTTCTCCGGAAGGCCGCGCGCGGAGAATAGACCGAGGATGCTCTCGATGTCGGATACCTGTGCCCCATCCTGCTCATCGTCGTCCTCGGAACCGCCGGAGGTCATCTTCGAGAAGAACTTGGTGGGTGGCAACTGCCGCTCGTCACCGACGACCACGACCTGCCTAGCGCGGGCGATCGCGCCGAGTGCGTCGACGGGCTGGATCTGGGAGGCCTCGTCCATCACCAGCAGGTCGAACTCAAACACGCCAGGCGGCAGAAATTGAGCGATCGACAGCGGGCTCATCATGAACACCGGTTTCAACGCCTGTATGGCTGGAGACGCCTTCTGCATCAACTGACGTATCGGCATGTGATTTCGCCGCCGTGCCATCTCTCCACGGAGGATGCCGGCAGGACCGATGCCGCTCACCTGCGGTATCCTCCGATGGTGCGCCCTGACGACCTCGATCCTCGATAGACGCATGCGGCTGAGGTCGAGGGACGCGAATTCCCCCACGAGTCTGCTGTGCACCTCGCCATCGAACCTGGCGAGATCCGGGTCCTTCGAGTGCTGGTCCTTCAGCACGGCCTCGTAGAATGCCATGTCGAAGTAGTTGACGATCTCGGAGGTCTCGATGCGGCCGTCCTCAAGCCTGTCGGCGATGAGCTCGACGCCTAGCTTCCGAGCATCTGCGGCGCGACCGTTATACGCCGCGAACTTGGAAAGCTGCTCCTCGTTCTCGCTCCACAGCAGCAGCTTGGCCGACACTTCCGCCAGAGATGCGTCGGCCACATCATCGACATCGAGCAAGATCCGCAAGTCCGCCGACAGGAAAGTAAGAAGATCGCGGATCTTCGCCGCGAAAGCTTCCGCAGCGGCCCCCGTCCGACGCGCCATTTCCGCCGTGCCCGGACGATCGGCGACTCGTGATGCCAAAATGCGGATGTCACCGTTGGCAGACACCCAGTCGGCCATCTCCGAGAGCCGTGACCACTGCGACGATCCTCCCGACCAGGTCTGGCCGAACGCGGCGCGTCCAAGATTATCCGCCGTGTCGAGTGCTCCCTTTCCGGCCCGAGCTGCGGCGAGCCTCTCTAGCATCGCCACGCGCTGGCCGTTGGTCTCTGGCAGCGACCTTGCGAGTGGGACGAATGCCCTGTGTGCCTCTGCGATCTCTTTCAGCAGCGGCGCTGCCTGGGTAAGGACGATCTCGTCCGGCACGACGGCGTTTTGAAATAACGACGGCGCACTGTTTCCTACCTCGATCCACAGGTCCGACGTAAGCCGCGACGCTTCGTCGAGCAGTGCCCTGACCTGCTGGCAGCGCGTCGCGACCGCGCTCCTGTCCGTCAGGCGGCTTGCGATCGTTCGCGCTTCAGTCCCCAGTCCGCGCAGACTCCGCATCCAGAGCACAAGGCTTTCGAGCGGCATCGGATCGGTCTTCTCGCCGCGCCAGTCGGCGCCGAATGCGGCACGGCCGAGACTGTCGCCTTCCCTTATCGCTGCGCGAGCTTCCTTACCCTTCTGCAGCAGGTCGAGAATGCGGACGGTTTCCTCCGGATCCGCCTCCGGCATAACGGTTCGAAGAAGCGCTTTCGCCTTTCTCCAGTCACCGCTCAGGAACTTCAGCATCCTACCGCCGTGGATCGCCACGGCGGTGCGGGCCGGGGCAAGATCTAAGTCCCAGGCCTGGTCATTCACCTTCCCCGAAAGCTCGTTGCGGATCTGTCTGTACGTTCCGACGGCTTCCGCAAGGTCGCTCGCTTGGTCGAGGCCCCTCTCCCAGATCGCTGCTACGAATGCGTCAGGACTTGCATCAGGCGCCTCTGCGACTCTCTCACCGATCGCGACCAGCCTTCCGATCGACCCCAGGCTCGGGGATGCGTTGACACCCAGCATCTGCTTGAGCGAGGCGGCCGCCTGAAGGAAGCGTGGAAGGAGGCCGTCGAGATGAACCACGTTGGCGAGACCGGACGAGGCGAATCCAGGCGGGAGCCGTCTGAAGGACCCGATCATAGCCGTCGGATCCGTTGTCCATGCCTCGGCATTCATTTCACCCTCGACGAGGGTGGAGAGACGGGAGAGTTCCGTCCCGTCACGCAGCAGCTTTCCGATTTCACCGCGCGACGTTTCCCATGTTTCGGACGCGAGCGCTTCCGATCCGAAATCTGCAGGGCACTTCGCAATACGCTCGGCAGTCGCGATAGATCCCTTGAACTCACCGATTGATTTCGACGGATCCCGATGTAGCAGGGCATCTACTTTTACCATCGAGGCTCTCAAGGTCTCCAAGTCGGAGGATGTCTCCTTGAGCCGCACGGTGAGGCGCTCGAGATCCAGTGGCGTGATGCCCTGGAGCCCGACGCCGTTCCACGGATGCCGGGATGGTAAACCGATGTCATCGATGCGCTGTGCGAGCTCTGTCAGGAGTGCGAGTTTCCTCTCGCGCGCTTCAGGATCCCATGATGTAGCTCCCGTCAGTTCGATATCCGACGGAGCGACCCCATTTCTCCTCAACCGCGAGAGATGGCCGATGACCTGGTACGGTGAAAGTTCATATGGAGAAAAGACCCTATGTATGCGTTCAGGGTGGGCATTGAGGCTGTCCCTCGCCTCCTGAATTCTCCTGTCCACTGCATCCGCTGCCTCGCCCTTCGGTGCGCCCAGTTCCCAGACATGCTGGAGTTCAGCGAGCACGGCTCGCTTGTTGGCCTTGTTCGAGTGCAGCTCGAGGCACGCGTCGCCGACCCCCGTTTGATCCAGGCGCCGCTTGACGACTTCGAGCGCCGCCATCTTCTCGGCTACGAACAGCACCGTTTTTCCGTCTGCGACGGCTGCGGCAATGATATTCGCGATGGTTTGGGACTTCCCGGTTCCCGGCGGTCCCTGGATAACGAGGTTTCTACCTTTGCGGGCTTCATGAATGGCGACGGTCTGCGAGCTGTCCGCGTCGACGATGTGCGTCATCTCGAAGGGAGAGATATGTGCGTCGACCTTGTCGTCTTCGCTCATGAGATCGTCAGTTCGCTGGAAGCCGTTCGAAACTAGCGACGTGATCAGTTCGCGGTCGGTGAACTTACCAGTAGCGGGCCACAATGCCGGATCCAGATCCCGGTACATCAGAAATTTGGCGAAGCTGAAAAAGCCTAGGACGATGTCGTCGCGCTGGACAGACCAGTTCGGTTTGATCGAGATCGCGGCTTCAACTTTCGAAGCGTAGTCGTCGAACTGGAAGTCGTCGGAGGATTCGAAATCCGGCATCCGGATCTTGTGAACCCTGTCGAGGAAGGCCTCAAGGGAAAGATTGGACGAGAAGTCTTCGGGACGCGCTCGGAGCTTGAAGCGCTCGGCAGCGCTGCCGCGTTCGAGGGTGACCGGAATGAGGATCAGAGGCGCGTAACGGATGTTCTCGGCATTGTGGGGGTCGATCCATTTCAGCGTCCCGATTCCCAAATAGAGGATGTTGACTCCTTGCTCTTCTTCGAGGGTTCGGGCATCGAAATAAAGATCGAGAAGGCGCTTCTGGAGCGCATTCGGCGTCATCCGCGTCTGCAACTTCGAGTCGGCGTGTCGAACGAGCTTGCCAGCATCGTCCCGGTCGTCGTCATCCGGGAGTGCGAGCTCTATCAGCTCCTCTCCGGCATCATCACCCTTCGGCTCGCGCCCCTTCGCTCCGGCCAGAAAGGTCATCGCCTTTCCTTCGGTGACCAGGATCCTGAATATCTCGGATGACTGCTCGTCAACGATATCGATTGTCTTGGCGCTTTTCGAAAAACGCGGAACGTTCAGAAGTCGGTTTCTCGCCGAGAGGTCGAGCAGTTCCGTGCGGGCACGTTCGATCTTGGCTTCGACCGACAGACTGCTCTGGAATAGCGACTGCTCGGACACTTCTTCGGAATTGACAGCAATATCAGACATTAACGCACCTCTTCCCCTTCCGGAGGAGTGATGCATAATCGCGGCACGATGGTCCAGAGGTTAATTAGCAACTAGCGCGTTTATTCTGAGTATACTTAAAGACGGCAGCAGAATTTTTGACGCATCCTTGCCAGGGTGTAGGATCTACCATCCGCGGCAGACGACGGCTTTCGATCTAGCCGTTTTCGTCCGGCGGTACCCGCGCCCGCTCGAGCAGAACGCGCCATCGTGTGACATAACCATCGATGAACTGCTTCTGTATCCCGCCAATGGTCATTCTCGCGGTTAGATTGTCGAGGTCGAAATCTTCAAGTGGGATATCGGGAGATACATATTTCAACGTGTACCGGAAGGTCTCCTCCCAGCTACGACGAATACCCACGCTCTCGTCTTCAAGGTTTTTGCGCTGCATATCTATAAGTTCTGCCAGGGTCATTCGTCGAGAACATGGCCTTTGCTGGGGAGGGAAGCATGCTCCCGATACCGACACAGAGCCGAGAGCCGTCCGGA
>Ga0307513_10005067_pt1 | contig 17439 bp, 15 predicted proteins | sample 15_EM_MG_FD_202174 | JGI IMG/M metagenome (GOLD analysis project Ga0307513, IMG submission 202174) | Populus trichocarpa ectomycorrhiza microbial communities from riparian zone in the Pacific Northwest, United States - 15_EM | ecosystem: Host-associated > Plants > Roots > Unclassified | place... | reverse complement strand
GGTTTCGGCCAGCACCTGCGTCTCTTCGGCATAGGGCGTGAACGAGATCGCGATCATCACGTCGCCGGCACGCAGCGAGCGCAGCTGTGCCTCATGCATGCTGCCCAGCGCGGTGAGCAGCTGGATGCGCTTGTCGGTGTGCTGCAGCGCGTAGCCCAGGTAGGCCGCGACGGGGAAGGACCGGCGTGCGCCGGCGATCCACACCGAGTCGGCCTTGACCAGCAGCTCCACCGCTTTCACGAAGGTGGGCGCATGCAACGAGCGCTGCAGCTCCTGCATGTCGGCGATGCTGCTGCCGAGGAACTCGTGCGCGATGTCGACGCTGCTCGTCGGGCTCTGGCCGGCGGCGATCACCTCGCGGATGCGTGACTGGTAGTTGCGGCTCGGCACGATCTGCTTCGAGATGCCGTCGCGAAACAGCTTCTGCATTTCGGTGAAACCCGAGAAGCCGAAGTGCTTGGCAAAACGGATCACCGCCGAGGGCTGAACGCCGCATTGCGCGGCCATCTCCTGGATGCCCTCGAGGCCGATGTGTTCGCGGTGCTGCTCCACGTGGCGCGCAATCAGCTTGAGCTGCTTGCTCAGCGAATCGAACTCCTTGGAGATGCTCTTGAGCAGGCGCTCGATGGTGGGCTTGGGTGGGCTCGTGGCCATGGGAAGGTGAAGGCGCGAAGGGAATACCCGCAGTATAGAAAGCGCCGCGGCAGAAAAAGAAATGGTTTTCCACTAGAAAACAAAATAGAAAAATAATTGCAATCTGCGAATACGACTTCTAGAATTTGTGGCGTCTCGATGCGTGGCTCTGTGTCTGTTGCCGACGCGTTGCATGGACGACCAACAACATATGGAGACAAGATGAAATCGACACCCTTGAAGATGCTCGCCAAGACCCTGGCCGCGAGCGCGCTGGTGGCCCTGAGCGCAGCGGCGCATGCCGACAAGTACGTGCTCATCAGCCACGCGCCCGACTCCGACTCGTGGTGGAACACGATCAAGAACGCCGTCAAGCAGGCCGGTGAAGACTACGGCGTGCAGGTCGACTACCGCAATCCGCCGAGCGGCGACCTGGCCGACATGTCGCGCCTGATCGAGCAGGCGGCGGCGGCCGGCTACGACGGCGTCATCACCACCATCGCCGACTACCAGGTGCTGCAAGGCAGCCTCGGCAAGGTCACGGCGAAGAAGATCCCGCTGATCACGATCAACTCGGGCACTACCGAGCAGAGCGAGAAGCTCGGCGCCGTGATGCACGTGGGCCAGCCCGAGTACGAAGCAGGCAAGGGCGCAGGCGAGCGCGCCAAGGCCAAGGGCGTGAAGAGCTTTCTGTGTGTGAACCACTACGCCACCAACCCGGCCTCGTTCGAGCGCTGCCGCGGCTTCGGCGATGCGATTGGCGTCGACTACAAGAAGTCCACGCTCGACGTGGGCGACGACCCGACCACTATCGAGTCCAAGGTCTCCGCCTACCTCCGCCAGAATCCGACGACCGGTGGCGTGCTCACGCTCGGCCCCACCTCCGCCCATCCGACGCTGAAGGCGCTGGAGAAGATGGGCCTCAAGGGCAAGATCTGGATGGCCACCTTCGACCTGTCGGATGAAATCTCCAAGGGCATCAAGGACGGCTCGGTGCAGTTCGGCATCGACCAGCAGCCCTATCTGCAGGGCTACATCCCGGTCGCCGTGCTGGCCACGATGAAGAGCACGAAGTCCACCGACCTGAAGAAGGTGGCCGATGCGGTCAAGGCCAATCCCAAGACCCAGGCGCGCTTCACCGAGTACGGTCTCACGCCGGCCTTCGGTGCGCGCCACATCGGCTCGGGCCCGGGCTTCGTCACCAAGGACAACATCGGCAAGGTCGAGAAATACGCCGGGCAGTACCGCTGAGCCTGACGCAGAACCACCGTTTGACCTGAGCCCGTACTCCGCTCGCCCTGAGGTATCGAAGGGTAGCGATGGGCACGGCGCTCCCCCTCTGGGGCGAACGGAGCTTGATTTGATATGAGGACCGCTACATGACCACTCACGCTCACCCCGTGCAGGAGACCTTCATGCCCCCTCCGCCCAGCGTTGCGCCGGTCGCTGCGGCCGATGAACGCATGCGCACCGTCAGCCCCTGGCGGCGCTTCCTGGCCCGGCCCGAGTTCGGCTCCATTTCGGGCGCGGCCCTTGTGTTCGTGCTGTTCGGCCTCTCGGCCGGAGGCTCCGGCATGTTCAGCATGGAAGGCGTCGTCAACTGGGGCACGGTGGCCGCCTTCCTCGGCGTGATCTCGGTCGGCGCGGCGCTGCTGATGATCGGCGGCGAGTTCGATCTCTCCATCGGCTCGATGATCGGCTTCGCCGGGATGATGCTGTCCATCCCCGCGCTGTACTGGGGTTGGCCGCTGTGGTTGTCGTGCCTCTTCACCTTCGGGCTGTGCATGCTGCTCGGTGCCTTCAACGGCTACCTGGTGGTACGAACGGGCCTGCCCTCGTTCATCGTCACGCTGGCCTTCTTCTTCATGCTGCGCGGGCTGTCGCTGGCGATCTCGGTACAGCTCACCGGCAAGACCATCATCAGCACCAACGGTGACACGGTGCTGCGCGAGCTCACGCAGACCGACGCGCTGTTCAGCGCCTTGTTCAGCGGCCACGTGTTCACCGAGCTCTTCAACTGGCTCGCGCGCATCGGCCTGCTGCCGGCACGCGACGACGGCAGCGCGCTCGCGATCGGCGTGCCCAAGGTCGTGATGTGGTGGCTGCTGCTCACCGCGGCCGGCGCCTTCACACTCGCGAAGACTCGTTTCGGCAACTGGGTGCTGGCCGTTGGCGGCGACGTCAATGCGGCCAAGAACACCGGCATCCCGGTGCCCTTCGTGAAGGTCATGCTGTTCGTGATCATGGCCGCGTGCTCTACGCTGTTCGCCGTGCTGCAGGTGGCCGACGCCGGCTCGGCGGCCGCCGACCGCGGCCTGCAGAAAGAGTTCGAGGCCATCATCGCCGCGGTGATCGGCGGCTGCCTGCTCACCGGCGGCTATGGCTCGGTGGTGGGCGCGTCGATCGGCGCGCTGATCTTCGGCGTGGTGCAGATCGGCATCGGCTACACCAGCATCGACAACAACTGGTACCGCGTGTTCCTCGGCTTGATGCTGCTGATCGCGGTGCTGTTCAACAACTTCATCCGCAAGCGCGTGGCGCTCGGCCGGCGTTGAAGGAGCGATGCCATGAGTGACTACATCCTCCAGCTTGAGGCCGTCAGCAAGTACTTTGGCGCGGTGATCTCATTGAACGAGGTCACGCTGCGGCTCAAGCGCGGCGAGGTGCATTGCCTGCTCGGCGACAACGGTGCCGGCAAGTCCACGCTGATCAAGACGCTGGCCGGCGTGCACCGCCCGAGCAAGGGCGAGTACCTGTTCGACGGCGAGCCGGTGCGTTTCCGCTCGCCGCGCCAGGCGCTCGACATGGGCATCGCCACCGTCTACCAAGACCTGGCGCTGGTGCCGCTGATGAGCGTGGCGCGCAACTTCTACATGGGGCGCGAGCCGGTGAAGAAGCTGTTCGGCTTCCTGCCGGTGATGGACCATGCGCTCGCCGGCGAAACGGCCTGCGCCAAGCTGGGCGAAATGGGCATCAAGGTGCGCGACGCCGACCAGATGATCGGCACCATGTCGGGCGGCGAGAAGCAGTGCCTGGCCATTGCGCGCGCCATCCACTTCGGCGCCAAGGTGCTGATCCTCGACGAGCCCACCGCGGCGCTCGGCGTGAAGCAGAGCGTCAACGTGCTGAAGCTGATCCGCAAGGCGCGCGAGCGCGGCATCGCCGTCATCTTCATCACGCACAACGTGAACCATGCCTACCCCGTGGCCGACAGCTTCACGCTGCTCAACCGCGGCAAGTCGCTCGGCACTTTTGCGAAGAGCGAGATCAGCAAAGAGAAGGTGCTCGACATGATGGCCGGCGGTGCCGAGATGCAGAAGCTGATGGCCGAGCTGGACGAGGTGACGATCTGAGATGAGCGACCTCCACATTCCCAGCGGCCGCCGCTTCGACCTGGCCTGCCTCGGCCGCCTGGCCGTCGACCTCTACGCACAGCAGGTCGGCAGCCGTCTCGAAGACGTGACCAGCTTCGCCAAGTACCTCGGCGGCTCGTCGGCCAACATCGCCTTCGGCGCGGCCCGGCTTGGCATGCGCGCGGCGATGGTCTCGCGCGTCGGCGACGAGCAGATGGGCCGCTTTCTCACCGAGACACTGCAGCGCGAAGGCTGCGACACTTCTCAGATTCAGATCGACCCGCAGCGACTCACCGCCCTCGTGCTGCTGGGCCTGAAAGACCGCGACACCTTCCCGCTGCTTTTCTACCGCGAGAACTGCGCCGACATGGCGCTCTCGGCCGACGCGATCAGCGAAGACTTCATCGCGCAGTGCCGCGCGCTGCTCATCACCGGCACGCACCTCAGCGCGCCTGGCGTGCGCGCCGCGTCGACCACCGCGCTGGCCTATGCCGAGAAGCACGGCGTGCTGCGCGTGCTCGACATCGACTACCGCCCCGTGCTGTGGGGCCTCACCAAGCGCGGCGAGGGCGAGAACCGCTTCGTCGAGAGCGAGGCCGTCACCGCGCAGCTGCAGGCGGTGCTGCCCGAGTTCGATTTGCTGATCGGCACGACGGAAGAGTTCTCCATCGCGGGTGGCGTGCCGGGCGACCTGCTGGCCTCGTTGCGCGAGGTGCGCAAGGTCACCAAGGCGGCATTCGTCGTGAAGCTGGGCGCTGCCGGCTGCTGCTTCATTCCCGGCGCCGTGCCCGCGCACATCGAAGACGCGCCCACCGTGCAAGGCGAACGCATCGAAGTGATGAACGTGCTCGGTGCTGGCGACGCCTTTGCCGCGGGCCTGCTCACCGGTTTTCTCAAGGGCCAGAGCTTCGAGGATGCCGCGCGGCTTGCCAACGCCTGCGGTGCCATCGTCGTCTCACGCCATGCCTGCGCGCCGGCCATGCCGACCCCGCAGGAGCTGAGCCATTGGTTCAGTGGCCAGCGCAACCCGAAGGTCGATTCCGATCAACAGCTGGCCCACCTGCACCGCAGCACCGTGCCGCGCAAGGCGTGGGGTGAGTTGTGCGTGATGGCCTTCGACCACCGCACCCAGTTCTTCGAGATGGCGCGCGAGGCTGGCGTCAGTGAAGAGCGCGTGCCGGCGCTGAAGAAGCTGCTGGTGCGCGCGGCCGAGCAGGTCGAAGCCACGCGCTCGCTGCACGGCCGCATCGGCGTGCTGATCGACAGTGTCTACGGCGCCGATGCACTCGCCTCGGCCACCGGCCGCGGCTGGTGGGTCGGCCGCCCGGTCGAGCTGCCCGGCTCGCGCCCGCTGTGTTTCGACGTCAACCCCTCCATCGGCTCGCAGCTCGTGAGCTGGCCGGCAGAGCAGGTGGTGAAGTGCCTGGTGCACTACCACCCCGACGACGAGACGGCGCTGCGCCTTGCGCAAGAGCAGCGCCTGCAGGAGCTGTGGATCGCCACGCGCCAGAGCGGCCATGAGTTGCTGCTGGAGATCATTACGCCGCGGACGATGGTCGAAGGCGCGGGTGAGGCCGACGCGGCCGTGCTGCGCACCGTCAAGCGCCTCTACAACCTCGGCTTCAAGCCCGAGTGGTGGAAGCTAGCGCCCATGGCGGCCGAGGGCTGGCAGGCGCTGGCCCAGCTGGTGGCCGAACGCGACCCGCAGTGCCGAGGCGCCGTGATCCTCGGGCTCAACCAGCCGCTGGCGCACCTGGCCGCGAGCTTTGCGCAGGCCAGCAACCCCATCGTCAAAGGGTTCATGGTCGGGCGTACGCTGTGGGCCACCGCTTCGCAGCAATGGTTGCGTGGCGAGCTGAGCGACACGGCCCTGGTCGACGACGTGGCGCGCAACTTCATCACGCTGGTCGACGCCTGGCTCGCCTCGCGGGCCGGCGCCGCGGCGCAACCGAGCAAGGTGGCTGCATGACAACAACCGTTCGCCTCACGATGGCCCAGGCCCTGGTGCGCCACCTCGCCGCGCTGCGCGTCGAGATGGCCGACGGCAGCGTGCAACCGTACGTCGGCGGCGTGTTCTCGATCTTCGGCCACGGCAACGTGGCGGGCATCGGCGAAGCGCTGGCCGCCGAGCGCGCCGTGCTGCCCACGCTGCGCGCGCACAACGAGCAGGCCATGGCGCATGCGGCCATCGCGTACGCCAAGGCGCAGTTCCGCCAGCGCATCATGGCCGTCACCACCTCGATCGGCCCGGGCGCCACCAACCTAGTTACCGCAGCGGCGCTGGCGCACGTGAACCGCCTGCCGGTGCTGCTGCTGCCCGGCGACGTGTTCGCATCGCGCGCGCCGGATCCGGTGCTGCAGCAGCTCGAAGACTTTCACCACGGCGACGTGTCGGCCAACGACTGCCTGCGCCCCGTCACCCGCTACTTCGACCGGCTGATGCGGCCCGAGCAGATCCTCACCGCGTTGCCGCGTGCCATCCAGGTGATGACGGACCCCGCGCTGTGCGGCCCGGTGTGCCTGGCGCTGCCGCAAGACGTGCAGACGCAGGCCTTCGACTGCCCCGAAGCGTTCTTGCAGCCCGCGCTGATCCGCTTCCGCCGGGCGCCGGCCGAGGCGGGCGAGATGCAACGCGCCGTCGCGCTGCTCAAGGCCGCCAAGCGGCCGCTCATCATTGCCGGCGGCGGCGTGCTCTACAGCCAGGCCTGGGAAGCATTGCGCAGCTTCGCGCAGGCGCACGGCGTGCCGGTCGCCGAATCGCAGGCCGGCAAGAGCAGCCTGCCCTGGGACGACCCGCTCAACACCGGCGCCATCGGCGTCACCGGCTCGCCCGCGGCCAATGCGCTCGCGCGCGATGCCGATGTGATCCTGGCCGTGGGCACGCGGCTGCAAGACTTCACCACCGGCTCGCACACGCTGTTCGGCCATGCGCAGCTGATCGGCCTCAACGTGCAGCCCTTGGATGCCGCCAAGTGGCACGGTGCCACGCTGGTGGCCGATGCGCGCGCGGGCCTCGAGCAGCTGGCCCGTTCGCTCGAAGGCTGGCAGGCCGAGCCGGGCTGGACATCGCGCGCCAAGGGGCTCGCGCAAACCTGGCGCGACCGCGTCACCGAGCTCACCACCGCCGAGCCGCAAGGCGAGCTGCCGTACGACGCCGAGGTGATCGGCGCGGTGCGCGACTCGGCCTCGTTCTCGCCGGCGACCGACGTGGTCGTCTGCGCCGCCGGCACGCTGCCGGCCGAGCTGCACAAGCTGTGGCGTGCGGCCGGGCCGGGCAATTACCACATGGAATACGGCTACTCGTGCATGGGCTACGAGATCGCCGGCGGCCTGGGCGTGAAGCTCGCGCGGCCGCAGCAAGAGGTCATCGTGATGGTGGGCGACGGCAGCTACATGATGATGAACTCCGAGATCGCGAGTTCGGTGATGCTCGGCCGCAAGCTCATCGTCGTGGTGCTCGACAACCGCGGCTACGGCTGCATCCACCGGCTGCAGCGCGCAAGCGGCGGCGAGCGCTTCAACAACCTGCTCGACGACTGCGTGCCCGAAGGCGGCAGCCGCTCGAGCATCGACTTCGCGGCGCACGCCGCCAGCATGGGCGCCGGTGCCGTGCATGTGGCAGGCGTGCGCGAGCTCAAGGCCGCGATGGTCAAGGCGCGCGCCTCCACCAAGACGCAGGTCATCGTCATCGACACCACGCCCGAGCGCACCACCGACGACGGCGGCTGCTGGTGGGAGGTGGCCATCCCCGAGGTCTCTGCACGCACTGAGGTGAACGACGCGCAGGCGCGTTACCAGGCCGACAAGGCAAATCAAAAGCTCTGAGCAAGGAACCACACCGTGAAACCCTGGAACGTGCGCATCGGCATCAACCCCATCTCGTGGAGCAACGACGACCTGCCCGCGCTCGGCGGCGAGACCTCGCTCGAGACCGCGCTGAGTGAGGGCGCCGAGATCGGCTACCAGGGCTTCGAGCTCGGCAACAAGTTCCCCAAAGACCCGGCCGCGCTGAAAGCCAAGCTCGCCGAATACGGCGTGGCCTGCGTCTCGGGCTGGTACTCCGGCCGCCTGGCCGAAGGCACGCTCGAGCAGGAGCTGCGAGACTGCATGGCCCACATGAGCAAGCTGCAATACAACGGCTGCAAGGTGGTGGTGTACGGCGAAGTGGCCGGCTCCATCCAGGGCCAGATCGACACGCCGCTTGCGAAGCGCCCGCGTTTCGCGAACGAGGCGCAATGGAGCGGCTACGGCAACCGCCTCAGCGCCTTCGGCGAGCACCTGCGAGAGACCTACGGCATCACGCTCGCGTACCACCACCACATGGGCGCTTATGTCGAGTCGCCGGAAGACGTGGACCACCTGATGGCCGTCACCGACCAGAGCGTGGGCCTGCTGTTCGACACCGGCCATGCGTACCACGGTGGCGCAAAAGACCCGGCGGCTTTGCTCGCCAAACACCTGAAGCGCGTGGTGCACGTGCACTGCAAGGACGTGCGGCCCGCGGTCGTCGCCCAGGCCCGCAACGACGGCTGGAGCTTTCTGCACGGCGTGATCAACGGCACCTTCACCGTGCCGGGCGATGGCGTGATCGATTTCAACGCGGTGCTGAGCACGCTGCATGCGGGCGGCTACGAAGGCTGGCTCGTCGTCGAGGCCGAGCAAGACCCCGCGGTCGCACCGAGCTATGCGTATGCGAAGAAGGGCTTCGACACGCTCAAGGGCATCGTCACAAGCTTGAACGGTTGACGGAAACGAAGGACGAAGGAATCGAGATGAGTCTGCTGGTCAAGGCGCGCCGCACCGGGCGCGAGATCGTCGAAGTCACGCCGCAGAGCGCGGGCTGGAAACACGTGGGCTTTCGCGCGGTGCGTCTCGCGGCTGGCGAAACGGAGCGTCTCGATACCGGTACCCGCGAACTGTGCGTGGTGGTGCTGCGCGGCACGGTCGACGTCAGCGTCGGCGGCAAGCTTCACCCGAAGCTCGGCACGCGCGACAGCGTGTTCGATGACCTGCCGCCCGCCGCCGTCTACGTGCCGCCCGCCCATGAGGTGGTGATCACCGCGCAGCGCGACGCCGAAGTGGCGCTGTGCTTCGCCCCCGGAACCGGCCGCCACGAGCCGCGCGTGATCGACCCGAAGACCATGACGCGCTCGGTGCGCGGCAAGGGCAGCAACACCCGCCACGTGCGCGACATCCTGCCGCAGACCGAGCCGGCCGAACACCTGCTGGTGGTCGAGGTCGTCACGCCTGCGGGCAACGCGTCGAGCTACCCGCCGCACAAGCATGACCGCGACGCCGCGCCCGAAGAGACGCAGCTCGAAGAGACCTACTACCACCGCCTCAACCCGCCGCAAGGCTTTGCCTTCCAGCGCGTCTACACCGACGATCGCAGCCTCGATGAATCCGTGGCCGTCGAAGACAGCGACGTGGTGATGGTCCCGCGCGGCTACCACCCCTGCGTGGCGCCGCATGGGTACGACCTGTACTACCTCAACGTGATGGCCGGCCCGGGGCGCGTGTGGATCTTCAAGAACGATCCGGCGCATGAGTGGATGTTGAAGTAGGGCGTGCTTCTTCTGGGACCGGCAAACATCGAGGCCCGTCGGCTTTGAGATAGCCTTCTGACACCGTGCTGCCACCTGCCAGTCCCTTGCCGTTGCTCTACAGCTTTCGTCGCTGCCCCTATGCCATGCGGGCGCGCATGGCCTTGCTGCAGGCGAGGCGGAGCTTCAATGCGGTCGAGGTCGTCCTGCGCGACAAGCCGGCCGAGCTTCTGCGTTTGTCGCCCAAGGGCACGGTGCCGGTGCTGCAACTGCCCGACGGGCGTGTGCTGGACGAGAGCTGGCACATCATGCGGTGGGCGCTTGAATCCGAAGACCGCGCGGGCTGGTGGTGCCGCGCCCAGGCTGCCGACAATCTGGCGCTGCTACAGCGCAACGACGATGCCTTCAAGCACTGCCTGGATCGCTACAAGTACCCGGAGCGCTACCCCACAGAAGCGCACCCCCAAGACGCGCTGCGCGCACAGGCCGTGGCGGCGTTGCTCGTTCCACTCGAAGGCAGATTGCAAGGCGCGCCCTATCTCGGTGGAGACCAACCATGTGCCACCGACCTCGCGATCTTTCCCTTCGTGCGCCAGTTCGCTGCGGTCGAGCCGCACTGGTTCGAGAGCCAGCCGCTGCCTGCACTTCAGGTCTGGCTGGCGGCGTGGCTGGGCAGCAGCCTGTTCGCGGCCTGCATGGCCAAGCTGCCGCTCAAGACGATCGTGGCGTTCCCTGCGCCGGCTGCCTGAACCCAGGGCTACAGACGGCGCGGACTGGCATCACTTCAACCGCCGCGACACCGCGCCGGTCACCGCCCTCGCCACCACGCGCAGCGGCCCATTCCCCCAGCCACTGGCGTCCACCAGCCCCAGCACGTCGCGCACGGCCGGCTCCATCGTCGCCAGCATCCACTGCCGAAAGGCCCAGCGGGTGCCGAGTGGCACCGTCAGCTTCACCACGTCGCGCAGGCACATGCGGGCCAGGCATTCGCCTTCGGGCGGGTGGCGCGCTTCATAGGCCTGCTGGAATTGGCGCCATTGGGGCAGCGTTGCCGGCAGCTCGGTGATGTGCATCTCCTGCCCGACGCGCTGCCAGAAGGCGAGCAGCAACGGGTCTTCCTCTGCATCGAGCTTCACCCGCGCATGCACCGCGTTCCAGCGCAAGGGCTCCAGGAAGAAGGTGGCCAGCACGTAGCGGTAGTCATCGGCATCGGCCTTCACGTGGCGGTGCGCCTCGCGCAGGCGCTGCACTGCCAAGCGACCGGCTTCGCTGTCGAAGCCATGGCAGACCAGCTCGCGCAGCGTCTGCCGCGTACGTGCCAGACGGGCCTGCGTCTCGCTCACCAGCAACGCGTGGCCGTACAGCGTCGTCACCAAATGCGCGACGCCCATCATGCGGATCAGCGCCAAGTAGGTACCGATGCGAAAGCTGAGCCGGTGGCGGCCGTAGTAGAGCTGTTCGATCTGCATCGGCCGGAGGTTATACCGGGGGCCAGACATTCAGCGCGCGCCTGTGTTTCGTCTGCTGCGCCCTGGCTTCGCGCCACGGGGTGTTTCGCCACCGTGGGGCGGCCAGAGTGGTGTTTCAACCGGTTTATGCACCCGCCTTGCGCGGCGCACAAGAGGTTGCCAGCATGTCCGTGCCCATCAGCAACTCCCCCGTTCGTCCTCTTTCAACACGCTCGTCTCAGCCCGATGAAGGCGCGCGGACGTCGCATGAAGGCTGGGCACAGCGGCCGCACGTTGATGACGCGATGGCAGGGTGGGCTCGACGGGCGCCTTCGGCAGACACCTTGGCGCCGAGGCAAACCGGGCTGCCTGCCATGCAGCCAGATTCGAAGACGGCGGGCGATCTGACCCACACGGTGCTGCAGGCCAAGCTGGCCGCCGACGTGTACCTGGATCACAAGGACTTGCCGGCCGGCACGTCCAGCGTGCCCGGCTGGCGAGACGTGAGCCACGACGCCGACAAGCTCGCGCGCTATGGGCTCGCCCCCGAAGACCTGCAGGCAGCGGGCAAGTCGAGCTTCCGTGCGCGGCTCTACGAGCCGGCCGCGCCGGGGCAGGCCGCCCAGCTGGTATTCCGCGGCACGCAGGATCGGCATGACTGGAAGGCGAATCTGATGCAGGGCCTGGGCCTCAGTTCAGATCACTACGAGCGCGCCGCGTCGATCGGCCGCAAGCTCGCTGGCGATGCCGACGTGCAGCTGGTTGGCCATTCGCTCGGCGGCGGCCTGGCCAGTGCCGCCGCGCTCACGAGCGGCAAGCCGGCAACCACCTTCGATGCGGCGGGGCTCCATTCCAGCACCCGGCGATCGTTGAGCGGCGATGGCAAGTCATTGCACAACGGGGTCGAGATCACGGCCTATCACATGAAGGGCGAGGCCCTCACCTCGCTGCAGAGGAACACGCCCATACCAGAAGCACTCGGCAGGTCCGTCTCGGTGCCGGATTCCGCGGCACCCAAGGTGGTGGAGGTGCTGGCACGCGTGCCCACCCTGGGGCTGCTGTCGCTCGGGGCACGTGCCGTCAGAAAGGTGCATCGCCATTCGATGGCGCCCATGATCAGCAGCCTCGAAGCGGCGGCCAAGACGCCCGGCAGCCTGGCCGACAAGGCACGTGACAAGAGCGTTCCGCCTTTCGGGCACTTCAGCAAGAGTTCGCAACAGATCCACGCGGCGCTCAGCGATGACGGGGTGACGCACAGCCCTGCAAGCCTGCGGAAAATACGCTCTCGCTTGAACACCGAGGCGCAGTTCGTGCTCGATTTTGCAGCCCATCGCCGCGCGGGCAAAGACATGCCGCTCGAATCAGCGCCGCAGCGCAAGCTGGCCGCGGAGCTGGCAACCGAGCTGCCGCCCGGCATGCCGCCGCACGAAATGGAAACGCAGCTGGCAGCCATGGAGCAGCGTGCAAGCGAGATCCGTGCGTACTTGCAAGCTCCGGCGGCCGAGTCGCCACATGCGCCTGCAGGCATGCGGGAGGCGAAGGCCTTCTGACGACGACAGGCGCCGTCGAGTCACGGCCACCGGTAGATGCCGATCAGCACGCACATCGCCAGACACATGGTGGCGTTCCCCAGGCTGACCACCACCAGTTTGTTGACGCGCTGCCCGTTGTTCTCGTAGGCCCAGCCCGCCATCGACGCATTGGCGCCCACCCACGCGATCCAGGTGAACAAGGAATGCTGGCTCGAATCACCGCTCGCGTGAACGGCCCACATGGTGGGCAGGTAGGTCAGCAGGCGAGTCGAATTGAAGAGGACGAACGCAGCATTCAGAACGGCGAGATAGCGCGAGCGAAGGCTTCCACGGCTGCGCTTGAACGGTGACTCGTGGTCCGGTTCGAGGGTTCGTGCATTCATCTTGGCTCCTTGTCCTTGCCGACGGCGTCGGCTCGAAGGCAAGTGTCTCGACGACACAGGCTGCGCGTCCCAAGCGAGTTCTCAAGAAACTCTGAAGGATTGGGAGTCCTGGCCGATCAGAAGACGCGGCTGGGCGAAGGGCCTCAGTTCGCCGGAAGGCCCGCCTGTCGGAGCAGTTCGACGACCTGTTCGATCTGCTTCGCATGCGGGTCTCCGCTCGATGGCGGCAAGCGCGAACGCACGGCCTGCAGGCTGTTGAACACGGTTCGTTCGCGAAGGAATGCCACCCAGGCAGTCGCACTCCGGGTCGCGCCCAGCTGCTGCGCCGCTGCGGCGCCGGTCAGGTAGCAGGTGGAGAAGTCGGGGTTGACCGCCATCGCGCGCTGGGACTCTTCGAGTGCGAGTTCGTAGTCGCCCATCGCCAGCGCCGCCCAGGCCTTGGAGAGGTGCCACACCACGCGCAAGGGCTCTCGCGGGCTCAGCGCAAACGCGCGGTTGCAGAGTTCGTAGGCTTCTTCCGGGTGACCGCGGCGGGTGCGGATGAGTGCCAGCAGTCCATACGCCGGCGCATGCGAGTTGCTCAGGCGCAGCGTGTGCCGCAGCGCCTCTTCGGCCCGCGCTGCTTCTCCCAGGCCGTAGGCGACCAGGCCCAGCACGTAGTAGGCGTCGGGGTCGCGCGGCCCGAGGTCGATCGAGCGCTCGGCGTGCGCAAGGGCTTGTCGCAGCAGCTCTTGCGGGGGCGTGCCGGCCCAACCGAACTGGGCTTCGCGCCAGCGGCAGAAGGCCAGACAGGTCGACGCCAGTGCCGAGCGCGGATCGAGGGCCAGCGCCTCGTCGGCCCACTGCGATGCGCGTTCGTTGCTCTGCCTGGTCTCGGGCCGGCCGAACAGTTCGAGCCAGGACCGTGTTGCCAGCACGATGGCCTGCGGATGGCCGAGCTCGGACGGCGCCGAGGTCCGCGCCGACTGGTCCAGCAGCTCGAAGTTCAAGGCGCGCGCCAGCCGCCCCGATACCAGCTGGCCCGCGTCAGGCCAGGACGCGAGAGGCAGATCGATTGCGTCGGCCCAGCTTTGCGTTCCCTGGCTGGTGTCGACAAGCTGCACCGTGGCCTGCAGGCTGGGGCCGCGCAGTTCCAGCAGCCCATCGACGACGTAGCGGACACCGAGCTGCCGGCTGATCTCTTTCGGCGGCAGCGCGTGGCCGACGTAGCTCAGCATGGTGCCGCGGGCAACCACCACCAGCCCGGGCTGCCGCGACAGATCGGCGATGAGGTCGTCGGCCAGGCTCTCGCTGACAAAGGCATGGCTGTCAGGCAGACCGCGTGTGCGAAACGGAAGCACGGCGATCGAGCGCGGGCCGAGGGTGGCCGCCGCCGGCTCGGCGGCGGGTGGTGGCTGATGAGCCTCGCGATCCACCGGTGCCACGAGCCGGTAGCCCTTGCGGGGTACCGTGTCGACATGGTCGGGGCCGAGCACCTTGCGCAGCTGGGCGATGGCCTCGTACAGCGAACCCGGTGTCACGATGACGCCGGGCCAGACGCTGTCCATCAACTGGTCGGTGCTGACCAGTTCACCCGGTGTCTGGGCCAGTACGCTCAGCAGCCGCATGGTGCGCGGCTCCAGCTTGACAACCCGCCCGTCGGCCCGGAGTTCGTCCACGCTCGGGTCCGCGGCCCAGCGGCCGACGGTGAATCGCGATCGAAGGTCTGATGTGGGGGACATGCGGCTGCCGTGCTGTGCGGCCCATCTTAAGGAAATCCTCAGACGAATCTGCGGTCCCGCTCAGGACTTCGGAGGCGCATTCGATGACCATGGCGGCACTGTTCATCAATCGTCGCCTTCCGGGGAGAAGCACCATGACCCGCTTCATTCGACTGCTGCTCGTGGCACTTGCCGTCCAGACTTCCGCAGTCGCTCAAACGACAGGCTGGCCGGCCAAACCCATTCACTTGATCGTGCCGTTTGCCGCCGGCACCGCGCCCGATGTCATCGGCCGCCTGCTCGCCGACAGCCTGGCCGAGTCGCTGGCCGTGCCGGTGGTGGTGGAAAACCTGCCGGGTGCCGGCGGCACCATCGGTGTCGACCACGTCGCGAAGGCCGCCGGCGACGGCTACACGCTCGTGCTGTCGGGCGACGCCGCCATCGTGGTCGGCGACCACTACGGCGTCAGGAAACAGTACGACCCGTCGCGCGACCTGACGCCGATCACGCAGGTGGCGGCCACGCCCAACATCGTGGTCGTGAGCAACGAGCTGCAGGTCAAGACCTTGCAAGACTTCGTGGCGCTGGCGCGCAGCCAGCCGGGCCGGTTCAGCTATGCGTCGGCGGGCAACGGCACCTCGTCGCACCGGGGCGGCGAGTTGCTCAACGCGCTCGCGGGGCTGGACCTGGTTCACGTGCCGACGACAGGCAGCCCGATGCCCGATGTCATCTCCGGGCGCATCCAGCTCTTCTTCGCCAACGCTGCCGCGCTGCCGCTGGTGCGCGAAGGCAAGGTCCATGCGCTGGCGGTGTCGTCGCTCCAGCGCCTGCCGGGTGCGCCCGACCTGCCCACAGTGGCAGAGTCCGGCTACCCCGGCTTCGAGGCGGTCGCGTGGTTTGGGCTGCTGGCGCCGAGCGGCACCTCACCCGACATCGTGGCCCGGCTGCAGGCGGAGACCGGCAAGGCGCTCACACGGCCCGCGGTGCGGGACAAGCTGCAGGCCATGGGGGCGGTGCCGCTCGGCTCCACACCGCAGGCCTTCACCTTGCTGATCCAGAGCGAGACAGCGAAGTGGAGCGCATCACCGGCCCGCCATTGAGGGCGGCCCTCAGGCCTCGCGGACATCGGCCACCGGGTTGTTGCCGAAGTCCGCGCGCGCCAGAAACTTCAGCACCTTGGCGGCGGCCTGTTCGGGCGTGTCGAGCTGGCCCGCGGTCTTCAATCCGACGAAGCGCTCGCGCTCGGGGAACAGCGCCGGGTCGGCCTGGCGCAGCTGCACTTGCATGTCGGTGTCGATGACACCCGGCGCCAGCGAGACCACGCGCGCGCCATTCGGCCGGTCGGCTTCTTCCAGCGCGACCGCGCGCGCCAGGTGGTCCATGCCGGCCTTGGCGGCGCAATACGAGGCACTGCCCGCCATCGCGCGCCGGCCGAGCCCCGACGAGATCAGCAAGACCTTGCGCGGCACGGCCCAGCCGGCGGTGGCACGCAGGAAAGCGGCCGTCAGCAGCACCGGCGCTTCGAGGCCCACGCGCAAGGCGTTCGACAGGTCCTCACCCGACGTGCCTGACAGCGGCCGGGTGGCGAGACGACCCCGGCGTTGTTGATCAGCGTGACGGATGCCCAGCGCGTGACCTCGCTCTTCGCCAGCCAGTCTTCGAGATGACGGGCCGCGGCCAGCGGCTCGGCCAGGTCCAGCGACCAGCCCAGCAACTCACCGCCGGGCGGCACCGGCAGCTCGGTGCGCTTGCGGGCGATGGCAACGACGACGTGGGACTGCGCCAGCAGCTGGCGGCTCATCGCCAGCCCCAATCCGCGCGACGCCCCGGTGATGACGGTGAGGTGTTGGTTCATGCCTTCACTGTAGCCCCACGGCCATCTGGCAGCGCCTTCGCGCAGAGATGTCGGCCCCGGCCGAGGTGGGGCTTCAGCCGCTGAATCACGCCCGGCACGTCGATGGGGAATACTCGGCGTCGACGCGTTGCCGGGCCGGTCCGTCAGCGCCACTGAATGAGCACGCGACGCCATGCCCGACCCGAACTTCTTTCATGTGGACGTGTTTGCCACCCGGCTCTTGACGGGGAACGGCTTGACCGTCTTCCTGCACACCGAGGGCTGGTCCGCAGCGGCCATGCAGCGCATCACGCAGGAGATGAAGCAGTTCGAATCGATCTTCCTTTCGGACGTGAGCGTGGCTGGCGCCCGCGCCCGGGTGTTCACGGTCGAGGAAGAGTTGCCGTTTGCAGGCCACCCCGTGCTGGGTGCCGCAGCGGTGCTTCACCGTGCGTTGGCGCCCGCAGCTGCCAGCTGCTCATGGGTCATGAGGCTGGCCGCCGGCGACATTGCGGTCACCACGAAGGCGCTGGGCGACCACCATCTGGCTGAAATGAACCAGGGCACCGCGGTGTTCGGCGAAGCGATCGCGCTGGCCGACTTGCACCCGATCCTGGCGCGGCTTGGTTTGCAGGCGCACGATCTGTCGCCGGGGATTCCGCCGCAAGTGGTCTCGACGGGCCTGCCGTATCTGATTCTTCCGGTCCGACCCGAGGCCTTGGCGCAGGCCGCGATCAACGGCCCGGACCTGGAGGCCTTGCTCGGCGCCTTCGACGCCAAGTTCGTTTTGGTGCTCGATGTGGCGGCCCGCGAGCTGAGAACCTGGGACAACCTCGGGGAGGTGGAAGACGTGGCCACCGGCAGTGCAGCCGGGCCGACGGCCGCTTACCTCTTCGGCCTCGGCCTCGCCGATCCCGAACAACCGCTGGAGCTCGTGCAAGGGCGGTTCGCCGGCCGCCCGAGCCGGCTCACGGTCAGGCAGGATGAGCAGGGCTGCGTTCTGGTGAGCGGCG
>Ga0307513_10005066_pt1 | contig 17440 bp, 19 predicted proteins | sample 15_EM_MG_FD_202174 | JGI IMG/M metagenome (GOLD analysis project Ga0307513, IMG submission 202174) | Populus trichocarpa ectomycorrhiza microbial communities from riparian zone in the Pacific Northwest, United States - 15_EM | ecosystem: Host-associated > Plants > Roots > Unclassified | place... | reverse complement strand
GGGCGAGGCGTTGAGCTGTACGTGGAGCACGTCGACACACTCGTGATCGGGGCCGGACAGGCGGGGCTCTCGGCTGCCTACGGGCTGCGCCGGGCCGGCGCGGACTTCGTCGTGCTCGACGCCGACGACGGCCCCGGCGGGGCCTGGCAGCACCGCTGGGACTCGTTGCGCCTCGATGCCACCCACCGCGTGTCCGACCTGCCCGGCATGCCGTTCATCCCGGACGACGTGACCCGGCCGGCCAACGAGGTCGTGCCCGCCTACTACGCTGCCTACGAGCAGGAGTTCGATCTCCCCGTCCGGCGACCGGTGCACGTCCACGCCGTCCGCCACGCCGATCCCGACCTGCTCGTCGAGACCGACCGCGGCGACTGGACCACCCGCACACTGATCAACGCCACCGGCACCTGGACGCACCCGTTCGTGCCGACCGTGGCCGGCCGGTTCGGCGGCCGGCAGCTGCACGTCGCGAACTACGCTGGGCCGGCCTCGTTCGCCGGGCAGCGGGTGGTCGTGGTCGGCGGCGGATCGTCGGCCGTGCAGCTCCTGCTGGAGATCGCGCCGTTCGCCGCCGCGACCACATGGGTCACCCGCCACGAGCCGATCTGGCACGACGGGCCGTTCACCGAGGACTTCGGCCGTGCCGCCGTCGCGCTCGTCGACGAGCGCGTGCGGGCAGGGCTCGCCCCGGGCAGCGTCGTCTCGGTGACCGGACTGGCCCGCACGCCCGCCGTGATCGCCGGGCAGCAGGCCGGCATCCTCGACCGGAAGCCGATGTTCGCCCGGCTCGTCGACGACGGCGTGGAGTGGGCCGACGGCACCCGGGTCGCTGCCGACGTCATCCTCTGGGCGACGGGTTGGCGGGCCGCCCTCGACCACCTTGCGCCCCTGCACCTGCGCGGCCCCGGTGGCGGCATCGTCATGGACGGCACCCACGTGGTCGCCGACCCGCGCATCCACCTCGTCGGCTACGGGCCCAGCGCGTCGACGATCGGCGCCAACCGGGCCGGTCAGGCCGCCGCCCGCGAGCTCACCCGGCTGTTGCACACACAGCAGGCCGCCTGAGATCAGTACAGGACGCTCGGCAGGTAGGCCCCCTGCGGCGGGGTGTACAGGCCGACGGTCATCAGCGTCATCAGGTGCACGACCCGCAGCCCCCGTTCCAGACCCCACCGGAACAGGTCGGCGTTGGAGGTGGGCACCAGGATGCCGGGGCCACCGAAGCCGTCGGCGGCCATGATCAGCGCCTTGAGGTCCTCGTTGCTCTCACCGACGGCGTGCCCGAAGAACGCCAGGCCGGTGGCGTAGCCGGTGATCCGCCCGTCGTGTTCGACCACCAGCGCACCGCCCTGCGCGACGGCGCCGGCCACCTCCCCGGCCCGGTCGTGCCCGTGCACCCGGCGGCAGAGCGCATTGCACGCATCGACGTCGCTCGGCGCAGCGGGCCGGACGCGGTACCCGGAGATCTCCCCCCGCGGTGCGGGGCCCTGCATGCAGGCAGCCACGTCGCGGACCTGGAACCCGAGCTTGGCGTACAACGACAGCGAACGGGTGTGGTACGCCGACTGCAGCAGCCGAACACCCGGTGCGCCGCGGTCCGCGGCACGCCGGAGCACGTCCTCCATGAGCATGCGGCCCACCCCGTGGTTCTGGGTGGCCGGGTCGACGGTGATCGGCCCGACGCCGGCGATCGGCGAGCGCTCGTCCAGGAAGTTGCTGCCCACGACCGCGCCGTCCACCTCGGCGACCACCCCGTAGAAGCCGGGATGGCCGAGCAGCATCGTCAACGCCCCGATGCCCGCCTCGGGGGACGGGAAGTCCGAAGGGAACCCGTGACTCCGGGCGATGGTGTCGAAGGCTTCGAAACAGATGCGCCCACATGCCGGGGCATCCTCCGGCGTGCCCGGCCGCAGCTTGAGGTCCACGGTGGTCTCCTGTCGATCGAGGGATCGGGGCGGCCCGCCATCCGGACTCGGCCGCGGCGAGCACGTCGACCTGAGCGGGCTCGGGACTGCACGGCATGACCAGCACCCCCTGTGCCCCGGCGTCGGCGTACACGGTCAGCCAACGGTCGACCGTATCCGGGGTCGGTCAGGGCCAGGTCCGCGTTATCAGCGGTGTCGCGACGGAGGTTGCGCCGCGACCGCCCATTCGATGTCGACGTGCTCGATGTCGAGTGCGACGAGGGTCGGAGCGGGTAGTGACCGACCGCCCGGTCCTCGCGGGAGCACCCGGCGGCGGGTCGGGAAGACGAGTCCGGCGAATTGGCGGTGCTCGTCGCAGTAGTGGGCGGCGCGCGCCCACCGGCCGACCGGCTCGGCGACGTAGTCGTGCCTGCGGATCAGGCCGGCCGCGTCGATGTGGAACGTCTGGCGTGGCGAGTGTGTGTGAAAGTCCGCAGGGAGCTGATCTCGAGGCGGCGCCACTGCTCGCCGGCCTCGGGCCGACGGTCGCCTTCCGTGGGGGTGATTCCTTCGCGCGTCAGGAGCAGGGGCGTCGCGAGGTAGTTCCACAACGCGTATCCGGCGAAGTACGCGGCGTCCAAGGCGTCCCAGCTGATGGTGCGACGGAGTCCGCCGACGCCCGCGAAGGCGGCGCGAGCGTTGCGTCGGGCGCTGACCAGCTCGCCGTCGCGGGTTTCGATCCGGACGTCGCCGCGATCGAACACCGCTCGCCGGTCGGCCCGCGGGAAGCCGGCCACGACGACGTGCTGCTCTGCCAGCCGCACCCGCACGGCCAGCTCGGCCACGCGGTTGCCGGGGAAGCGCGTGCTCAGGAGACCGCCGAACCTGCCGTGCGCGGTGACGGCGGTGACGGCACGCCACCTGTCCACGCCGCCATGGGCGGTGAGGACCTCGTCGACCAGGCCACTCATGCCCCGCCCAGCACAGCGGAGAGGACGCGCCGGTCGCCGTGGACGCTCGCCATGGACAGCGCGTCCTCAACGGTGAGTGCACCGGCGGCGAGGCCGAGGATCGCCTCCGGCTCGGCGATCATGATCGTCTCGGGGCGGCGTTCTGGCTCGACGATCACGTCCGGGCCGTCCGCGTCGATCCGCAGGATCATGAACACGCCATCGACCTCGAGGCCCAGCTCGGCCGGAGGTGTTGCCGTCCGCCCGCGGAGCAGGGCTTCGAGTGCGACGGCCAGCCAGCGGGGCTCGAAGGAGTCGCCGCCGCGGCCGCTGATCATCAGCGGGGTGCTCCAGCGGATGAGCGCCTCGATCGACTCACGAAGCTCGCTGCCCCACGGCGTCAGCGTGTAGACGACACCGCTGGTCTCGCCCGGCCGCCGCTCGATCACCCCGGTGGATTCCAGGCTCCGCAGCCGGCCGGCCAGCAGATTGGTGGCGATCCCGTCGAGGGACGCCACCAGTTCGCCGTAGCGCATCGGGCCGCGCAGGAGTTCGCGGACGATCAGCAGGCTCCAGCGATCACCCACCGTGTCGAGGGAGCGCGCCAGACCGCAGTACTGGCCGTAGGAGCGAGTCGACATGTACTTGACTTTCTCTAGTGAGCTTGCTGATATCAAGTGAACCTAGCAGAAGCTGCCTACGAGAGAAGGTTCCGATGTCTGTCGCCGGTCCCGCGGCGCCTCCCACCTCACCGGCCAGCGCTGCCATCGCGGAGCTGCGTTCGGCTGCCGAACGCGGCGACGCGGACGCCGTCGCCGCACTGCTGGCACCCGGGGTCGTCTTCCACTCCCCGATGACGACGCGCGCACGGTTCGAGGGCAAGGCGGAGGTCGCCGCACTGCACCGCGACATCTTCGCCGTGCTCGAGGTCCTCGACACCACAGATCCGCTCGAGCTCGGCGACACCCGAGCGTTCACGTTCCGAGCGCGCGTGCGCGGCGTGGAAGGAGAGGCCGTCCTCCTGGCGCGCTTCGATGACCAGGGACAGATCGTGGAGATCACGATCTTCGCGCGCCCGTTGCCCACTCTCGCGACGCTGTTCGCAGCACTCCCGCCGAGGGTCTCGGCGAGGCGGCGCGGACGCATGCGTGGCGCGATCGCGGCGATCCTGACCCGGCCGCTCGCAGTCGTGCTGCGCACCGCCGACCGCTTCGTGCCCTGGTTCCTGTAGGCACCTGGCCCGACGCGTCAGGGGGTGGCGCGGGCGTCGTACTCCTCCCGCAGCACGCGCTTGAGCACCTTGCCCGAGTCGGTGCGCGGGAGGCTGTCGCGCACTTCCCAGCTGCGCGGCCGCTTGTACCCGGACAGCTGCACGGCCACGTGTGCGTCGAGTGCGGCGAGGTCGATGGTGCGCCCGGGCCGTGCGACGACGACGGCGTGCACCGACTGCCCCCACTCCGCCGACGGCACCCCGAAGACGGCGACATCGAGGACGTCGGGGTGGGCGTGCAGGACGGCCTCGACCTCCGCGGGGTAGACGTTCATGCCGCCGGTGATGACGAGGTCGCCGCCGCGGTCGCGGATGTAGAGGTAGCCGTCGGCGTCGAGATGGGCGACGTCGCCGACGGACTTCCACCCGTCGGCGTCACCCACCGGTTCGGTCCGCCCGTGGTAGCCGGAGAACGCACTCGGGGAGCGCACCAGCAGCTTGCCGGGAACGTCGGGCGGCAGATCGCGCCCGTCCTCACCGACGACGCGCATCTCCGTGCCCGGCAGCGCCCGCCCGCACGATCCGGGCCGGGCCAGCTGCTCCTCCGGCGGGAGGACGGCAGAGACGCCCAGCTCGGTGGACCCGTAGACCTCGAACAGGAACCAGTCACCGAGCTTCGCGGCGATCTCCTGCTTCAACGAGTACGGGACGGGGGCGGCGTTGGCGACGAGCGAGCGCATCGACGACAGGTCGGCGGTGGCGAGGACCTCGTCGGGCAGGGTGACGATGCGCTTGAGCGGGGTGGGCGCGGTGAACGTGTTGGTGACCCGGTACGTGCGCACGAGCTCCAGCCAGCGCGCGGGATCGAAGGCGCGCATCACGATCACGGTGCCGCCGATGCCGTGGGTCAGCACGGCCCAGGCCAGCGGTCCCGAGTGGTAGAGCGGACCGGTGGTCAGGTGCACCTCGTCGTCGGGGACGAGACGCAGGGTGCGCACGAGCGCCTCGGTCATCTCCGGCACGGGCCGAGCCCGCACGGCGCCCTTGGGTTTCCCGGTGGTGCCGGACGTGTAGATCATCTGCGTGCCGAGTGCCTCCGGCGGCGTCGGCGGCTCGGCCGATCCGCCGGCGAGCAGCTCGTCCCACGCCGGCGTGCCCCATGCGACGAGCTCCCGCAGTGCGGGCAGCTGCGGCCGCAGTACCGCGATCCGGTCGGCGTGCTCGGGATCGGCCAGCGCGACGACCGCTCCGCTGTCGGCGAGCACGTAGGCCAGCTCGGCGGCGGTGAACCGGTAGGCGACGGGCACGGCGATCGCGCCGATCTTGCGGCAGGCGTGCAGCACGACCAGCACCTCGACCGCGTTGGGTCCGCACCAGGCGACCCGGTCGCCCACGGCCACACCCTGGTCGAGCAGCGCGTGGGCGAGCCGGTTGGCCATGGCCTCGAGCTCTGCGTAGTCGAGGGTCACGCCACCGGGATCGACGATCGCGGGCCGATCGGGATGGGTCGAGGCACGCACGGTCAGACCGTCGGGATCGGGCACGAGATCCACTCTCGTCCCACCCCTGCGCCTGGACAACCCGGGCCACGACAGGCCTTCGCGGGCCGCGCCCGAGCGGATCACCCGTGCCAGACTCCCAGTCATGACACGGACGCGCGTGGTGATCGTCGGTGCCGGTTTCGGCGGTGTCGCCGCGACGATCGAGCTGGCCCGCCACGGGATCACCGACGTCACGGTGCTGGACGCGGCGCCGGAGATCGGCGGCACCTGGCTGTACAACACCTACCCGGGCGCCGCCTGCGACGTCCCGTCGCACCTCTACTCGTTCTCCTACGCCCAGCGCCGCGACTGGACGCGGCTGTGCTCGCCGCAGGCCGAGATCCTGGACTACCTGCAGGGGGTGGCCCGCACGCACGGCGTCACGGAGAAGGTGCTCTGCGCGGTGCGGGTCTCCGCGTGCAGCTGGGACGACGACACCGCCACCTGGACCGTCACCGCCGAGGACGGGCGCACCTGGGAGGCCGAGGCGCTGATCATCGCGACCGGCCAGCTCAACCAGCCGTCGACGCCGCAGATCGAGGGCATCGACGAGTTCGCGGGGCACACGTTCCACTCCGCGCGCTGGGACCACGACCACGACCTGCGCGGACGTCGCGTCGCGGTGATCGGGTCAGGAGCGAGCGCGGTGCAGTTCGTGCCGGAGATCGCGAAGGAGACGGCGTTCCTGTCGGTGTTCCAGCGCACCGGCAACTGGTTCCTGGCCCGGAAGAACAGCCCGTACCCGGCCTGGATGCGCGCCGCGGTCGCGCACGTGCCCGGCCTGCAGGCCTACCGGCGCGGGTTCATCTTCCGCTACGGCGAGGTGCTGACGGCCGGCATCCGCCATCCGCGCACCTTCGGGAAGGTCGTCAAGGCGCGCTCGACGCGATTCATGCGGGGCCAGCTGCGCGATCCCGAGGTGCGGCGCAAGGCGTGGCCCGACTACACGTTCGGCTGCAAGCGGGTGCTGTTCTCCTCGGCGTATCTGCCGGCCCTGCAGCGGCCCGACGTCGAGCTGGTCACCGACGCGATCACCCGGTTCGTGCCCGACGGGGTGCAGACCGCCGACGGCCGCGTGCACGCGGTCGACACCGTCATCTGGGCCACCGGGTTCGCCACCACCCGCTTCATGTTCCCCATGGAGATCACCGGCGCCGGCGGGCTGGAGCTGGAGAAGGTGTGGGCCGACGGGCCGCACGCGCACCTCGGCATGACCGTGCCGGGCTTCCCGTCGATGTTCGTGCTGTACGGGCCCAACACCAACACGTCCGGTGGCTCGATCATCTTCTACCTGGAGCAGCAGGCCGCCTACGTGCGCCAGGCGCTGCAGGCGATGCGCTCCCGCGGCGCCTCATCGGTCACCGTCCGGGCCGAGGTGGAGGCCGCCTCCGACGCCGCGCTGCAGGCCCGCTTCCCCGGCACCGCGTGGATGGCCTGCGACTCCTGGTACCGCGACAAGACCGGCCGCATCGTCACCAACTGGCCCGGGTACATGCGGGAGTACCGGAAGGCCACCGAGCGGTTCGAGCCGGGCGAGTACGAGTTCGGGAGTTAGGTGTATCGTTGGTGTATGGCGCGCACCAACATCGACATCGATGACGAGCTGATCGCCGAGGCGATGCGCAAGTACGGCTTGCGCACCAAGAAGGAGGCCGTCGACCTCGCCCTGCGCAGGCTCGTCGGTCCGCGGCTGTCGCCCGAGCTGCTGGAGAGTGTCGAGGGCATCGGCTGGGACGGCGACCTCCGCGCACTGCGCGCCGATCGCACGTTCGAATGAGCGGGATCTCGGAGCCGTACCTGGTCGACACCTCGGTCTGGATCGAGTACCTGCGAGGCACGGGCTCCGCCGCCCATCGTGAGTTGCGTGACCTGCTCCACCACGAGCCGCACCGGGTCACGGTCACCGAACCAGTGACGATGGAGATCCTGTCCGGGGAGACATCACCCATCGCCGTGGCGCAGGTGGAGATGCTGTTGGGCGGATTGCGCCGGATCTCGTTCGATGCGACTGCCGACTTCCATGCTGCTGCTGCGGTCTACCGCGCCGCCCGCGCCGCGGGCATCACGGTACGCACGCTGCTCGACTGCATGATCGCTGCGGTCGCCATTCGGAACGACGTCATGCTTCTGCACCGCGACCGCGACTACGAGCACCTCGCAGACGTGGTCCCGCAGCTGCGGACCCGCTCGCTGCGCTGAGCTTCAGACGTCCGTGCGCACCTCGACGCCGTCCTGCGGCCAGCGGGTGTGGTACGAGCCCTCGGCGTCGATCCGCCGGTAGGTGTGGGCGCCGAAGAAGTCCCGCAGCCCCTGGATGAGGTTGGCCGGGCCGCGCTCGCGGCGGTATGCGTCGTAGTAGGACAGCGAGCTGGCGAACGCCGGGATGGCCACGCCCTGCTCGGTCGCGGTGACGACGACGCGCCGCCACGAGTCCTGCGCGTTCGCGACGGCCTCGGTGAAGTACGGCACCATCAGCAGGTTCTCCACGTCACCGTGCTCGGTGTAGGCCTCGGTGATCCGGTTGAGGAAGCGCGCGCGGATGATGCAGCCACCACGCCAGATCGTGGCCATGGCGCCGAGATCGATGTTCCAGTCGTTGGCCTTCGAGGCTGCCCGCATCTGCGCGAAGCCCTGCGCGTAGGCGACGACCTTGGACGCGTAGAGCGCCTGCCGGATGTCGTCGACGAGATCGGTGCGGTTCGCGGCGGCGCTCGGGTTGGGCCCCGCGAGCGTCGTGGACGCGGCCTTGCGCTCGGCGCGCAGCGCGGAGAGGCCGCGCGCGAACACCGCCTCCGTGATGCCGGTGAGCGGGATGCCGAGGCCCAGCGCGTCGATCGCGGTCCAGGTGCCGGTGCCCTTCTGCTCGGCCTGGTCGACGATGACGTCGACGAGCGGGCCGCCCGTCTTCTCGTCGGTCTTGGCGAGCACCTTGGCCGTGATCTCGATGAGGAACGACTCGAGGTCGCCGGTGTTCCACTCCTCGAAGATCTTCGCGATCGCCGGGGCGTCCAGGCCGGCGACGTGGGTGAGCAGGTCGTACGCCTCGGCGATGAGCTGGATGTCGGCGTACTCGATGCCGTTGTGCACCATCTTCACGTAGTGCCCGGCGCCATCGGGGCCGACGTGCACGCAGCACGGGGTGCCGTCGACGACGGCGGCGATCGACGTGAGGATCTCCTCGACCTCGGCGTAGGCGGCCGGGTCGCCACCGGGCATGATGCTCGGCCCGAGCAGGGCGCCCTCCTCGCCGCCGGAGACGCCGATACCCATGAACCGCAGGCCGCGCTCGGCCAACGCCTTCGTGCGGCGGTTCGTGTCGGGGAAGTGCGAGTTGCCGGCGTCGATGATGATGTCGCCCTCGTCGAGCAGGGGCGACAGGTCCTCGATCACCCCGTCGACGGGGGCGCCTGCCTTCACCATGACGATGATCCGGCGGGGCTTCTCCAGGGACGCCACCAAGTCCTCGAGGCTGTCGGATGCGGTGAAGGTGCCTTCCTCCGCGTAGGCCTCCATGAACTCCTTGGTGCGTGCGGCGGTGCGGTTGTGCACCGCCACCGGCACGCCATGGCGGGCGATGTTGCGGGCGAGGTTGGCGCCCATGACGGCCAGTCCGGTGACGCCGATGCGGCTGAGTTCGGTCACGGGTCGAACGCTACTCCCGGGGCCGTCCCCGGTCCGCCCCTCGTCGAGAGGCGGACCGGAGCGGGACCTACAGCTCCGCGGCGGCCGGGATGATCTCCCGGCCCAGCACCTTCAGGCGCGTGAGGTCGGCGACCTCTGGCACGAAGCCGTGCACCTCCGCCACGCCGAGCTTCGCGAAGCCCTGGATCGCGGCGAGCACCTCGTCGACCTTCTCCCCGTTCGCGCCGGGATCGAGCGGCATCATCACCGTCTTCTCGATCTCGTCGTAGTCGCGGCCCTCGGTCTCGCAGTGCCCGCGCAGCACGTCCAGCTTGTGCTCGAGCTCCGGGCCGGGGAACAGGTTGCACGCCTGCGCGTACTTCGCGACGAGCCGCAGCGTCTTCTTCTCCCCGCCGCCGCCGATCAGGATCGGCGGGTGCGGGCGCTGCAGCGACTGCGGCACGTTGAGGGTGCGGCCCAGTGTGTAGTGCTTCCCCTCGAACGGCTCGTCGGAGTCGCTCCACATCTGCAGGCAGATGTCGAGGGTCTCCTCCAGCCGCTCGAACCGCTCCGCGGTGCCGGGGAAGAACAGACCGAGACCGGTGGCCTCGTCGCTGTTCCAGGCGGCGCCGATGCCCAGCCACGCACGGCCCTTGCTCAGCACGTCGAGCGTGGTGACGAGCTTGGCGAGCATGCCGGGATCGCGGTAGCTGACGGCAGTGACCCAGGCCAGCAGCTCCACCTTCTCGGTGCGCGCCGCGAGGTAGCCCAGCGTCGTGTAGGCCTCCAGCATGTCGTGCTCGGGCGGGCCCAGCACGCCGATCTGCCAGAGGTGGTCCATGACCGACACGCGCGCGAAGCCCTGCTCCTCGGCGGTGACGGCGATGCGGACCAGGTCGTCGGCGAGGCCTGCGGGCCCGGCCGGGTAGGTGAAGTCCGCGATGTGCAGACCGATCTTCATGGTGCCTCCTCGGGATGCCTCCGACGCTATTCCTGTCGGCCATGGCCTGCAGAGGCCGGACGATCCCTGGCAAGCACGGCGCAGATGTGCTAGCCGTTCCGCTCTGAGGTACGCGGCGGCCGCGAGATCGGCCCGTTCGTCGTAGCGTCGGAGGGTGGACTACGAAGTGGTGCTCCTGCGGCACGGCGAGACCCGGGGTTACGACGCCGATCACGGGCTGACCGAGGTGGGCGAGCAGCAGGCCACCGCACGGGGTGCGGAGCTGGCCGCCGACATCGCGCCCGGCACGGTGGTGCGGCTGCCGCACGCCCGCACAGCCCGCGCCACCGCGACGGCGGTGACGCTGCGCGCCGCGCTGGTGGCGAAGCTCGGCCACGAGCAGGGCATCGGCGCGCTGTACGTCGAGCCGTGGTTCGACAACCTGCGCTACTCACTGCACGGCGAGGGCGTCGACACCAACGGCGGCGCGGCGCCCGCCCGCCTCGCCCTGCCGCCGGGCGAGCTGCCCGACTGGGCGCGCGAGTACGACCGCTTCGACTCCGACTTCCGCGCCGGCGCCGCGGCCGGGCACCCGATCGAGTACTGGCTGCACAACCCGACGCTGTACTTCGAGCCGCCGCACGTGGCGGCGCACCGGATGTGGCGGGGCATCGCCACGGCCGCCGACGGGCACGACCCGACCGATGGTCCCCTGCTGGTGCTGGCGGCGACGCACTCGGCGCCGATGCGCGCGTTCGTGGCGACCACGCTGGGGTTCGACGCCGGCGAACCGCACAACCTGGAGGAGGTGCGGGTACGCATCGACGGCGGCGCTGCCCGGGTCGACTTCCGCGAGCACACGGTCGAGACGACAGTGCCGGCGCACCTGCCGCCGTGGATCGACCGGGAGTGGTTCGAGGCCTTCGGCCGCTAACGCGCCACGGGCTGGGCGGACCGGATGGCAGCGAAGACCCGCTCGACGGTCTCGTCCTTCTCCCCGACGGGTGCGACGTAGTCGACAGCCGCACGCGCCGCCTCCTCGCCGACGGTGCGGCTGATCGCCCACGCGCCCAGGTACAGCGAGGCCAGGCAGCCGCCCGCCGTGGCGATCGGGCCCTCGGTGTGGAACGGCGTGTCGAGCACCCGCACCCCGCAGTCCTCGACGAACGGGCGGCTGGTGGTGTCGGTGCACACCGGCATCGACCCGAGCAACCCGAGCTTCGCCAACACCAGCGCCCCGGAGCACTGAGCTCCGATCAACTGCCGGGACGGATCGAGCGGCAAGGCACCGAACAGAGCCGGATCCGCCACGATGTCACGGGTGCGAATCCCACTCCCGATGAGCACGACGTCGGCCTCGGTGATGAAGTCGAGCCCGCGCTGCCCGACCACCTCCACCCCGCTCATCGATGTGACCGACGGGGTCGGCGTCGTGATGTAGGCACGCACGCCGGCCGGGCGGGCGCGGTTGATCACCGCGGAGGCGATGAAGCTGTCGAGCTCGTTGAACCCGTCGAAGGTGACCACGGCGATCTGCATGCCTTCGACGGTAGGGACGCGGCGCCGCCCGCCCAGGGCCAATCAGGAACCGGTGGCCCCGAGCGTGTAGGACGTCATCGACAGCGACCCGTACTGGTAGCCGTCGACGAGCGTCCCGGCGCCGGTGCCGGCGGCGGCGCCGAGCCCGGCCAGGTAGGCCAGCGGGAGGAAGTGGTCGGCGGTGGGGACGGCGGCGTCCCAGTCGCGCGAGCCGGCCAGCTCGGCGAGCCGGCCCGGGTCGTCGAGCATCAGCGCACGGGCCTCGTCGTCGAACCGGCGGGCCCAGTCGAACCCGTCCTCGGGATGGTTGCGGTCGAGGCCGGCGAGGTTGTGCACGACGTTGCCGCTGCCGAGCACGAGCACACCCTGCGCCCGCAGCGGGGCCAGCGCGGCACCGAGCTCGACGTGGTACTCGAGCGGCTTCATGGCGTTGATCGCCAGCTGCACGACGGGCACGTCGGCGGCCGGGAACATGTGGGTGAGCACCGACCAGGTGCCGTGGTCGATCCCCCAGCTGTCGAGATCGGCGCCCACCCACGTCGGCTTCACGATCTCGGCGACCTCAGCGGCCAGCTCGGGTGCGCCCGGCGCCGGGTAGTCCACGTCGAACAGCTCCTGGGAGAACCCGAAGAAGTCGTGGATGGTGCGCGGCCGTGGCATCGCGGTGACCGCGGTGGCGTGGATGTACCAGTGCGCGGAGATCACCAGGATGGCCCGCGGCCGGGGCAGCCCCGCACCCAGCTCCGCCCAGGAGCGGGTGTAGCGGTTGTCCTCCAGCGCGTTCGTCGGGCTGCCGTGGCCGACGAACGCGGCCGGCATGAGCGCCGTCTCCGCCATGGCGGACCTCCCGGATGCGGTGTTGAGAGTTCAAGGATAACCCGCCTCAGACGAGCAGCCGGGCCATCGCCTGCCCCAGCACCGTCGCGCGTCGCCGCTCGGTGCCCGCGGCGAGGAAGTGGCTGCCGATCCACAGCGCAGCCACGGTGAGGCAGCGGACCTCCACGTCGGTCGCGTCGGCGCAGAACGCGCCGAACAGGGTCCGCAGGTAGGCGACCCGGGCGTCGTCGACGCGGCGCAGCCGAGCGGCGACCGCCGCGTCCCGGCGGGCCCAGTCCCGCACGGCCAGGTCCACGGCCAGCAGCTCGGCGTCGGCGGCCGCCAGCGCGAAGAGCCTGCGCAGCCGGGTCCGCTCGTCCCCGCCACCGGCCTCGACGTGCTCGATCACCTCGGCGGTGGTGCGCCGTTCCCAGGTGGCGAGCATCTCGGCCAGCAACGCGTCGCGGTCGGTGAAGTGGCCGTAGAACCCGCCCTTGGTGACGCCGAGTGCGCGGGCCAGCGCTTCGATTCGGACGGCGTCGGGGCCGCCGTCGGCGAGCGCGCGCAGGCCGGCGTCGATCCAGCGAGGGCGGGGAGTGCGGGTCGTCGCGGGCATCGGAAATATACGCTACCGTATACTTCATGGCACCGACACTGGCCCGGCGCGTGTCCGTTCCAGCTGCGCTGCTGGCAGCTGCCGAGCTGGAGCGGATCGACTACGCCGATGCGTTCGCCGTCGCCGATCCCGGCCGGCGCGACGCGCAGCGCTGGCTCAGCGCCGTCCTCGAGGGCTCGTCCGGACCCGGCCTACAGCTCGTGCGGGCGGTCTGGCTCGCCGCCGGCGCCGAGGTCGAACCGCTGGGCACCCCCGGCCACCTCTTCGGCTGCCCGCTCTCCGTCGAGGGGCCGCACCGGGCCAAGGTCGACGTCACCTGGCGGACGGGGCTGCGCGCGACGATCCTGCTCGATCGGGCGGACGGCCTGGTCGTGTTCGCCACGGTCGTGCAGCTGCGCAACCCCGGAGTCCGGGCCTTGTGGGCGGCACTCGCCCCGTTGCACCGCCTCGCGGCCAGGGTGGGGCTGTCACGCGCGGCGGCGCACGACCACCGGCAGCTTCAGAAGGCCGGCCAGGGGATCGCCGGCCCGTAGCCGGAGGGCTCGGGATACTGCCGGGCCTCCAGCAACGCGTCGACGCGGTCGGCGAACGCCCGCGTCTCGCGCCGCGTGAGGTGGTCACCGAGCTCGTCGGCCAGGCCGCCGTCGAACCCTGCGCGCAGCTTCTCCAGCCCCTCGACGATCTCGGGCGAGAGGGCCTGGCCGACGAACCCCCACAGCACGGTGCGCAGCTTGTCCTCGATGTGCATCGTCAGCCCGTGGTCGACGCCGTAGACGCGCCCGTCCACACCCGACAGGACGTGGCCGCCCTTGCGGTCGGCGTTGTTGACGACCACGTCGAAGGCGGCCATGCGGCGCAGCGCCTCGGTGTCGGCGTGCGCCAGCACCGCCGGTCGGCCACTGTCCGAGCGGGCGCGCAGCACGCCCAGCCAGCCCTTCCGCATCTCCTTGGGGGTGCAGATGTCGACGAACTCCTGGTCGTCGGTGTCGATCCACAGCTGCACCATGCCTGGCCCGAACGGGCCGTCGCGATGCACCGTGGGCGGGACGACGTGGAACCCCATCGCCTCCGACACCAGGAAGCTGGCCAGCTCGCGGCCGGCCAGCGTGCCGTCGGGGAAGTCCCAGAGCGGCCGCTCCCCCCGCACCGGCTTGTAGACGCACTCGGCGGCGAGACCGTCATGGCTGATCGAGCCGAACAGGGTGGCGTTGGAGGCGTCGACCAGCCGCCCGGTGATCTCGATCCGTCCGTGTCGCAGCAGTCCCGGGACCGCCGGGTCGCGAGGATCCACGTGCTCGGTCAGCGCGTCACTCGCCCGCGGTCGCTCGCTGGCGGTACCCGTTGAGCCGCACGCAGACGTGGCCCTCTGCGTCGAGGGGCTCCGCGCACAGCGGGCAGGGCGGACGGCCGGCGGACACCACCAGCTCGGCCCGGTCGGCGAACGCGCGGGCCTGCACGGGCGAGAGGAACACCCGGAGCGCGTCGGGCCCTTCGTCGGTGTCCTCGAGGACGACCGACTCGTCGATCTCCTCCTCGGTGACGGCCAGGAGCTCGACCACGATGGACTTGCTGTCGGCGTCCCAGCCCAGGCCCATCGTGCCGACCCGGAACTCCTCCTCGACCGGCACGATCAGCGGATCGAGGTCGGTGGTCTCGGCGGCGGGGTCCTCCTCCGCGCCGAACCGGCGGGCGACCTCGGCCAGCAGCGCGCTGATCCGCTCAGCGAGCACCGTGACCTGCTGTTTCTCCAGGAGCACGCTGACGGTGCGGGCCTGCTCCGCGGCCTGCAGGTAGAACGAACGGTCGCCGGGCTCGCCGACGGTGCCGGCGACGAAGCGCTCCGGCTGGCGGAAGACATGGATGAGGCGTGACATGACCCCGTCGAGAGTAGTCCGCAAGTCGCGTCGGAGCACGTCGGTAGTGGTCGCAGGGCTGGGAGCGTGACGGGGGCCACCAGTTCCACCTCCACGCCGACGCCCGCCGCGAGAGCAGGCGTGCGGGACTCGCCGTACCGAACGCAGGGACTCGCGTGCCGGGCGGCTATGCGTTGGTCGCGCCGCCGACGACCGCGTCGGAGCTCGCCGGCTTCGCCGAACGGCGCCGCTTGCGCTTCGGCGGCACGAGCCCGGAGAGGTCACCCCCGATGTCGTTCATCCGCGAGACGAACGGGCGGGTCTGCGTGTAGTGCACGATGCTGATCGAGCAGGTGTCGATCATGATCCGCTGGAAGTTGTCGAGGTGGGTGCCGAGCGCGTCGGCGAGCACCGCCTTGATCACGTCGCCGTGGGTGCAGGCGATCCAGACCGCGTGCGGGCCGTGCTCGGCAGCGATCCGCGCGTCGTGCCGGCGCACCGCGGCCACCGCCCGGTGCTGCATGGCAGCCAACCCCTCGCCCTCGGGGAAGATCGCCGCGGACGGGTGCGCCTGCACCACCTTCCACAGCGGCTCCTTGGAGAGCTTGGACAGCGCACCGCCCGTCCAGGCGCCGTAGTCGACCTCGGCCAGCTCCGCCTCGGTGACGGGCTCGAGCCCGCGATCGGCCGCGATCGGCGCCACCGTCTGCTCGCAGCGCAGCATCGGCGAGCACACGATCCCCGCAACCGGAACTCCCGCGAACCGCTCGACCACCCGCTGCGCCTGACCCCTGCCCACGTCGTCCAGCTCGACACCCGGGGTGCGGCCGGCGAGCACTCCGGCGACGTTGGCCGAGGAGCGCCCGTGGCGGAGCAGGATCAGTGCGGTCACGATCTCCGAGCCTACGCAGGCAGTGCGGGGATCAGGACGTCGCTGCGATCCAGCCGGACACCAGCGCCTGGAACAGGACCACGCCCAGCACGATCCGGTACCAGACGAACACGTAGACGCTGTTGCGCTTCACGAAGCCGAGCAGCCAGTGGATCACTCCGAAGCCGACGACGAACGCGATGATCGTGCCGACGGTCATCTGGATCGCGTCCGGGCCGCCCGGCGTCACGCCGATGTCGGAGATCTGGAACAGGCCGGCCGCCACCACGGCCGGGATGGCCAGCAGGAACGAGTAGCGCACCGCGGCCTCGCGGGTGTAGCCCAACGCGAGCCCCACGGTGATCGTGCCGCCGGAGCGCGACACACCCGGCACCAGCGCCATCGCCTGCGCGAGCCCCAGCAGCACCCCGTCGCGCCACGACATGTCGCGCAGCTCGAGCTTCTGCTTGCCCAGGTACTCGGCGAGCCCCAGCAGGATGCCGAACACCAGCATCGTCGTGGCGATGACCCACAGGTTGCGGGCGACCGTCTCGATCTGGTCCTTGAAGACGAACCCGAGCGCCCCGATCGGGATCGTGCCGATGATCACCAACCAGGACAGGCGATAGTCGGGATCGGACCGCACCTCGGCGTTCGTGATGCCACGGAACCACGTCGCCACCAGGTGACCGATGTCACGCGCGAAGTAGATGAGCACCGCCGCCTCGGTGCCCAGCTGGCTCACGGCGGTGAAGGACGCGCCCGGGTCGTTGCCGAAGAACACCTCGGACACGATCCGCAGGTGGGCCGATGACGAGATCGGCAGGAACTCGGTGAGTCCCTGCACCAAACCGAGCACGATGACTTCCAGCCAGCTCACCGCAGCCCTCGCTTGCGCTCGGGCAGCGCTTCGCGCAGGCGCTGTGCCAATGGTTCGCTCGCAAGCTCGCTCACGGCGCGTGACCGTACCGGGAGTAGCTGAGAGTGCCCGCATAGGCTCCCGTGGGTGCAACGGCGTCGGGTCGGGGTCAGCGGGCTGGAGGTCTCCCGCCTCGGGCTGGGGACGATGACGTGGGGCGCCGACACCGACGCGGAAGCTGCCGCCGAGGTGCTCGCCGCGTTCGTCGACGCCGGCGGGACCCTCGTGGAGACCGCCGACGCCTACGGCGACGGGGTCGCCCAGCAGGTGCTCGGCCGGCAGCTCGCCGACATCGGCCGCCACCGACTCGTGCTGGCGGCCCGCTGCTCGCTGCCCGGCGGCGCGCTGGGCAACGGCCCGGCCCGCGGGGCACTGCTGACCGCGCTGGACGCCACGCTGACCCGGCTCGGCACCGACCACGTCGATCTCTGGCAGCTGCCCGCGTTCGACGCGACCGTGCCGCTGGAGGAGACGCTCTCGGCCGTCCAGGTGGCCGTGTACGCGGGCAAGGCCCGCTACTGCGGGCTCGTCGCACCCCGCGGCTGGCAGCTCGCCACGGTGGCCGAGCGGGCCCGCACCGTGGGCTCCGTGACGGTCCCGGCGGCGGCGCAGGCGGAGTACTCGCTGCTGCACCGCACGGTCGAGCACGACCTGGTCCCG
>Ga0307513_10005065_pt1 | contig 17440 bp, 20 predicted proteins | sample 15_EM_MG_FD_202174 | JGI IMG/M metagenome (GOLD analysis project Ga0307513, IMG submission 202174) | Populus trichocarpa ectomycorrhiza microbial communities from riparian zone in the Pacific Northwest, United States - 15_EM | ecosystem: Host-associated > Plants > Roots > Unclassified | place... | reverse complement strand
GACGGGGTGGCCGGCTGCCCCTGCACGCCACCGGGGTGGGCAAGGTGCTGCTGGCGTTCGGACCCGAGGCGCTGCTGGGCGAGGTCGTCGACGCCGGGTTGCGCCGTTACACCCGGCACACGGTGATCGCCCCGGGCCACCTGGCCCGCGCGCTCGCCGCGGTCCGCCGCACCGGCACCGCGTCGGCCGACGAGGAGATGACGCTGGGGTCTGCGTCGGTGGCCTCCCCGATCTTCGACGGCGACGGCGCCTGCATCGCGGCGCTGGCCGTGGTGTCCCGGACCGGGCGCGGCAGGCTGCTCCGCCTCGCACCCGCGGTGCGCACGGCGGCGCTGTCGATCTCCCGGACGCTCCGGGCACAGGCCGGCCACGGAGCCGCGTGACCCGCGTCGCTCCCACTGGACGGCAACCGAACACTGCGACCTCCGCGTCGGAACGGCCACGCTCAGCCGGTCCGACAAGGAGGTTCGACATGGCCGGCAACGCCGCGGAGTCGGGTCGCACGGTGACCAGCAAGGTCACCGCGATCCTGATGGCTTTCTCCCGAGGCAGCACGCACTCGCTCACCGAGCTCGCGAAGCTGACGGGACTGCCGGTGTCGACCACCCACCGGCTCGCGAACGAGCTCACGGCCCGTCGCCTCCTCGAGCGCACCGAGGACGGTGCCTATCGCATCGGGCTGCCGCTGCGCATGATCGGTGCCACGACCGGCGACAGCGCCCACGCCGTGCCCGTCATCGCGCCGGTGATCTGGGGTCCGGCAGCGGCCGTCATGGCCGATCTCGCCGCCGCCACCCGCTCGCCCACCCGGCTGGGCTCGCTCGACGGCGCGGTCGTACTGGAGACCCGTGCCCGGCCCGGCGCCGGCACGTCGGAGGTGGCGGTGTCGGACCGTCCGGTGCAGGCCACGGCGATGGGCCGGACGCTGCTCGCCTTCAGCCCGGCGCCGGTCGTGGAGGGGCTGCTGGTCGGGGTGCCGATGTCGGTCGCGCTGCGCCATGCGCTCGGCGTGACGCGGCTGACCCACATGGCGCTGGTCCGCGGTGGCGCGGGCGGCGCCGTCGCGATGCCCGTGTTCGGCGCGGGCGGCACCCTGCTGGCCGCGCTCGAGCTGGGTGTCGGGGACCTCCGCACGGGACTGGCCGGCGCCCGGGCCGCGTTGACGGTGGCCACGGGCAGCCTGTCGAGGATGCTGGCCACCGCCACCCGCACGCCGGAGATCGACGAGCAGGCCGGCTGACCGGCCGGAGCGTCAGCCCGTCGCGTACCACTCGTAGACGCCGTCGGCGCGTGCCCGCCGCTCCACCTGGCCCGACCACCGCAGGTAGGCGATGTGGGCCAGGGTCTCGGAGATCGCGAGCTGCCGCTGGTGCGCCAGGATCGCCTTGGCCACGAGCCGGTCGGCCAGCTCCGTCACAGTGCTCGGCGCCTCGCGGATCGCCGCGTGGATGCGGTCGAGCCGCTTGGTCTTGGTACGCAGGATCGCCTCGATCCGACCGGGGGCATCGCCGAACGGGGTGCCGTGGCCCGGATAGACCCGCTCGGGACGCAGGTCGGCGATGCGCCGCAGTGAGTCGAGGTAGCTGCGCAGCGGATCGGCGTCGAACCCGCGCTCGAACGTCACCGGAGGGGTGATGCCCGGCAGCAGGTGATCGCCCGAGAGCAGCACCCCGCGGGCGGGCGAGTGCAGGCAGACGTGCCCGAGCGAGTGCCCCGGCGTGTGGACGACGTCCCACACCTCGCCACCGATCGTGAGCCGCTCGCCTCCGCGCAGCCGCTGCGACGCCTCCACCACCGAGTGCAGGTAGGGCATCCACCGGGTCAGGTGGTCGGCGAGATCGGTGCGCTCGACCTCGGACACGCCGTGGTCGGCGTCGGTGTCGCGCCGACGCGCCCGCGCTGTGTCGGGATGCCGGTACTTCTCGCAGTCCAGGTCGGTCATCGTGTGCATGAGCAGCTCGGCACCGGTCAGCTCCATCAGCCGTCCGGTGAGCCCGTAGTGGTCGATGTGGGCGTGGGTCACCACGATCCGCGAGATGTCGCGCAGCGCGTAGCCGGCGTCCTGCAGCCCGGCCTCCAGCGCCGCCAGCCCGCCGTCGGGGGACTCGGGCAACCAGATCCCGCAGTCGACGATCGTGGCGCGGTCGCCGTCGGGCAGGACGTAGCAGTTCACGCTCTGCACCGCGTTCACCCCGACCGGCAGGGCGATCCGCGTGACCTGATCCTGATCCGTCACGGGTGCAGGCGCTCGAGCAGCGTGAACCACACCTTCAGCTCGACCCGGTACGCCGTCCCCGCCCCGTCGAGGACCCCGGAGATCTGCTGCACCTCGAAGGCGGTGATGCCCTCCAACGACATCCGGGCCCGGTCCAGTGCCTCCGTCACGGCGTCCTGGATCGAGTCGCCGGTCCCGATCAGCTCGACGGCCTTCTGCACGCTCATGCATCCACCTTCTCCGCGGCATCGTGCTCGGCTCGCTGGAACAGCGTGTACAGGTAGACCAGGGCGGGCAGCAGGATCACCGATCCGCCGATCAGCACGACGAGGGTCGCGGTCAGCGTCGCGCGCCCGCGGGCCGCGGCCTCGATGGTCAGCACCGGCGGCAGCAGGTACGGGTACTGCGCCACGGCCCAGCCGATCAGGATCGTCGCGACCGCCAGCGCCGACGCGACCCGTGCGGCCGCGAACCGACGCAGCACGAGCAGCGCGATGGCCGCGAGACCCGCGAGCACCGAGACCACCACGACCGGCAGCCCGCGCCCGGTCAGGCCCGCGAACAGCAGCGGCGCGTCGGCGCGCAGCACGAAGAACCCGCCCAACCCGACGGCGCCCGTGACGGCGGCCGTCCCCAGCGCGCGCAGCCGGAACCCGTCCGCGAGATCGGCGGCGCCGGCGCGGCGCGCGTCGGCACAGAGGAACACCGCGGCGAGGTACGCGCACACCAGCACGGCCAGCACGCCGCCCAGCGCCGCGGTCGGGTTCACCCAGCTCGTCACGACGTCGCCCGCGGCGATGCCGGGCGGGACCCGCCCCGAGGCGACCCCGCCGACGACGGTCCCCAGGAAGTACGGCGTGACCAGCGACGAGAGGGCGAACAGCGCGCCCAGGAAGCGGCGCATGCCGAGCTCGGTGACGCTCTTGCGGAACGCGAACGCCGCTCCCCTGCCGATCATGCCGAACGCGGCGAGCGTCAGCGGCACGTACAGCGTGGTCGTCACCGAGACGAACGCGCCGGAGAAGCCCGTCCACAGTACGACCAGCACGAAGATCAGCCAGACGTGGTTGGCCTCCCACACCGGGCCGATCGAGTGCTCGATGAGGTCGCGCTGGCGCTTGCCGCCGCGGGTGCCCCCCGCGAGCAGGTCCCAGATGCCGGCGCCGAAGTCGGCCCCGCCGAAGAGCCCGTACGCGATCAGGCCGACGAACATGATGCCGAGCACCACCTCCGCCAGGTTCATCGGAGGCTGAGTTCTTCGACGTCCTGGGGCGCAGGCGTCGAATGGCTGCGGGCGAGCCTGCGCAGGACGTACACGGTGAGCACCGTCAACCCGATGTAGATCACGACCACGGCGTAGAAGCCCAGGTAGAGGCCGGGTGCGGGGTTCACGGCGTCGGCGGTGCGCAGCACCCCGTAGACGATGAACGGCTGGCGCCCGACCTCCGTGGTGACCCAGCCGGCCTCCATCGCGAGCACCGCCGCTGCCCCGGAGACGGCGACGGCCCGCAGGAACCACGGGGAGGCCGGCATCCGGTGGTGGCGCCACCACGTCCACGCCAGCCACAGGGCCAGCAGCAGCAGCGCCGAGCCGATCCCGACCATCGTGTTGTAGGCCAGATGCACGACGTTGACGGGCGGGCGCAGCTCGGGCGCCACGCTGTCGAGGCCGATGACGACGCCGTTCGGGTCGTGGGTGACCAGCAGCGACAGGCCCCAGGGCACCTCGAGCGACCAGCGCAGCTCGTCGTCGATGTAGATGCCGCCGAGCGAGAGCGGTGCGGCGGCCTGCGTCCGGTAGAGGCCCTCCATCGCGGCGAGCTTCACGGGCTGGTTCTCGGCCACGACGTTGGCGATCCAGTCGCCCACGCCGATCTGGATCGGCGTCGCGATGGCGGCGACGGTCAGTGGGATCATCAGCCCGAAGCGGTGGTAGCGGTCGCGCCGGCCGCGCAGCATGCCGATCGCGTACACCGAGGCGATGGAGAATCCGGCGACCATGTACGCGGCGAGCGTCATGTGCACGAACTGCGGCCAGGTCGACGGGCCGAACATGGCCCCGACCGGGTCGGCATCCACGACCCGACCGGTCGCGTCGAGCGAGAAGCCGGTGGGGTTGTTCATCCAGGCGTTGGCAGCGATGACGAAGAACGCCCCCGCCAGCCCGGACACGATCATCGGCAGGGCACTGAGCATGTGCGCCCGCGCCGACATCCGGTTCCAGCCGAAGAGGTAGATCCCCACGAAGATCGCCTCGACGAAGAACGCGTAGCCCTCCAGCACGAACGGGAAGCCGAAGACCTCGCCGAATGGCTCCATCAGCCCCGGCCAGAGGATGCCCATCTCGAACGAGAGCAGGGTGCCCGAGACCGCACCGGCCGCGAAGAGCACACCCATCGCCTTGGCCCACGTGTGGGCGAGTTCCAACAGGTCGGGGTTGCCGCGCCGGTGCGCCCGCCACTCGGTGAAGACGACGATCAGCGGGAACGCCATTCCGAAGCACGAGAACACGATGTGCCAGCCCAGTGACAGGGCCATCTGCATGCGCGCCGGATAGAGGTTCTCCGCCGCGTCTGCCAGCACCGTCTCGAGCACCGGGCCAGGATGGCGCGCCGCAGTGACGCCACTCGCAGGTTCGGGGCCGGTTCCCACACGACGGAAGTGGATGCGCGACAGCCGCGGTGGTGGCGACCGACACTCGATGCACCATCGCGGCCTGCTTGACATACTTATCGCTCATGCTTAGTATTTCAATCAGGCTGCACGACGACCCCACGAGGAGCCCCCCATGACTGCCTACGCAGACGAGTTCACCGCCATCGCCCAGCGCACCCAGGACGCCACGAGCACCGCGGTCCGCAACCTGACCGAGACGGTGAAGAGCTACACCGAGCACATCACCGCCGAGAAGCCGCTGCCCCAGCCCGGCGACGTCCACGCGATCCTCGACACCTGGTACGACCTGGCCGCCCAGCTGATCACCGAGCAGCGCCGGTTCGTCAAGACCGTCGTCGACGCCGGCATCGAGGCCGCCGGCGCCGTGACCGAGCAGGCCCGCGTGGCCGCGTCCGCCGTGCCGGTCACGCCGTTCACCGTCACCACCCCCGAGACCGCTGCGCCGTCCGAGACCGTCGTGACCCCGGCGGCTCCCAAGCGGACCCGCAACGCGAGCACCGCGTCCGACTGACCGCGACAACGGTCATGCCGACCGTCACCCCGACCCCGCCCGGAACTCCGGGCGGGGTCGTCGCCGTTCCTGCCCTACGGTGAGCCGGTGAACCGCATCGCCCTGCACCAGTCGACGGTGTACCCGATGGACCCGATCGCGCTGGTGGCGGTGGCCCAGGCGGCCGGGGTGGACTCGATCGGGCTCCGGGTCGCCACGGCCGATGACGAGCAGGCGTGGTGGACCAAGGGGCTCGGCTCCCCGACCCTGCGCGACCTCGTCACCGCACTCCTGTCCTCCTCCGTCACCGTGCTCGACGTCGGCCGGGTCGAGCTCGGCCCCGAGCTGCGCGTGGTCGACGGGCGGCACGCCTACGTCCGAGCGCTCGAGATCGGTGTCCGGCTCGGCGCCCAGTACGTCACCGCCCGCGCGGGCACCGGCGACCCGCGGGAGCTGTTCGGGCTGCTGGCCGAGCTGGCCGCGCCGTACCAGCTCCGTGCACTGATGACCGCCGTGCCGGGCACCGGCGTCGACACCGTCGAGCAGGCCGTCGAGGTCGTCAGCGGCACCCGCGGCGGTGTCGTGCTCGACGTGTCCCCGCTCGACGATCCCGACGACCTCGCCGAGACGCTCGTGCTGCTGGGCGACCAGCTGGGCTACGTCCGGGTGGCCGCGCGGGCGATCGAATCCGGCCCGGCCGTCGCCGGGCTGCTCGCCGGCCTGCCGCCGCAGGTCGCGGTCGCGATCGGTACGGCGCCGGGCGACGCTCCGACCGCGCCGGGCCCGATCGGCACGGACCATGTGGTAAGGGCCGCCGGCCTGCGCGCCGCGGTCGACGCGATGCTCCGCCATCCGCAGTCGTCGGCTACCCGTTGACCTGACCCGGGGCAACCGCCGGGCGACGCAATTTCGGGCCAACTCTTCACGGCGCTACTCCGTTCGGACATGCTGAAGGCTCAGCACGCCACGGGGGGCGCGGAGTGGACGAGCACAGCGAGTTGGCCGGCGCGACGCTGCAGCGGCGCCCCGGCAGCGGGACCGACGGTGCGCCGGGTCCCCGATTCCAGGCCGACGTGCGGCGCTCGCGGCACGGTGTCACGTTCGTCCGCGTGCAGGGCGATCTCGACGCAGCCGCAGCACCCGAGCTCGACCGGATGCTCACGGTCGCCTGCGGCGAGAACGGTTCCCCGCATGTCGTCCTCGACCTGGAGCACGTCCACTCGGCCGCGGCCGAGGTCGTCGACGTACTCCTGCATGCCGAGGCTCGACTCAGCGCGGCCGGGGGCGGCCTGCAACTGCTCGCACCCTCCCCCGCCGTGGTGCTGATGATGCACGGCGCAGGCTGACCGCAACACCGGTCAGCGTCGCGCCAGCACCTCGCGCAGCGGCCGCGGCACCACGCCCCGCTCGGCGTCGAGCCTGCGGGCCTTGCGCCGCATCACGAGCAGGCCCAGCACGGCGACCGCCCACACCGGGTACTGCACGAGCCACGCGATGCGGAAGGACTCCGCACCGAAGCCGCCGAGCACGGTCAGGACGACGCCCATCACCGTGAGCACCAGCAGCGTCGCGAGGAACCCGCCGAGGTTGACGATGCTCTGGGCCACCGCGAGGTTCGGATCGGGGTTGGACGTGCGGCCGATGTCGATCCCCACGACCGACCCCGGTCCACCGGTCGCCAGCGCCACCATCAGCACGGCCAGCAGCCACAACGGGGCGCGCCCCGGCGTGGTCAGCACGACTGTCCAGACAGACACCTGCAGCGCGATCACCGCCAGCAGCAGCCACGAGCGACGCAACGGGTGGCGCACCGTCAGCACGCCCATGAACGGTCCGACGCAGATCGTCGCGACCACGAACAGGGCCACCAGCAACCCGGCCGTCGACGGCGCGAGGCCCTGCGCTGTGACGAGGTAGGGCACGCCCCAGAGCAACGTGAAGACCATCATCGAGAACTGCGTGCCCATGTGGCCGAAGAACCCCAGCCGCGTTCCCGGGCGGCGCCAGACCGCGCGCAGCTGGCCGACGACCTCGCCGGCCGAGACCGCCGCGCCGCGGGTCCACTGCGCCCCCGGAGCGTTGCGGACCACGACGACGACCAGCACCGCCATCAGCAGGCCTGCCGCGGCGGCGGTCCCGAACGCACCGGTCCAGCCCGCTCCGTGCAGCACCGCTGCGAACGGGACCGCGGACACGACCTGGCCGAGCTGGCACAGGATCGTCGAGAGCTGGGTCATCAGCGGCACCTGACGGGCAGGGAACCAGCGCGGGATCAGCGCCAGCGTGGCCGTGAAGACCACGGCGTCGCCGGCACCGACGAGCACCCTGGCCAGCACGGCGGGCCCGAAGTCGGTGGCGACGGCGAGCAGCAGCTGACCGGCCGCCATCAGGACCGCGCTGACCGCGAGCATCACCCGCGAGCCGTACCGGTCGACGAGCAGGCCGGCCGGGATCTGGGCCGCGATGTAGACGCCGAGCTGCACGAACACGAACGCCGACAGCAGGCCGGGAGTGATGCCGAACCGCTCGACGGCGTCGAGTCCGGCCACCCCGAGTGTCGTGCGGTGGGTGACGGCCAGTACGTAGGCCAGCACGCCGACCGTCCACACCGTCCAGCGCCGCATGTCGGTTTCCTCCTCGGGTCGGTGACGAGTATGGCAAACGTTTGCCACAACTTGCCAGCGTCCGGTAGAACTGGGCGGTGGATCACAACGCTGCGGATCACCACCTGGGGAATCGCGGGCCGGCCACGCTGGTCGACGTGGCACGGGAGGCGGGCGTGGCCGTCTCGACGGTGTCGCGCGCCCTGTCCAACCCCGACCGCGTGAGCGCCCGCACCCGCGAGCACGTCCGGGCCGTCGCCACGCGGCTGGACTACCGGCCGAACCGGGCCGCGCAGGCGCTGCCGTCGGGCGGCAGCATGACGATGCTCGGCCTGCTCGTCCCCGACATCACCAACCCGCACCACTTCGGGCTGGTCCGCGGCGCGGAGGCGCAGGCCCGCGCCGCGGGGTACACCCTGGTGCTCGGCGACACCCGGGGCATCCCCGAGCTGGAGGCCGAGCACACCGAGCGGCTCGGCTCGGCCGTCGACGGGTTCGTGCTGGCGTCCCCGCGCGGGACCGACCAGTCGTTGCGCGCAGTGCGCGCCCACCGGCCCGTCGTGCTCTACAACCGCGAACTCGACGGGTTCCGCAGCGTCGTCACCGACGCGGCCGATGCCGGGCGCCAGGTCGTCGAGCACCTCGCGGCGCTGGGCCACCGCTCGATCGCGTACCTCGCCGGACCCGCCGACGCATGGACCGACCGCGAACGCCACCGGTCGCTCTCCCGCCACGCCGAGGCGGCCGGGATGATCTTCCGCCGGTTCGGGCCGTTCTCCCCCACGCTCGACGGCGGCGCGGCCGCGGCGGACGCCGGCCTGTCCTGCGACGCGACGGCGCTGGTCGCGTTCAACGACCTGATGGCCATCGGCGCGTTGCGCAGGATGGAGCGCCGCGGAGTCGTCGTCCCGGGCGCGATGAGCGTGGTCGGCTTCGACGACATCTTCGGCGCCGACTTCTGCCACCCCCCGCTCACCACGGTCAGCAGCCCCGTCGAGGAGGCCGGGCGCCGGCTCGTCGACGCGCTGCTGACCGGGTTGGGGCAGCCCTTCACCGAGCGGACGGTGCTCCCGACCGAGCTGCTGGTGCGGGAGTCCACCGCACCTCCTTCCATCCGCTGACCATCCCACTGGATGGTGCTAGGATGGCAGCGTGCCCGAGACCGACAAGACCGAGAAGATCACCGTGAACGTCGGTCTCGTCGACCTCGGGCAGATCGACCTGCTGGTCGACGAGGGCTTCTACGCCAACCGCACCGACTTCATCCGCACGGCGATCCGGCGGCAGTTGGAGAGCCGCGCCACGGCGGTCACCGACACCGTCGCCCGCCGCACGCTCACCCTCGGCACCCGCCACATCTGCCGTGGCGAACTCGAGGCGCTCCGCGACGCAGGCGGCACCTGTGAAGTGCGCGTCCTCGGCCTGGCCACGATCGCCGACGACGTCCCCGTCGAGCTCGCGCTGGCCACCATCTCCTCGGTCGAGGTGCTCGGCGCGTTCCGCGCCTCGAAGGCGGTCAAAGCCGCCCTCGCCACGCGCACCGTCTGAACCCGGCACCACCCCTAGCCCGGAAGGGGCAACCCCCATGGACGACGCACGCGCCATCGGCATGTCCGAAGCACTGCGGCTGACCCGCGCGGGGAGGCTCACCGAGGCCTTCGCCCACCTGCAGCGGACGCTGACCGGCTCCACCGCACCTCCGGTGCAGGTCCCGGAGCCGCGTTCGACCGGTGGCCTGGCCGAGCTCCTGCAGCACCTCCCCGGCGGCCGCGGCAGGGCGGCACCGGTCACCGCTGCGCCGGGAATGCGATGGAGCACCCACGCCTCGCCCGCCGGGAGCCGCGAGTACGCCCTGTACGTCCCCGGAGGCGCCAACCGCACGACACGGCCACTGATCGTCATGCTGCACGGTGGCAGCCAGGACGCCGCCGACTTCGCCGCCGGCACCCGCATGAACGAGCTCGCCGAGCAGCACTCCTTCCTCGTCGCCTACCCGCAGCAGTCCACGGCGGCCAACGCCGGCGGCTACTGGAACTGGTTCTCCCCCGCCCACCAGCACGCCGGAGCGGGCGAGCCGGCCATCATCGCCGGGATCACCCGCGAGGTCATGGCCGAGCACGCCGTCGATCCCGGGCGGGTCTACGTCGCCGGCCTGTCCGCCGGCGGCGCGATGGCCGCCACGATGGCGGCCACCCACCCCGAGCTCTACGCCGCCGTCGGGGTGCACTCGGGGATCGCCCACGGCGCCGCCCGCGACGTCGCGTCGGCCTTCGCGGCGATGCGGACGGGCGGTTCGCCGGGTCCGGCGGGCGACGTGCCGCTGATCGTGTTCCACGGCGAGGGCGACACCATCGTCGCGCCGGTGAACGCGGAACGACTGGTGTCGGCCCGGCTGCGCACCGCGGCGACGTCGGTGTCCGACACCCGCACCGACCAGCACGGAGGCCGGCACTGCACCCGCACCGTGCACGCGGGCACGGACGGCACGGTCCTCGTCGAGTCCTGGAGCGTGCAGGGCGGCGGCCACGCCTGGTACGGCGGCAGCCCGGCCGGCTCCTACACCGATCCGGCCGGCCCGGACGCGTCCGCCGAGATGATCCGCTTCTTCCTCGGCCACCGCCATCCCGCGCGCCTGCGCTGACTTCCGCTGACCGGCAGGCCGGTCCGCCGGCCGCTCCGCCGAGCCAGGATGGGACACCGGCCATCCATCGACAGGAAGCGGGTCCGCGTGCCGTCCGGACGCATCGTCGACTGCCACGTCCACGTGTTCGACCCGGCCCGCTTCCCGTACGCCCCCGACACCTACTACGCCCCGTCGGGTCAGGAGCTGGGCACGCCGGCCCGCCTCGCCGGTGTGCTCGACGCGCACGGCGTCGACCACGCGCTGCTCGTCGGACCGAACTCCGGGTACGGCGAGGACAACCGGCTCCTGCTGGACGCGCTCCGCGCGGGCGCCGGGCGCTTCCGCGGCATGGCCGTGGTCCACAACGACATCTCCCCGACGGAGCTCACCCGGATGCGGGCAGCGGGCGTCGTCGGTGTCACGCTCAACGCCGCCCTGCTCGGCGTCGAGCACTACGCGGAGGCCGGCGCGCTGCTGTCCCACCTCGAAGCGCTGGACATGATCGCCGACGTGCAGGTGGTCGACGACCAGCTCGTGGCCTTGGCTCCGCTGCTGGAGCGGGCCGGGGTGCGGGTGCACATCGACCACTGCGGGCGACCCGACCCGGCCGGCGGCCTGAACGCGCCGGGGTTCCGCGAGCTGCTCCGGTGGGGCCGATCCGGACGCGCGGTGGTCAAGCTGTCGGGCTGCGTCAAGGTGTCGCGGGAGCCCTATCCGCACCGGGACCTGCAGCCCTTCATCGACGCGCTCGTCGGCGAGTTCGGGCCCGGGCACTGCATGTGGGGCTCGGACTGGCCGTTCCTGCGCATGCCCGAGCGCGTCGACTACGGCCCACTGCTCACCCTGCTGGCGGCGCAGGTGCCCGACCCCATCGAACGGCAGCACATCCTGTGGGACACCCCGTGCCGGGAGTTCGGCTTTCCGATCTGAGTTTGCCGCAGAGCGGGAACGCGTGGTGCGCGCATGCGCTCCGCCGGTGGGAGGGCGATCATGCGTGGATGGCGAGCAGGCGGCAGACGAACGACTACGACGAGTCGCAGCTGCGGGTCGGCGAGCCCGAGGACCACGCGGCGGGCCTGACCGCCGTCGCCGTCTCGATGAAGCGGGCGCTCGAGCGCATGGGCCCGGTGCGGACCGCGCGCACGCTGCTGGAGCTCAACCAGGCCGAGGGCTTCGACTGCATGAGCTGCGCGTGGCCCGATCCCGAACCCGGTCATCGACACAAGGCCGAGTTCTGCGAGAACGGCGCCAAGGCCGTCGCCGAGGAGGCCACCACCGACCGCGCGACGCCGGAGTTCTTCGCCGCGCACAGCATCGCCGAGCTCGACGCGCACTCCGAGTACTGGCTGGGCCAGCAGGGCCGCATCACGCACCCGATGATCAAGCGGCCGGGCGGCACGCACTACGAGCCGATCCCGTGGGACGACGCGTACGCCCTGATCGCGCGGGAGCTCCAGGGGCTCGGCAGCGCCGACGAGGCCACCTTCTACACGTCGGGCCGGGCGTCCAACGAGGCCGCGTTCGCCTACCAGCTGTTCGTGCGCGCCCTCGGCACCAACAACCTGCCCGACTGCTCAAACATGTGCCACGAGTCCACGAGCATCGGGCTCCTGGAGTCGATCGGGATCGGCAAGGCCAGCGTCGTCCTGGAGGACGTGTACGCCGCACAGCTGATCGTGATCGCCGGCCAGAACCCGGGCACCAACCATCCGCGGATGCTCGCCGCGCTGGAGATCGCCAAACGCAGCGGGGCGCAGATCATCTCGGTCAACCCGCTGCCGGAAGCGGGCCTGATGCGGTTCAAGAACCCGCAGTACCCGCGCGGGATCGTCGGGCACGGCACGGCGCTGTCGGACCTGCACCTGCCGATCCGGCTCAACGGCGACCTCGCGCTGTTCCAGGCCTGGGGCGCGCTGCTCGTCGAGTGGGACGCGATCGACCACGAATTCGTCGACGCGCACACCCACGGGTACGAGGCATGGTGCAAGCACGTCGCTGCCGTCGACTGGGACCTGGTCGTGGAGACCACCGGCCTGAGCCGCGAACTCATCACCCGCTCCGCAGAGATGCTGCGCGACTCCTCCGCCACCGTCTTCTGCTGGGCCATGGGCCTCACCCAGCACCGCAACGGCGTGGCGACGATCAAGGAGGTCGTCAACCTGGCGCTGGCCCAGGGCAACATCGGCAAGCTCGGCGCTGGGCTGTTCCCCGTGCGCGGCCACTCCAACGTGCAGGGCGACCGCACGATGGGCATCTGGGAGCGGCCTCCCGCGCACTTCCTCGACGCACTGGAGAAGGAGTTCGGGTTCGCCCCGCCGCGGAAGAACGGCTACGACGTCGTCGACTCGATCCGGGCCATGCGCGACGGCACCGTGTCGGTCTTCGTCGGGCTCGGCGGCAACTTCGTCCAGGCCACCCCCGACACCGACGTCACCGCCGGCGCCCTGCGCCGCACCCGGCTGACCGTCCAGATCTCCACCAAGATCAATCGGTCGCACCTGGTCTGCGGGGACACCGCCCTCATCCTGCCCACGCTCGGCCGCACCGAGAAGGACGTGCAGGCCGCCGGCCCGCAGTTCATCTCGGTCGAGGACTCCACCTGCGCGGTGCACGCCTCCCGTGGGCCGCTGGCACCGGCGAGCCCGCACCTGCGCTCCGAGGTCTCGATCATCACCTCCATCGCCGAGGCGACGCTGGGCGACCGGCACGGCATCGACTGGGCCGGCATGCGTGGCGACTACCGGCGCATCCGCGAACACATCTCCCGCGTCGTGCCGGGATGCGAGAGCTACGAGGTCAGCGTCCGGCGCCCCGGCGGGTTCCTGATGCCGCACCCGCCCCGCGACACGCGCTCGTTCGACACCCGGTCGGGTCGCGGGGAGTTCGTCGTCTCCCCCGTCGAGGTGCTGCAGGTGCCGCCCGGCCACCTCGTGCTGCAGACGTTGCGCAGCCACGACCAGTACAACACCACCATCTACGGGCTCAGCGACCGCTACCGCGGCATCGAGGGCGGGCGGCGCGTGGTGTTCCTCCACCGCGACGACGTCACCGCGCTCGGCTTCCGGCCCGGCGATCTCGTCGACCTGATCACCCACTGGCCCGGTGACGAGGTCCACCGCTGCGCGCCCTCGTTCCGGATCGTCGAGTACGACACCCCGCGCGGCTGCGCGGCGGCCTACTACCCCGAGACCAACCCGCTGGTCCCCCTGGACTCCACCGCGCTCGCGAGCAACCAGCCTGCCTACAAGTCGGTGATCGTCCGCCTCGTCCCGGAGGGCACGGGCCATCACCTACCGGGGACGGGTCAGAACCTCACCGGCGCGGACTGGGTCCACAAGTCGCTCCCGCAGCGGTCACACCTCTCGTAGCGGCATGCCGACACCGTTGCTCACCGGTCGGCGCTTGATGGTGCTGACGCTGCTGCTCGGCGGGTTCACCGCGTTCGGGCCGCTGTCGATGGACCTGTACCTACCGGCGTTCCCCCAGCTGGCCGACGACCTCGGGGCGGGCCCGGCCGCGGTGCAGCTCACGCTCACCGCCGACGTCGTCGGCATCGTCGTCGGGCAGCTCGTGCTCGGCCCGCTGTCGGACGCCCACGGCCGCCGCCGGATCCTGCTCGGGTCCACGCTGGTCTGCGCGGTGGCCTCGCTGCTCTGCGCGCTCTCGACGTCGGCCGCGCTGTTGGTGCTCTGGAGGTTCGTCCAGGGTGCCTCCGGGGGCGGCGGCATCGTGCTGGCCAGGGCGATCGCGGCCGACATCGCCAGCGGCGTGGAGGCCGCCCGGCTCTTCTCCCTCTTCATGACGGTCTCGAGCGTGGCGCCCATCCTGGCGCCGGTGCTCGGTGGCCTGATCCTCGCCTGGACCGGCGCGTGGCAGCCGATGTTCTACCTCCTCGCCGTGATCAGCGCTCTGCTCGTCGTCCTGTCGTGGAAGGCGATCCCCGAGACCCTGCCCGTCGACCGACGCCACACCGGCGGGCTGCGGGAGACCGGACGGGCGTTCGTCCGCCTGGCTCGGGACCGCGTGTTCACCGGCTACGCGCTGACGGTCGCGTTCGCCTAAGCGTCGCTGTTCGGCTACATCGCCGGCTCCTCGTTCGTCCTGCAGGAGGCCTACGGGCTGTCGGCGACGCAGTTCAGCATCGTGTTCGCCCTGAACGCCGCCGGGATGATCGTCCTCGGTTTCGCCAACGCCCGGCTCGTGCCGCGGGTCCCGGTCCGCACGTTGCTGATCATCGGACTGGTCGGGTCCGGCATCGCCGCGATCGCGGTGCTCGTGATCGTGGGCAGCCCGATCGGCCCGGTCCTCGGCGTCGGCGCCGTCCTGATCCCGTTGTTCGTCGTGGTCGCCACCCGCGGGCTGGTCTCGGCCAACGCCACCGTGCTCGCGGTGCAGCGCGCCCCCAGCGCCGGGGCCGCCTCAGCGGTGCTGGGCGCCTGCATGTTCGGCGGCGGAATCCTGGTCACCCCGCTGCTCGCGCTCGGCGGCGCCGGCAGCCCCGTCTCGATGGCGGCCGTCGTCGCAGGGGGCGCCCTGGCAGCACTGTTCGCGACAGTGCTCCTGACCCGTTCACCGGCATGAGCCGAGCCGGTATCACCGTGCGGTCCGGCCACCTCTCCCCCGCATGATGACGACGAGCGAACGGGGCCGGTACTGGCGCGTCACCGATCCGGCCGGGCGGGCCCACCTGATCCAGGCGGCGCCGACGGGCACCATGTCGTGGTCGGTGCACATGCCGCAGGGCCCGATCGGATGGCTCGGGCATGCGGTGGGTACCCGGCTGATCAACGTGCTGATCTTCCGGCGCGGCTGGACCGTGGTGGTGTGGCAGGGCGATGCCATCGCGCCGAAGCGCACCCGCTCGCTCAAGCATCGCCACCCCACCATGGACGCGGCCGTCGCCGAGGCGGAACAGCTCGCCCGGGAGATCCCTGGCTCAGGGGTTCACTGACGTAGGCGCCGGCGCGGAGAAGTGGCGCACCATCGTCGCGGCCGCCATCGTCATCATCTCCTCGAGGCGGCGCGCGGCCGTGTGCGGCAACGCGTCCACCGTCCAGACCAGGCGTGCTCCGCCTGCGCGGTCCTCGACCTGCATCGTCGAATGGTGATGCGTGAGACCGATCGCCGAGTCGACCACGGCGTAGGCGAGCCGTCGGGCGTCGTGATCGATGTCGACGACCAGCTCACGGGCGACGCTGCCGTTGACGAAGGTGACCGTGCGGGTATCGCCGTCGAGCTCGGTCGCGGTCACGAACCCCGGCACGAGGTCGATGTGCGGGGTCGCCACGGCGCTGACCCCCGCCCAGACCGTCGCTGCGTCGGCGTCGAAGGTGAGCTCCCTGCTGAGCGCGGCCATCAGGATGCCTCCCCTGCGGCCTGGACGACGCAGAACTCGTTGCCCTCGGGGTCCCGGAGCACCGTCCAGGTGCTGCCGCTCTCGGTGATGTCGTCCACCCGGGTCGCGCCGAGCCCGACGAGGCGTCCGACCTCGCCCGCACGGTCGCTCGTGCTGAAGTCGAGGTGCATCCGGTTCTTCCCCGATCTGCCCTCGGGCACCTTGGTGAACTGCCACGCGGGCAGCGTCTCGTCGGCATCGGCGAACCCGATGCTGGCGAAGTCGCCGGACCCGTCGGGATCGATGCTGCGGTGCAGCGCGGCCGACCAGAACGTGGCGACGGCGAGCGCGTCCGCGCAGTCGATGGTGACGGCGGCATGGGTGATGGTCATGACTTCTCCTCGATGGATGTGACGGGCCACTGGATCTCGGTGCGGAAGCGGCTGGGGTCGCTGGTCTCGGCAGCGCCCACCACGTACACCTCGCGGACGTGGATGGGTCGCGGAACGGCGTGCTCGGAGACCCACGAGCCGAGCCGGCGATAGGTGTCGGAGATCGTGTCGTAGGGACCGGCGTGCACGAGTACGGCGACGCGGGAGGCCGGCACCTCGCCCAGCACGACGTCGGACGTCGTCGGCACCGCGACCGGTTCGGCGATCGGGAGGTACGCCTCCACGTCGTCAGGCCCGTCGTCGGTGATCTCGGGCCGGTAGAGCGCGGCGAAGGACCCGATCCGTTCGATGCCCAGGTGCCGCGCGACGTCGGTGAGCTGTCCGTGAGTCGCGCGGAGGACCTGCTCGAAGGTGTCGTCGTCCACCTGGCCGCGCACCGCCAACGTGTGCTGGTGCGGCAGGTCGCGCAGGTGCACCGGAGTGTGGGTGGCGGAGTCGTAGCGGCCCTCGTGCAGCTCGACGACGATCCGCTGCACCTCGGCCAGCCGCGAACGCATCGCCGACTCGTGGGCCGTGAGCACCCCGGAGGTGACCTCGGGATCGCGGGCGAGCACGACCGTGCGGACCTCCTCCAACGGCAGGTCCAGCGAACGCAGACGCACGATGACCGCGGCATCGATCAGCTGCGACGAGTGATAGGTGCGGTAGCCCGTGTGGGGATCGACGCGAGCCGGGACGAGGATCCCCGCTTCGTGGTACGCGCGCAGGGCCTTGATCGAGAGGGAACTCGCTCTCGAGAAGGCACCGATCGGCAGCAACCCGTTCGTCATGCAGCAATCCTGCGATCTCCCCCAGCGGGAGACACAAGCCCCCGCGCTCGGGAACCTGTCAGGACGTCGGGACGAGGCGCAGGAACGGCTCCGCGAGGATCGCACTGACCTCCTCGACGGTGATCCCGGGAACTTGGTCGGCCACGCATCCCACGGTGCCCGGGTCCCACGACAACCCCAGCAGCGGGTAGGTGTCGGTCAGCACGGCGCGAACCGGCTCGGGATCGGCGACGAGCACGACGGCGCTGAACAGGTACCCGAACTTCGTCGCCCGCT
>Ga0307513_10005063_pt1 | contig 17444 bp, 16 predicted proteins | sample 15_EM_MG_FD_202174 | JGI IMG/M metagenome (GOLD analysis project Ga0307513, IMG submission 202174) | Populus trichocarpa ectomycorrhiza microbial communities from riparian zone in the Pacific Northwest, United States - 15_EM | ecosystem: Host-associated > Plants > Roots > Unclassified | place... | reverse complement strand
CGCCACTCGCTCTCCTCCCCCCCTCCCCCCCCCCAACTGCGCGGTCCCCTCCCCTACCCAAGCGTCGGCGGCTTCCCAGCATGCAGCACACTCCAAACCCTCACCAAGCTCTCGTATCCAACCGTATCCCCAGCCCTGAGAACCGCCGCTGCGTCCACATTAAGCGGAGAATCCCACTCGGGGCTGGCAAGTAGCTGCTGCACCGACGTCAATGTTGCCGAGATCGAGCACACCGCGGACCAATTATTCTTGAGCAAATCTAGACAAATCTCCCCCGTCTGCCCCCAACACCATCTATCAGTAACAGCATTCCTGCAAGCAGAGAGCAGAGTAAGGGTGACCTTAAGGTGGACATTCGGATGACAAATGCTCGTTAAAAATTTCATCTCGGGGGCATTATGTGGGTAGTTCTCTGGAATCTTGATGTCGATCTTCCAGCGGCCACCCTCGTACGCGGTTCCCTCTGCGCCTTTTAGCACCGCGGCCCAGTGGAAGAGGTCGTCTTCCGAGACCGGACCGAGGGATTCCAGCGCGGGATTGGGCTCTTTGCGATAGTTTGCAAGTTCGTTCATGATGCGGGTTGCCGGACTTAAGGAGGAGGAGGAGGAAGACGCCATGGTTATGGTAAGCTGTGGAAGCGGAGCTTTTGATGGAATTAAAGTCGTAGGCTATGGTTGTGGCCCACTGTTATGGTGAGAGTTACAGTAGGGAAAAAAGGGTATGTGTTTGTTTGGGATGGGAGCTTGCTGGAAGTAGGTGGGTGAGTTGGCCAAGCTTTCGGCTGTTGGGGGAGCCGCATATCAGAAGTTCATATGCATTTCGCTGGCTACCAATTATCCATGCCTCTATTACGGTACAAGTTCAACCTCACTCGCATCTCACGCTATGACGTAGCAATCGAACATTGTAAAAGGAAAAAAGGGGAGATCGCTATTTTCTGTAGACAATTATGTACCCGAAAAGAAGCATCCGCAGCCTCAATCTGCCTCGCTGGGAACAAAATGAAAAGAAGGGAATCGCCCAGAGGACCTGCGGTACCCCGACCGAAATCTAGTAGGTTCCTCGATTATTCCCCTTCCTCCCCCCTTAAGTCCTCAACCCAAGCAAGATATTCGACCCAGTCCCTCCACCCCCTCCAATCCCGCCCTCATTACCCCTCCCGCCAGGCAAGTACGTAACATTCGGATTATTGGCCAAAGTCTGCGCAATCTCCTTCGCAGCCTCAATCCTACGAATAAAGATCAACCCGTCACCAGCCTTATCCACAGCTCTGGAGATGGTCTCAGCACTCTCAGCCTCTCCCTCGGCACGGATGACATTTGCCTGACGCTCCTGCTCGGCCTTCTCGACGATAAACCTGGCCCTCTCGGCATCCTGCTGCGCGATCTGTTTCTGCTCGACAGCACGGGTGAATTCACGGCCGAAGGTCATGTGCGTGATGGAGACGTCCTCGAGCGCGATGTTGAATTCCTGCGCTCTCTTGAGGAGGTCGGCACGGATGCGATTGGAGACTTGCTCGCGCTGGGTAATAAGCTCCGCAGCGTCGAATTGAGCCACGATGGACTTTAGGACTTCGTTGCCGATGGAGGGGAGGACTCGCTCGTCGTAGTCTTGGCCGAGGGACTATAATAATCCAATTCTATCAGAGTCCGACACATGAGGAATTGAGGGGGGGTAGAGGAAGGGAAGGAACAAACCTGGTAAATCTTGGGCAAAGCCTGCACTTCAGGCCTATGCAAAACCCTCAATGTCAAAGATACCATCTGGAGATCTTTACTCCCGGTAGTAGTAGAGATATTCCTAGGCTTTGTACGAACGTCGTAGATAATGGCCTTCTGCAACCAAGGCACCAAGAAATGAGTCCCCTCATTGACGACCTGGTCCCCCATATCAGCAACCTTCATCCCATCTCCCTCAAAAAAACCAGCAAAAAAACCGGCAAACAAACCTTCTCCTTAACCCCCGTCAACCTATCAAAAATCACCGCTCGAGTTCCACCCTTGACGTCATATATGCTCATTTGAAAAAGCGAAACCCCGACAGCAGCGGGAATCGCCAGGCGGGAGATGAGATTGAGAGCTCTAGACATGCCTTTCAATTAGCGTTGGCAGTTGTGAAGCAATAAGACCAAGAGAGGAAGGGAAGGAAGCGTGTGAAATTCTAGGACAGGGCAAACAAATAGTGGGGCCGGATGGACGGTGGGTTACCGGCTTAGTCATGACCACAGACTGCGAACAAAAAGAAAAGAAACTGGCTCCGGGTCACTTCGACTTCCATCGTTCCACCCGACCCAACCCCACACCAACATCAGAGTCTCAATCTCTACACCACCACACACTAAAAACCCTCCGCTTCTATCTACTCCACCCACCCAAATAACAAAAACAATGGGTGGCGGCGGCGAAAAACTTCCCGGACAGTACGTTTCCCCCTTCCCCCCCTTCCTCCCCCTTCCACCCTGCACAAAACATTAAACTGACAACAATGACTTCGAAACAGATACATGGGCTGGTGGGGCAGTTTCGGCAGCCCTCCACAAAAGGGAATCACGACCTACACGCTCTCGGCGAACCGCCAGCGTCCGCTGGCTGGTACCATGCATGCAGCTGTCTTCAATTCCTGGCGCAGGTTCAAGAGTCAGGTACTGTACGTTGCGCCGCCATTCGTTGTTGCGTACTTGGTTATGGATTGGGCCGTTAAGGAGTATGTACCTTTCTTTTCCTAATAGAGTTGGATGGGGTGGCCTGATTCAGTGATGGTTTAGGAATCACTTTTTGAATAGTAAGGAGGGGCGTAGGCTTCATGGGACCGAGGAGGATTAGAGGGGGGGTTGATGGATCGGTTGATGGGCGGACGGCCGGGTGGGTGGATTTGCCCTGGAAGGGTTCCTAGGGGTGTTTGCAGTTACATCAGATATCCCGAGAGAATTCAGCTTACACACAGAGAATTGAGAACCAACATCTGTGTTTTTTTCATGAATCAGTTTGATATTGAAGCCCTGCATTACCACATCGTCGTAGTAGCACGCAGGCTCGTGGCTTGTTATCAACGCGCCTGGGGGGGTTGTGCGGACGAAGGATGATTGATGGGTATTCAAAAACGATTCGTTGAAAGTAAAATAAAATCAGCATACATCAATGTGAAACAAAATCTGTCAACCATAGCTTATGGTTACAGAGCAACGCTACTAATAAGGCCCAACAGAGGAGGAGGAAAGCTAGACGTTGCTGAAATGAAACCTCAGATCTATCCCACCATCATCGCCAATCAAATTTCAATGCAATACCTAACCTGGTGGTTTCCCATGATATCATAGCATAACATATGCCTATCCCCAAATATTAGCCCTCTTCCCCCGACCGGGCAAACACCTAAAACCAGAGAGGAACCCTACTATCTGTATGATAGTAACCACGAATCCCCCGACCTCTCGTGCCCTCTTCGCCTCACCAATAAGATCCGCAGCCTCCTCTATCGACGATTCGACATTCTAATAGCCCAAGTAAACTACGCCATCCCGAAGGCCTATGTAGAACAAATCCCCAGCGTTCAGCAGGACAAACGTGCCTAGCTTCTTCAACCTAGGATCGGCAGACCGGACGCCAACAGGCAGCTTATAACTTCCCCTCTGTTATTAAGCTTACGGAATCCTATCGCTAACCCAGACTGGATGATGGAGGGCTGGGTGAGTATAACAGTATTTTCTCTCATTATACGGTTTTTGCAAAAACCGGAAATTGCTTGAGCTCGGACGGTGCCTGGAGCCTGAAATGGGCCCCTTAAATTCCCCTAGCCAACATACTGTAGTCACTAAAGGGTGGATTTTAGGTGTCTACAGCAAGGGGCAGAGTCTGTTCTCAACTCCTCATCACTCTCCTGCAGGGGTTGGGATGGTGATCAAACAAGTGCCACACCCTAAGGGGTGAAATACCGGACACCTAAAATCCACCCCTTGGTTACTACAAGTATGTTGATTGGGGCATTGAAGGTGGCCATTTCAGACCCCAGGCACCACCCAAGCTTAATCAATGTCCGCTCCTGGCAAAAACCATACTCGTACAGGCGCCACCGAAAAAGTGAGCGCACGCAAGCGATTTTACACCAAAAACAGCCAATTTCACACTAGTGTTCGTTACGGGGCGGGGCGGGGCGGGGCGGGGCGGGTTTTCATTCGGCAAGCCCCGCCCTTTCAGCGGCCCGGGGGGGATTATTTTTTTTGGTTATCCCCGCCCCACCCCCGTCCGGGGCCCACCCCTACTCATTCCCTGGACGGGGCCCGTTTGTCACCACCAAATTTTAACAGGGACCCGTCTGGGTGGGTGGGGCGGGGCCCCGGAGGCCCCGTAACGAACTCTAGGAAGGCCGTATTTGTTGGCTGGAAGTTGTGTTGAGCGGTTGATGATCCCTAGTCAACGAAGTTTTGTGAAGATTTTCTGTGCCAACGGCCACTTTTCCCTTGGCACTACTTGTGACTACTCTTCAGAGGCCTAGCGCATCTCTAGTTCCCCCAAGTCCCTCACCAGCTCGCATCCCTGAATACGAACGAAGGGATAGCGGGTGGGGGGACGGAGAAGAAAAGAAAAATGAGAGATAAATGAGATTAGACCCTTGGATCATACGCACCAGGCCGGGCGCATGGCAGCAACCAGAGTTCATGATTCGAGATTAGCGGTATTTTCTTCGTTTATTTCTCCTTTCTATCTATATCTATGGGCTTCCATATATCCTTCTTATAACCCAATCCGGTTGTCGTCTAAGCTATAGATTAATACAAATGAATACGGGGTCAATAGCAGACAGACCTTAGAAACTCAACGCAATGGAAATGAGAAATAGGAGGCAAAACAAAATGGTGCATATAGAGAGAAAAGCGAGTATAGAAAGACACAAAGGGGGGTACGGATATAGAGAAAATTGGTTGAAAGAGATGAATAAGGTAACAGGCAGGGAAGGGTCTCGGGTGGTTTGTGGAAGCAAATGAGAACGAGAGATTCCAGGCAAATGATACGATGGTTTGATGCATGTAGTAATTTGGCAGCCTACATGAAATTAACACTGTGTTTTGCTATGTCGCCCTGCAGAGAGGTAGGTCTTGTGGATGAAGAGGGAGGTGTTGGATTTATGCTTGGATATTCTATCATACTGGGGACCATTTTGGGAGAAGATTCAGATAGCTGGGGGGGCTCGGGGGAGGGCGGCTCTGCTGATCGTAGGCTTGCTGCGCATTCGGGAGTCAAACACCTGGCTCCGTTTATCCACCTCGTCAGGATTGAGATTATTAGGTATCGCCAAGACCCCACGATGTCCACAGGCTCAGCGCTTGATGCCACTTATCCGGTTTGTAGGGATTGGCGTCATCCTGTTCAAGCAGCATCCTTACCACCCCCTCATGCTCATTCTTAGAAGCCCACCATAGTGGTGTTCGACGGAGCCAATCCGGTTTGTGGGGGTTGACCTCGTTCCGCTCCAGCAGCATCCTTACGACCCCCTGATGCCCATTCTCGGAAGCAAACGATAGCGGTGTTCGACGGTAGAAATCAGATTGGTCCGGATCGGCGTCGCTATTTTCCAGCAGCAACCTTACAATCTCCTCATACCCATACCGAGCAGCCAGCGAGAGTGGTGTTGGTTGCAGAGGACCCGGGCGGTTAGGACTCACATCGTTCCGTTCCAGCAGCATCCTTACGACCCCCTGATGCCCATACATGGAAGCCAACGAGAGCGGTTTCAGACCGTGCGCACCGGATTTGTCGGGATTGATCTCCTTCCGTTCCAGCAGCATCCTTACGACTCCCTCATTCCCCGCCCTAGAAGCGAACGAGAGTGGTGTATCATCCGACGGACCGGATTTGTTGGGATCGACATCGTTCCGTTCCAGCAGCATCCTTACGACCCCCTCATGCCCATTCATGGAAGCCCACGAGAGCGGTCGGCCAATGTATGAACCGAGTCTGTCGGGATTGATATCGCTCCGTTCAAGCAGCATCTTTACGATCCCATCATGCCCACTCTCGGAAGCCCACGAGAGCGGTGTGCGATAAGATCTATCTAATTTGTTGGGATCGACCTCGTTCCGTTCCAGTAGCATCCTTACGACCCCCTCATGCCCATTCCTGGAAGCCCACAAGAGCGGTGTGAGACCCCAGATATCCGGTTTGTCGGGATTGACGTCACTCCGCTCCAGCAATATCCTCACCACCCCCTCATGCCCATTCTCAGCAGCCCATAAGAGCGGCGCTGATCCATATTTGCTGTTAGGTGAGTCGGAATAGACCTCGCTCCATTCCAGCAGTGCCCTCAACACTTCTTCATTCCCCCTCTGCGAAGCCCAAGCGATTGCGTTGTTACCATGAAAATCCTTTGCCTGCACATCTCCTATATTCGCTTCTAATAAAGCAACCGTTATCTCAACGCATCCGAAGTATGCGGCGCCGTGAAGCCCGGTAAATCCTGTGGGGGCGCCATCTCCACCCAACGGCTGCTCCTCAGCTCTAACATCATGCAATAAGAGCACCTTGGAAGATATATGCTTGTCGTACCCATCAAGCAGCTCCAATGCAAGAGTTTTCACACTCTCTGTGGTCCCCGATCTAGCATGTGTACCCCAGTAACAAGAAGCATATGCAACAAGAGGGGCGGTCGGTGGGACGGAACGAAGCGTAGGCGAAAAGTTCTTCACGTAGGGAAAATTGAGGTAAGTTAAACAAACCTCCGCAATCATGGAGTGGGGGTTAAGAAACAAGTTGGTGTTATTGGAGAGGTACTCTTGCAGAGTCTGGTGGACAAGCCTGACGGTGGACAAGGACTTCTCGACGGTGACGAGCCCTAAAGAGCATGCCAATAGCGTTTCTATGGTTGGAATATTCCCAATATCCAAGTCGGTAGACCCTCCTACCCCCAGGGCGTGGCATAACTCGTCGACGTGTAATGGCCGCTCCGCATGTGATACCCACATTAGAACATCCATTCCGAGTTTTGATCTATTTTCGGGCTGGGCCTGTATCCGTGATAAGGTTGCCCCGTACGCATCTCCCAGACCATCCCCCTTGGTCATCTCATCAAGCTTCCTTCTTCTCTGGGAGAGGGTAATCTCGTCCAGAATTGCATCCATATATAGAGAAACCAGAAGGAAGCTAAGAACACACCGTCAGCGAATTACACCTCGGATTTTTCTTGTGAATGTATTTGATATTCTTGCTTACATTTCCGAGACCCTCTCGGGGATGATTCTCTTAATATCCCCCCGCAATTTGTCGTCCATTACTTTAGGATCCATATCACCGCCTAGCCTCATCTCTAGATAACTCATAATATCGCCATGGGTAGGGCTAAGGGGTATCCGGAGGACATTGCTAAAACATGTCACGATCTCGTCGCTGATATGGAGCCTCCCGGTAAGGAATACTCGCGCCCCCGGTAATACTCGAACAATTTCGCGTAGTGACCCAATGAGCTCCTGTCGGTGCTTCGGCGTGCATTCGTCTATTGCGTCAATGCATATAAACAGCCGCGGTAGTGGTGCAATGGTCTTCTTTAGTATATTTAACATTTCCGAAAGTTCGAGGCCCCGGCCACCAAACTCATTTTTGGCCTTCCAAAAAGCCTTCTGCGTAAGCTTGGAAACCCCCCCTCCGCCGGCAAGCTGCTTGAGCATGGCGCCCAACATATTTGTGGTGGATTGTTCCTGCTGTGAATGGAAATCGCAGTATAGTCCCACGACCGCTAAGGCTTTCCCCGTAACCTGATTGCACAAACTATCAATAACTAGGGAGCTATTATTTGGCGATGGTTAGCAACACCTGAGTTATCTTTCTCCAGAGTCCTTCCTACCTGACATAAGTTTTCCCCACTCCTGGGCCCCCGTAGCAGAACAACACTTGATCCACAGAACCATTTTCCGCATCACGCCACCTTATGAACTCGCTGGTTTCTAGCACCCAGTTTCCCAAGCCAGCTAGTCGTTTGGTCCGCACATCTTGGTGCCGTTTCTGGGGATTAAGTGGCGATAGCCATTGCAGAATTTGACCCTCGTTGTCTAACCCAGTAACGAAGTTGAAAATACTGTTGAACGAATTATTATTGTTTGACGAAATATTTTGGTTGTGCGAATTATAGGTGTTGTGCGAACCATTATTGTTGGAGAAATTATTGTCGAAGGAGCGGATATCATCGAAAACCTGCATGTGTTCTAGCGACATCACCGCTATCGAATTTGATCTGAATTCCTTTTCTTGGGAGTTAGAGAGTGATCGTGCGCAGTGAGAATAGGACTTTGATCAGAACCAGAGAGGATCCCTAACACTTGAAGAAAGAGGGGTATGGTATCTCTTGAACTGGCGAAACGGTGGAAATTTTTATGCCACCCCTCTCAGCGCCTAAGACAGAGATTACTAAGAGGCTCGACCAGTATTCTTCAGTGATAGTGTGCGTACTAGTAGATACAATCATATTGCTAATATTAACTAGGGTCTGGTGTTTGTGCGCCTGCGAATTGGTAGTAATTAACAAAAACCACATACGATATTACTTGTAACCTATGTCTTAGACACTCAGAGAGGTGGCATAAAATTTTCCACCGTTTGGCCAGTCCAATAGATAATAATTTATGAGGTCCTGGCGTTACCCGCGTGTAATATCCTCCGCCCCGGCCCAATCACCATCGACAGTGCGCACAAACCCCGCAGTGCAAGGCGCTCGAGACTCCAGACAACATATGCATCACGGTGCTAGGACTGTAGGGGGGTGATCACAAGTGTTAGCATGATGGGCTGAATAAACGGTGTGGTGGATATCCGCGAATCCAGTTTCCTTGATGAACGGCCCGATGCAGAACTAGTACTCGCCGCTTTGTCCGTGTGAAGGGCCTCACGAAGTGCGCATATAACCCAATATTCAATCCACTCAAGACGGGCCGACCCAGACACGCTCCTTTGCTCCTGATACATAATTTGTGTATGATAGAACGACTGCACTGCTCTAGGTTAGCTAGTCTCAAGAAGGCAAGCGGTATTTTGTAGCAGTTGCCCCCAGGCCATGTCACAATGCTCAATCGAAAGAAATGTTATGATACTATGCAAAAAAGCCCAGGGGATGCTAATCAGTTAAATTTGAGGAAATATTATTACTGATTTCTTGACAACGGCTTCCCACCGCGTCCAGGGTGGGGAAAAGGCAATTTGTTATGAGCCCGACCTTGTCCTAGTAACTGATATCTATGTGGATAAGAATTAGTATGACTTGGGCCCCAGGTATATGCTGCTGGGGTAGAGGTTTCGTGTGTGCTCCAGTGTCACTAGTTCCAAACTACATATTAAACATCGCAATCCGAACCGGACCGCACGGGGAAACACCTCCGCTTCTAGAATCGACCGTCACTCCACTTACGGCTATGATATTGCCACTTCAAGAACTAGTCCCTATTACCTGCTCAAGCACCTTAGATGGGCAATTTCTCTAGAGGTTCAAGGGCCAATCTCCTCAGGCGACTTTAAAGATGTGAGCCAACTCTATCTTAAAAATCTCTCTCAGCCTTAAGTACTCCACAATAGCCCTTGACCTCTCTCACTTGTCGAATCCCTTCGAATTGTGTAGTACTTAATCCGGAAGATCCAGGTATTTTAATTCCACCCGCCCCGTTACCCCCCCCGAGAAGTAGAATTCAACCTCGGTTCTTCACAGATCGTAGGCATCTATACCAGCAGCTCGGCTTCACAATCTGTGGCAGCTCCTCTGTGATAACTGCACCTGCCAGCATTCTACCACTGCAGACACCAAACCTGAAGATGGAGGCAGTTTCCAATTACAGAAACAAACACTGGTTCGCTGCTAGCAAAATGGAAGTGCCGTTTCTTTACTCCCATGGACTGGAGAGGACGGGAACACATCCGGAGGAGCAGGTTGAAGAGGGCATACGAGACATCTTGAGTCGATTTTGTAATAGTAAGAGAGGAGTTTTCGTGCCATTCCCATCACCATCGCCGCCGATCTCGGAACATACCCGAACGGCCCGGGCTATAGATGACTGTACCCGTACCCACCGTAAAGCATTCCAATGTTGTTAGGCGGATGTGCTTGGCTTTGTTACGGGAGTGGGTAGGATATTTCGGGAGATATCCAGACGGAATGGATAAGGGACGGGTACGGGAGGATGTTCTATAAAGGTTTTATCAGCAATGTTCATTTCTTTGTTATCACGGGAGTGTACGGAGGAATAGGGACATGTGGCAAACACAGAGATAGGTGTGGTGATCCTTGGGAGGATTAGGAAGTCGTATTATGTTTTACTTATACATCTGTCTTTACCATTAGTTTGATTTTAGTTGAGAGAGTGAGAGCGAATGAACGAAGTATTACAGGCGGAAAACCTACGTTCCATATCCTTCCTCCATAGTGCCTAAGTTCCAGGTGAAATCTCTTAGTCTATTGGCTACTTCCGTATAACCCTCATTTCCCTACATTGACATCCAATACGAGACAGGTTTCTTTTACTCTGGTTAGGTGGTTTTGTAACAACAGCCGTATTTTCAGCCAGATATAAGCACTCAGGTTGCCCCCCGCCTTAAGCCCCTACTCGGGTCTTCCTAACGACTCCCAAGATTGTTCTGTCAAGCCCCGTCAGAGAAGTCGTACGGTCCAGAACACACCAGATACCAAAATCCCGATCGAGCAGTGAACTCAAGTCACTTCAATCACCCGACCCCCCTCAAAATGCGAATAGCAGCTTAAGCAGAGCCTGGTGCTAATATTCCAAGAATCTGGTCCGTGGATCCACATTTACCACCAGTGTGTAAAAATCTAAACCTGCGGGCTACCCACTGATGGAGGGTCGATCTCGATCGTGTGCTCGGATGTGTTGTCGGGTGGATTCAATAATTCTTTATTACTATGTAAAAGGACAGTGCAAATCCAGGCTTTGACCCTACAGCAGTACATTCCCGGGGTACGCCAGCCCGTGTGGAGAGGTTATGGTGTCTATTCTCTATGGAGGTTGCTAGCTACGGTTCACCTTAAGTAGTGAAAACTCTGCTCATACATGTGATAGCCCTATGTCTCCGCATATGCCCTATACATCCGTTCATGTCCTAGAACGTTCCTGATGTCCACACTCTGGTGTTCCTTCATACATGTGAGCGTTCCCCGTGCCTCCGCTATCTCCGCTATCTCTGCTCTCAGGCAATGCTCCACTACTGGGATTATTATGCCATCACCCACAATATACGCCATTCAGAAAACCCCTAAACTAAGATCGTGCCTCATATCAACGCTAATAGCACCCCCTCTTACTGATAACGACCCCACTATCTTCCCACCCACCCAATCATTGGCTCTATGCAATCGGGAAACCCCGCAGCGTAATTGGACCTCCCTGCACCATTTCACCACACAATCTTGCGGCACGGCAACTAGACTGCGCTAGGACGGTACCAATTTATATCAATGCAATAAAGCTACTCTTTCCAAGCGCACGGCAGCATCAGAGCCATGCTACATAATATAGACACCTTTGGTCAAAGTTCATCTTCAGCTTCAAGAACACTGACACCAGAACTTCAGTTGCGCCGTGTGGGCGCGCGGTTGAGTTATTTGCAAGATCGATATCATAATCAATAACTGCAGCCCTCGGGTTTCCCCTAGCTAATTGTTAATTTTTTACGTTATTCCTTCTTATCTGGTCAGATGACCGAGTCATATGACTCGGCCACATGACCAAGTATACTATTATATTCTAGTAGTTTCTAGAGATTTCCTTGGAATGGGCTGTGCTTCGTGTAACGGAGGAAGTGTATATAAAGGGCAGTTTTCACCCTCTTGTTAGAAAGATAGCGCAAGCTTGGATTAATCTTTAAGTCTTAAAGTTATATTTTGAGCATCGTGATCACTTCATCTTCTTGATAGTTAGTGACATAGATACAAATATTTACACTAATTAAGAGATGTCGGGATTTTACCCACGATCCACGGACTACCGCAGAAGTGTTGGTGATGCTGCTGAGTCAGCAACCAGAACAACTACCCTCTCAACCCCCGGCCCATTCCAGATGGTAAAAAAAAGATGTACAATTGAGATAAATACGCTGGAGGGTTAAGATTGATGTAGCTACGAATCCTGGGAATACAAATCCCGGGAATAGATAATTAAAGTCGACAATTAAAGAAAAAACGAAATCTAATAAAGTTACTTTGTATACCATTCCATTGCTTCCACTTCAGAGTCTTTTGGTTTTTTTACTATTCAGGATAAGCCAAAAATTGCGACCGCAGTTACTCCAGGTGCTGACCCAGCAGTATCACGAACACTTCCGGGCAGGACTGCGTTTAGGGCCCTCCCCAGACGTTGTTCAGATGCTCATGGGCTAATAACTTGGGCACGCAGATTGCCCTCCCTTCTCTCTAGATGCTCAGGACTTCCCAGTGATCGGAGGGAATGGTAGACTTACTCAAAAACTTCTTGGAATCCCACATATTTTGAGCTACAGTAGATCCATGTTCTATTGTAGATGAAGGGCCGAAATATGACTTACGTTTTTGCCATGTGCTCGTCCACCTAAGAATTATCCCGCCGCCACCTGTATAGACACAGAGAGTCACTCGACTCACCAATGTCCTCCCCAAAAAAACTCGAAGTCTGCCAAAGCTTCTCTCCTCATGTTCTGCACTAATGGAATGGCATCTCACTATCTGAGGTAAGCAGGCGGGGGGGCGCCCGCCCAGCCCCTGCTTCACCCCGCTCTCCCCCGCTTGCGTTCCATCTCTGCGCAAGCCTAAACACAACCTTATTTACTCGTTACAGGCAAGAAGCATAATACCGGTATCCGAAAACAGGGATTCACAAAATATATGGCAAAAAGTCTGTGCGTGTCTTAGTGCCCATACAAATTCGGACCACCCCCTTTCGAGTACTTCTTCCCTACTACGAGTATCCACGTCTAGGACCTGAGCAGCAACTATCAACAGAGAGAGAGAGCTTGGACAAAGTTATATCAGAAGAGAGAAAAATAGAAAATCTGTGGGGACCCGCCGAAGCCAGCGGTTGGAAGCACTCCTAGCTAATTATCTCCTCTATATTAGATCCTACGGTAGTTGAATGAGTTGTCAATACCTTGTGGAGGAGGAACAAGCAAAAAACGCCATCGACAGCAGTAAGAACATCTCAAACATTGTGTATTGGGTTCCTTTGCGATCAGGGGTTGAATCATATAAGAAACGGTATTTGTGCCCCGAGAAGGCATATGCACCACAAAGATTAGAGCATTCCGCCTAATTAAAACCAAACTTCCCAGTAAGCGATCATTAACATCTGGAGACAAGGAAACAAGAATATTTGTATTAGCCCTGCTCAATTAACCACCCCACGATTCTCGCCCAGCCAGGCGCTCTCCTGTTACGCGTACTCGCAAGGGAGTACCGTAGTTCTAAGCTTACGGACATTTCCCCCTACCAGTAAAGGCTCGGGGATTCGGACCAACAGACATAAGTGTAACACAGTACCGTATTTGCTCTTGCGACCCGCTACCTCCGCCACCCCAGGACTGGTTTATTTTGAGAAGGTTAACAAAATTGTGTGCACCAGTTAATGAGACCTAACACATCCTGAAGGCTGATCTTATACCGTGACAGGAAAGCAATAACCCTTCTCAGGACATTTCGCCTCTAAATCTCGAGATTAGAGGCTTCCGGGGGATAGCGAATTGCAAGAGCGAATACGGTACCGGTACTATTATTGCATTCGGGTTGGGTATTATACTTGTCCCAGGCCATTGATACGGTAGACCAAAATAGGAGGGGTACATTTTGTATAGGAGCTCAGACATGCACAGATGTTTTACCATATACTGTACCTCGCGAATCCCTGCTTTCGGGTACTAATGACCTGGGCAATTGCTGTTGAAATCGGAGGCTTTGGTAGACCAAGCTACCTATCGGCAGTGTAATCCCATCCCTACCCCAGCCCACAAGGACCGAAGCAGAGGAAAGAAGCATTACCTAAATCCTCAGTATTCCCAGTCATCCAGTTCTTGCCCTGCACCGGCAACGTCAAAGCTGTTCGGATGAAGTCGTTATGTCTCTTGGTTATGTTTTAACCTATTATAGCATTAGTGTGTGTAACTGGGTGGATTGGTTAATTCTACTCGCCCACAGTCGGCGGCGTCCAAAGATGAGACAAGTCTCGTCTTCCTCACCCCGTCTTGGAAGGACTAGACGATCTAGAGTCCTCGTCCTTTTGTCAATTCCGCGGTTTATTCGTACTAACTACTCGTACAGTACACGTACAGGAAAAACCATAGTGTTCAGCCTAAGGTACGGCGTAAAAACCTTAAGCAAAAAAGAAATCCACCCCTGCCCAATGCCTCCCAATCCTACAGTTCCTCTGGTATGGAACCAACCACACATCCTCCCCCAAAATAAGGCGGGCAGAAAATGAAAACACCCCCAGAAGACACCAAACAAAGAAAGAATACAACTCTCTCCCCATTTTCCACCATCCCAATTGTGAGGGAAACAAGGCAGACCCTTTTTTTCTTTTTTTAAGGCCCAAGAAACCTTTCTTTGTCAGTAACCAAGGCCAGGCTGGGAACACTGGCCTATGGGGATTTTTTATTTGACCCAGCCCATGAAGCTCCAAAGTTCGGCTTGGGATAGGATCATGACAAGATCTTCAAAATAAGATCGAGGTGTTTTGCCTCGTACTCACCTTCCTAACTGGACGACCTGAAGCGCTTGCTACAAAATATATGACCCTCCGCAGTCACATAGCCGGCGCCCCAATTACACACTGGGCATACTCGAGTACAAGTACCGGTACATGACAAATGGTGGAGTGGGGGCCCACCTGCGTCCCGTCCCGAACACGACGCTGCCAGCCCTCCGAGAACCCACATCAAAGTCCGAGCTTGACAGCACAAGCGATGCCGTGCCTGTCTGATCATTCGCAAGCGAGCTTTTCTGACTACCGAGACACATAGGTGGCTAGGGCTCCGCAAGTACCGTAATGCAGCGCTTGCACTTGCTTCAACATGATGCTCTTCTCGAGTGCCGTATTTTTGCTCCAGGTGACACGATGGTGCACCACCGAATCCGCCGTGCTTGTAACTTGCTCGTGAGCTCCCACGATATTACCGATCTCGCCTCGGCGAAATTTGTCACCAAATACCGTACCGGTACTTGAGTACAGCGTACGGGAGTTTCTACCTCGCGACCGGTCGCGATCGGAAGCGGAGCCGGGTGGGGATCCGGGTTTCCTCGCTTGCTCAAACGCGTTGACACTTGGGGATCCTGCTCGTTCCGCTAATTAAACGTTAAACCCGTAATACGAACATCCACAAAATGGTACGGTGATATGTACTACCAAACAACGAGCAAAGGTCATCATAACTCTCATCCTAGAGCTGCTGACAACGTTTCCCGATTCTCCGAACACTCACTGGTCTCCAGAAGATAACCGCTGCTAAAACAGATCCTTCTGAAGTACTGGAACCAGTATCAAATTCCTAAAACAGTTATTAGAAGGATCATCCAGATACAGCAAAGCCAGCTTCACTCGTCGAGGAAACCCTCAACAAGGTCCACATCAGTGGCCTATGGCAAAAGCTATGCTAGTTTTTCATGTCAAACTTGGAACTTTTCTCTAAGGGGTCTAATGTATAACCCCCAAAGCGCGAATGAGGGGCGTTTCTTGCTCCAGTAGGGCGCAGTGTCAGCATAGTGCAGACACCCCAGCAAAGATTCCAGCCCTGATATGTCCTGACGGTTTATGTGCTGGACGATAATTATCCTTCCCAGGCAAGAAGTTCCCGGACACGGGAGGAGGTACACGAGTATCCGAGTAAACTCCAGGCCGAGGAAAGTCGAAATACCCCTGAAATACTCCTGTTTTCCCCTCTAAGTGTTCGGGTACCGGTACTTCTTGCCTGAGCTGAACGCTCGTATTTCTTGCCTGAAGTGAGTATTAGTATACAATACAGCAGAGAGGATGTTTCACACACCACAAAAACAGGAATAGTTAAGAATTACGCTAAGACGCCCAGGATTTCCCCCTTTGGATTAAGGGGAGAGAAAACGTACCGTAGTGAAAAATATTTCCTCTTGCAATCCTCAGTTGAGACATGTAGAAAATAAAAATACGGCAAACCTCACCGGAAGAGGCAACTCCAACGTCCCAGCGATTTGGCAATTCTTTCGGCTTTACGGTACAATGCCCGTACTCTAGGTCTCATTCCTACTCGAGCACCATTGTCGATGTCTTGACACTCATTTCCGTCCCTCTGAGTACCGTACCGACTCCGGGACTTCGACTGGGGGAAGCCCCAGAGAGTCGAAGTAATTGCCAGGGGTAGAAGTGAAGAACAGCAAGGTACTGTGAAGCCAGGTAGAGTACCCTAGCACCCTATAAGAGAGTTTGCAAGGAAGGGAAATGCTACAGGATAGACCGCATGGGGACGATAGAGTGAAGAAAGGGGTTGGAACCAATTCCGCTTCTTGCGTAGATGTAATACTTCTCGCTACCCCCTCGCGCAGATGTTTGCTCTTGTGTCGCAGTGGAGTTTGATGGCTACGCTATGGTCAGTCGGTTATGATTGCGGGCCCTGCTCGTCATACTCTACAAAACCTACAAGTACGAGTACAACTACGAACTATAAGATAAACCAAAAACTTGCTAGTATCGCCACTTGTGCTAATGATTAATATCTTTGGACGTACCAGTAGCACGAGTGCTGCGATGGAAGTTATGGTGTCTTCAAATTCTTAGCGGGGACGATAGGGAGGTTCTGCGGGGCGGGTGCGCACCTCATGCACAAAAATGACAAATGAAAATCATGTGACTTCGTTTCTTCCACAGGCTTTTTCTAGCTTATTTTACATAATAATATCTTAACTACCGCATAGTAGAAGAGCACTGGACTAATCCTCCATACTCCAGCCCAATCTCTCTCATATTCAATCCCCCCCTTTCTTGGTCTCCTCTGAGGGCACACCTTAGACCACAGGGTAAGGCTGGAAGCACTTTGTGCTTTTATCGTTGCCAAAGGGCAATGGAATTTGTAGTTTGTAATATAGAAGAGGGGGAGAACTGTTTCTTGCGAACATTATTATTTACCATGAATACTCCGGGTGGTGTCATACAAGTAATAAGCACCTCCTCTGCTGCTACTGCCAAGCTCCGTCGCAACGATTTTCCACACCACACCTTTCACCTTCCTATTTAGGAAGGTGAGAAGTGCGGTTCAACACCACAAACACATCTCACGATCCTGCCCGGCCACTGAACTTGGAGCTTCATAAGTGTGCTGGAATGGCATCCTCTGAGATTAAGAACACCTGGCTGGCATCCCACTACTGCTGACTACCTCATGCTCTTTCATAGCCCCAGATTGGGTCTGTGGTTATGGAAGAGAAGTGATAATAAGAATAGGATTTCCTGTGTTGATGGGGGATTTCCTAAAAGA
>Ga0307513_10005062_pt1 | contig 17445 bp, 15 predicted proteins | sample 15_EM_MG_FD_202174 | JGI IMG/M metagenome (GOLD analysis project Ga0307513, IMG submission 202174) | Populus trichocarpa ectomycorrhiza microbial communities from riparian zone in the Pacific Northwest, United States - 15_EM | ecosystem: Host-associated > Plants > Roots > Unclassified | place... | reverse complement strand
GTTCTCGTTGAGCAGCAGCGGCGTGGGCACGGTGGTGGGGTGGATGGAGTTGGCGCGGATCGAGTGCTGCGCCAGCTCCACCGCGAACGAGCGCATGAGGCCGACCACGCCGTGCTTGGCGGCCGAGCAGGCCCCGAAGTTCGGTGCCGCCTTGAGCGCGAGCGAGGAGCTGACCAGCAGGATCGCCCCGCCATCGCCCTGGGCGATCATGCGCGGGACGGCGACGCGCGCGGTGTTCCACACCCCGGTGAGGTTGGTGTCGAGCACCGCGCGCCAGTTGTCCTCCGAGTCGTCGGCGGTGGCCGAGGCGAGGCCCTGGATACCGGCGTTGGCGACGACGACGTCGATGCGCCCGAACTGGGAGACACCGCGCTCGAACACGTCGCGGACGGCGTCGATGTCGCGGGCGTCGGCTTGCCCGGCCACGATCCGGCCCCCCTCCTTCTCCACGAGCTCGACGGTCTCGGCGAGGTCCTCGGGGCTCGCCGCCGGCACCCCGGAGGACTCGACGGGCCCGCAGACGTCGAACGCGATGACGTCGGCGCCTTCCCGGGCCAGCCCGACTGCGTGCGAGCGGCCCTGGCCGCGCGCCCCGCCGGAGATGAACGCGACCTTGCCCTGCACCCGACCACCGTTGGACATACGCAAACTGTGCACAGTTAGCCCGTTGAGGTCAAGATGACCAGCCCGGCTGGCCCGCCCTGGCGAGCCTGCATACACTCTCCGGGTGTCGATCGGCGAGCTGCTGGCGGGCCGCGAGGGTCTGCGCATCGCGGATCCGCGCCAGACGAGCGTGAGCGTGCACACCTACCTGCGCGATCTCATCATCTCCGGCGCCGTTCCGCCGGGCACCCAGCTCAAGCAGGCCGAGCTGGCCAGGGTGCTCGCCGTTTCGCGCACCCCGCTGCGCGAGGCGTTCCGCATGCTGCAGGAGGAGGGCCTCGTCTCGGCCGAGCCCAACCAGCGCAGCGTCGTGCTCGGCCTCGACGCCGAGGAGCTCGACTCGCTCTACGCCGCCCGGGTCACCCTGGAGTCCCTCGGCGCCCGGATCACCGCGGGCCGCATGACACGCGACGAGATCCGCGCCGCCACCGCGGCGTACAAGGAGATGGACCGCACCTACCGGGCCGGTGACCTGGCCAGCTGGACCGTCGCCCACCGGCGGTTCCACCGGCTGCTCGTCGGCCGCAGCGGCGCGCCCGTGCTGCGCACGATCAGCTCCTACGCCGAGCAGAGCGAGCGCTACGTGCGGATCGACCAGCTCACCCACGCCCAGGATTTCGACGCCCGCCAGCGCGAGCACCAGGCGATCTTCGACGCCGTCCGGGACGGTGACGGGCGGGCCGCGGTGATGGAGATGGCGAAGCACCTGTCCGGTACGGCACGGCGGGTCGTCGAGAACCACGCGCCGGGTCGCGGCACCCCGTGCGTGGATGCCGCGGTGGAGCTGTTGCTCTGCGGCTGCGCCGACCCCACCGGCTGATCGCACCGTCCGGGCGCGCGGACGTTGACATCGGCGCGCAAAGTGTGTGCACTATGGGGCATGGAACCGGATCCGCAGTGGTCGCTGGTGACCTACCACCAGGGCGACCCGGCGAAGCCCGAGATCGGCGTACTTGCCGGCGGATCGGTGCGGCGCGGACCGGACGGGTCGGCCGGACTGACGATGATCGAGCTGCTCGACGCGTGGGACCGCTGGGCCCCCGTACTGCGCGCACTCGTGCCCGACGAGCTCGCCCCCGTCGACGACGCCGTATTGCTCGCCCCGCTGCGCTACCCGCGCAAGGTGCTGTGCGCGGGCGCCAACTACTACGCGCACCTGCGGGAGATGGGCGTCGCGCGACCGGCCGGCGCGGTCGATCCGTACTTCTTCTTCAAGCCGCCGACCACATCGGTCATCGGCCCGGACGAACCGATCCTGCTGCCCGCCCGGGCCGGCCGGATGATCGACTGGGAGGTCGAGCTCGCCGTGGTGATCGGTCGGCGGGCGACCGACGTGACCGCCGATCGCGCTCGCGACCACGTGGCCGGCTGGACCGTCGTCACCGATGTGTCCGCCCGCGACCAACTCGCCCGCACCGATCCCGTCGCCCCGCCGTTCGCGCACGACTGGATGCGTGCGAAGGCCGGCGACGCCAGCTGCCCGATGGGCCCGGGCATCGTCCCCGACTGGCTGGTGGGCGATCCGCAGCAGATCGCGCTTCGGCTGTCCGTCAACGGCGTCGTGAAGCAGGACTCGTCCACCGCCGACATGGTCACCGGGATCTGGGACCTGGTGGCCGCGGCCAGCGCCTTCGTCACCCTGGAGCCGGGCGACGTCATCGCCACCGGCACACCGGCGGGCGTCGGGTTCCCGCACCGCGACTTCCTGCAGCCCGGCGACGAGGTCGTCGCGGAGATCGACGGCATCGGCCGGCTGCGCAACCCTGTCATCGACGCTTCCCGAGAGGACTCGAACACATGACCGCTGTCCGCGTCTCCAAGCTGGGCTACGTCGGGTTCGAGACGCCCGACGTGGCCCGCATGGTCGAGTACTACACGAAGGTGCTGGATTTCCAGCTCGTCGACGAATCCCCGGACGGCGCGTTCCTCACAACCGGCACCGACCACCACTGCGTCGTGATCACCAAGGGCCCAGGAATCGATACCGGCAAGGCCCGCACGATCGTCGGGTACGAGCTCTGGGAGGACCTCGACGACGCCGCCCGCCGCCTCAAGGAGGCCGGCTACGAGACCCAACGGCGCAGCGACATCGGCCCCGGCACTCCCGACGTGCTCGTGCTGGAGGAGCCGGGCACCGGGGTGCCGCTGCACCTGATCACCAGCCAGGACCCGTCCGGCGTCGGTGGATACACCCCACTGCGGCCCACCAAGCTCGGCCACGTCGCGGCCTACACGCCGGAGCTCGCGCCGATGCAGAGCTTCTACCAGGACCTGCTCGGCTTCCGCTGGTCCGACACCGTCGGCGACTTCTTCGTGTTCCTGCGCTGCAACGCCGACCACCACGCCGCCAACTTCATGGCCAGCCAGAAGTTCCAGGGCATGCACCACATCGCCTACGAGATGCGCGACCCGAACCACCTCATCGCGATGCTCGACCACCTCGCGCAGAACGGCCGCCGCCTGCACTGGGGCCCCGGCCGCCACGGCCCCGGCCACAACCTCTTCACCTACCACCGCGACCCCGACGGCAACGTCGTCGAGCTGTTCACCCAGATCGACGTGGTGCACGACGAGGCAAAGGGCACCTGGGAGCCACGGCCGTGGCACGAGGAGTACCCCATGGGCCCGAAGACGTGGGAGGTCGACCTGGCGACGGTGAACCAGTGGGGCCCGATCGACCCCCCGTCACTGGACCACTAACCCCGCCCCCTCGTCGAGAACGAAGTTGCCGTGATCAACAGGGCCTGTCGATCACGGTAACTTCGTTCTCGACGCGTCTGCGGAGCCGTCGCGTCAGCGGAAGCCCGCTGTTACCCCGCCGTCGATGCAGATGTTCTGGCCCGTCACCCATGCTGATTCGTCGCTCGCCAGGTAGACGGCGAGGTGGGCGATGTCGTCGCCGGTGCCGGGGCGGCGGATGAGGTGCATGCCCATCTGGAAGGCGCGCAGTTCGTCGCCGACGAATTCGTCGGTCGCCGGGCTCTTCACGAACCCCGGCGAGATGGCGTTGACGCGCACGCCGTGCGCGGCGCCCTCGGCCGCCAGGGTGCGGGTCATGGCGATGACCCCGCCCTTCGCCGCGGAGTGCGCGGCCTGCCCGAGCGGCGCGATGCCCCGCTCCCCCGACATCGACGCCGTGTTGATCACCGACGCGTTGCCCGTGGCGAGCAGGTGTCGCCACGCCGGCTGGGTGGTGTGGAAGACGATGTCGAGCTCGACGTGCAGCACGTGCTTCCAGAGATCGAGCGACATCTCCGCGAACGGCGCGAAGCCGGCCCCGGCGGCGTTGTTGTAGAGCACGTCGATGCCGCCGAGGCGCTCGGCGGACTCGTCGATCCAGCGCGCCGCGGCCGCGGCGTCGGCGAGATCGACGGTGTTGCCGAGGACGTCGAAGCCCTGGTCGGCGAGCACGGACGCGGTGTGTTCGGCGGCGCCGTCCTGCACGTCGCAGCCGATCACGCGGGCGCCCGCACGCACGAATGCGGCCTGCGCCGCCTCGCCCTGGCCGCCTGCGGTGCCGGTGATGAGCACGCGCTTGCCGGCGAGTCGACCGGCGCCCTGGATGGTCTCTGCGATGGAGTCGGCCGCGTTGCCGGTACTGGTGGTCACCTCAAGAGTGTCCACACTTTGAGCCGCATGGTCAACGGACGACGGTCATCACGTGAAGTGTGCGCACCTGAGCTCACAACCCGTTCACAGACTCGACACGGACAATCGAACCGTGCCCAACCGGACGATCCACCCGCAGCTCGACACGGACTTCGGCGCGGGCGCACGACGGGAGCAGCAGGACTTCGTGATCGACACCCTCGGCGTCCTGCTGCTGCTCGCACAACTCGACCAGGAGCCGTTCGACCTCGATCTCGGTGGCGCCGACCTGATCACCCCGACTCCCACGTTCGACCTCCTCGACGTGGTCGAGCTCCACCTCGACGTCTGGCACCACGATGGTTCTTAGGGCCGTCACAAGCTGGAACGGCAGGGTTCGCCGTCCCTGACCGTGCTTGTGGCAGCGAGGTGGCGGACCCATGCAGAGATCGGCACCGCGCGGCTTCGGTTGGGCCGATGCCCTGGGCCCGCTCGCGATCCTGTCCAACGTGGCGGTGGTGTGCCTGTGGCTGATGGAGACCGGCCTGGCGAGCCTCTCCACGCTCGACAGCGCGATCGGCTCGGTGGGCCTGCTGACCGGCCTGCTGTCGTCGAACCTGATGATCCTGCAGGTGCTCATGCTGGCGCGGATCCCGTGGGTGGAGCGGGCGTGGGGGCACGACCTGCTCACCCGGCGGCACCGGCTCGCCGGATTCGCGTCGTTCTGGCTGCTCGTCGTGCACATCGTCGCGTTCATGATCCAGCGGGCCGACCGAGCCGGAGCGGGCTGGTTCCAGGCGTGGTGGCAGCTGTTCGTCGTCGACTCGTGGATGCTCTGGGCGACCGTCGGCACGATCATGATCATCGCCGTCGTGATCCTGTCGATCCGCGCGGCCCGGCGCCGGATCCGGTACGAGCCGTGGCACCTCCTGCACCTCTACGCCTACCTCGGAATGGCACTCGGCTTCCCCCACCAGCTCGCCGACGGCGCCGACTTCCACCAGGTCTGGGCGCAGGTCTACTGGTGGGCGCTCTACCTCGGCACCCTGGCTGCCGTCATCGCCTACCGCGTCGTCCTGCCGATCATCCGGTCGGCCCGCCACGAGCTACGGGTGTCGTCGGTGGTCGCCGAGAGCCGTGACGTCGTCTCGGTGACCGTGACCGGCCGCGATCTCGAACCACTCCGCACCCGATCCGGCCAGTTCTTCGTGTGGCGCTTCCTGGACGGTCCCGGATGGACGCGCGGCAACCCGTACACGATCTCAGCTGCACCCCGTGACACGGAACTGCGCGTCACGATCCAGGCCGCAGGCGACGGCAGCGCCCGCGCCGCGAACCTGCTGCCCGGCACGCGGGTGTTCGTCGAAGGGCCCTACGGCACCATGACGGCGGGACGACGTCGTCACCCCCACGTGCTGCTCATGGCCGCCGGGATCGGCATCACGCCGATCAGGGCGCTGCTCGAGGACATGCCCTACGAACCCGGCGAAGCGACCCTCGCGTACCGGTACTCGCGAGCCGCGGACGCGATCTTCACCTCGGAGATCGACGCACTCCGGGCGCGGCGCGGTCTCACCGTGCAGGCGATGCCCGGTCCACGCCGCCGGGACGGGAGCTGGCTCCCCGACCAGTCCCGGTTCGCAGGGTGCGCCGACGCGACCGTCCTGTCGTGGCTCGTCCCCGACATCACGGCCACCGACATCTTCGTGTGCGGCCCGCTCCCCTGGATCCACGCCGTGCGGGATGCGGCCATCGCAGCCGGTGCCCGGCCCCACGACATCCACACGGAGGACTTCTCCTGGTAGATCGCCAGGCCGTTCACAGAGCAATCACAAGATCGTCCGCGACGCTCTCCGCCATGACCACGAAACCCATGCGACGCACCTTGCGAACCGCCACCGTTGCCTGCCTGATCATGGCGGGCAGCGGCGTGGTGCTGACGGGAACTGCCTCGGCGAGCACTCCGGCCGAGCGGCGGACCGATTGCTCCCCGAACATCCACAGCAACGACGTGCCGACCGAGTGGATCCCCCGATCCGCTGCCGAGCAGGACCGGCGGGTCCGGTGGGACCAGGTGCGCGCGTGGGACAAGAACCGCGACGGCAAGCTGTCCGACGCGGAGATCGCCACGTTCCGCGCAGGCCGAACGGCGTTGCCGGGTGGGCCGGCATGTGACCGCCCGACGAATCCGCCCCGCAAGGGCTGACTAGTGCTCCGGGTCGGACGAGGGTGGGAGCTCGTCCGACCCGGTACCTTCCCGGCGGAGCGTCTCGATGGCCCACTCGGCCCAGGAGCGGTTCATCTCGAGCTGGCGGGCGCCGAACTCCGCCGCCAGCGCGCCGAAGATCGGCCTGCCGGCCCCGTCGGGCGGCGGGGCGGCCCGCTGCTCCCGCAGATCGGCGGCCATGTCGTCGGCATGCCGGATCACCTCGGTGAGGTAGTCGATCGCGTCGTCGCCGTCCAGGGCCGAGATCAGGAACATGCGCAGGATGTACTCGTGGCGGACCTTCCGCTGTGGCTCGTGGACCATCCAGCGCTTCAGCTCGGCCCGGCCGGCCTCGGTCGCGGAGTATGTACGGCTGTTGCGGGCGCCGGTGGCGGTCACCTCGATCAGGCCCGCGTCGCTGAGCCGGGCCAGCTCGGGATAGATGGCCGTGTGGCCGGCGCTCCAGGCCCAGCGGCCGATCGTGTCCTCGAAGCTGCGGGTGAGCTCGTAGCCGCTGCGTGGCTGCACGACGAGCAACCCCAGCAGGGCGTGTGGGAGCGACATCAGATCCAGCCGCGCTGGGCGGCCGCGTTGACGGCCTCGATCCGGCCGACCGCCCCGAGCTTGGCCATCGAGCTGGACAGGTAGTTGCGCACCGTGCCGCGGGAGAGGAACAGCGTGGACGCCACGTCGCTGGTGCTGTGGCCGCGCTGCAGCAGGCGCAGGATCTCCTGTTCCCGCGTGGTCAACGGGTTGGGGCCCGATCGCAGCGCCTCCGCGGCCAGCTCCGGATCGACGACCATGCGACCGTCCAGCACGGACTTGATCGACTCGACCAGTCGCGAGCCGGTCGTCGACTTCAGCATGTAGCCGTTTGCGCCGGCGGCCAGCGCCTCGTGCACGTAGCCGCTGCCGGGCAGGGCGGTCAGCAGCAGCACCTTGCACGTGAGACCGCTCGCGCGCAGGCCCGCGGTCGCCTCGATGCCCGTCATCCCGGGCATGTCCACGTCCATGAGCACGATGTCGGGCTCGTGCAGGCGGACGGCGTCCAGCACGCGGTCGCCACGGTTGACGATCGCGACGATCTCGAAGGTCGGCTGGGTGCCGAGCAGGACGGAGAACGCCTCGGCCACGAGGTCGATGTCCTCGGCGATGAGGATGCGGGTCGTCACGGTCACGGACAGTTCCTTTCAGGACGCCGTCGCCGGCAGGGCGACGGCGAGACGGAACCGCTCGTTCGCGATCCGCCCGATCTCGATCTGGCCACCGGCCGCCTCGACCTGCCGGCGCAGCTCGGTGAGACCGGTGCCACCGGCGGACCCGGCCCCGGGCGTCGACACGGCCCGGGTGTCCCCGTCGTTGATCATCGTGACGGCGATGCACGGCAGGGTACGGATCGTCACCTCGCACGTCATGGCGTTGCTGTGCTTGAGCATGTTGGTGACCCCCTCCCGCACCACCGCCGCGGCCAGTACCGCGAGGCGGCCTTCCGGGAGGTCGTCGGCGTCGAGCACCCAGCGGATCCCCAGCCGCCGGCACAGCGTGCCGCCGCTCTCGAGCTCTCCCGGCAGGGTGCTGAAGACGTGTCCGGCGACGAGTCGGCGCAGCTCCGCCTGCCCCAGTTGCAGCGCCTTCTGCATCTGCTCGAGCTGCTCCCGCGACCGCTCGACGTCGTGGTCGAGCAGTTGCAGCGCGGCCTCGTTGCGCAGGGTGGCCGCCACGAGCACGCGGCCCATGATGTCGTGCAACCCGCGGGAGATGCGGTGCCGCTCGGCATCCACGATGACCAGCGCGTGGTGCTCGCGGCTGAAGTAGGCCTCGGACAGGCCTCCGGCCAGCCGGGTGAGGCTGAACAGCACCGCCGCGACGAGCAGCGTCGTGATCGACACCAGGATCTCGACGTAGTCGTCGACGGCACGGATGAGCGTGACCGCGATGCACACCATCCACGTGCCGGCCCCGGCAGCGACCGACCAGCGGCGCGGCACCACCAGCGCCATCGCGGCGACGGCCACGCAGTCCAGCGCCCAGGTGTCGCTCGCGACCGAGTTCAGGATGGCGCACCCGGCCGTGATCACGCCGAGCACGAGGGTGCGCGACGCGACGCGGCGCAGCAGGCGGCGGTGCAGCATGACGAAGCCGCCGACGGTCACGACGATCAAGGCCGCGCCGATCTGGCGGCGTAGCGGTGTCAACCACGGATCGGTCTGCGTGGCGAGCGACCCGAATGCCAGGAAGCACATGAACGCGAGTACCAGCCACGTCGTGACCGTGACCAGCCAGATCAGCGCCGGTCGCTCCCCCTTGGCGGGCCGGATCGCCCGGGCGGGGATCCGGCTGATCGGGACGCGGCCCGGTGGCTCGGCGGCCGTCACGCGGTAGCCGCCGCGATCGGAGGGAGGCCCAGAAGCGCGGTGAGCCCGCGCCCTGGACGGGCGGCGAGCGCGGTCAGGACGCCGGCTGCACCTGTGGCCAGGTCGGCTGAGCAGCGCAGGTTGTGCTCGCCCAGCACTCCCCGACCGGACGGGCTGCCGGCGAGCGGGACGGTGTGCCAGTCGAGGCGTCGGCGATGCTCGGCCACCATCGGGTCGGCTCCCCCGCTCAGCTCGTCGAGCACGGCGAGCAGGCCGGCGCGGCCGGTGAGCAGCCCGGCGAAGCTCACGACCGGTCGGGCACAGCACGCCCGGGCGGCCTCGACGGTGCGGTGCGTCGTCCCGCGGGCGTACTCGGGCAGGTCGGGCTCGGCGAGCAGCCGGGCCGCCAGCAGCCCGGCCGCCGCACTGCCGGCACCGAGGTAGGGCAGCAGCGCCCGGCCGTCCCGGGCGAGCAGGCAGCCGCCCCGGATCTCGGTGGCGAGCAGCTCCCGTTCCAGCGCTGTGTGCGCGAGTGGCAGGGCGTCGGGCACGTGATCGCGCAACGCGAGCAGCGCCAGCCCGATCCCGCTCCATCCGGCACACAGCCCGGGCCGGTAGCCCGTGGGTACCTGGGGCGCGCGCACGGCGGCCACCAGCGCATCTGCGTCCGCGCGGGCCGCGTGCAGGAGATCGTCGCGACCGAGGCGGACGCCCAGCGCGGCCAGCGCCGGCGCGCGGCCTGCGCTGCCGTGCCGCCACCACGGGACGGGCGCCGCTGGGCCGGTGACGAGCCGGTCCACCAGCCGTTCCGCGGCGGCTACCTCGCCCAGCTCGGCGAGCGCCCACGCCACGCCGTCGACGCCGTCGCCGAAGCCCCGCGGGAATGGACCGTCGACGAGTGCGTGCTCGACGAGCCAGCGCACCCATGCACCCTCGGCACCCGCTCCACTCCGGACCAGCGCGAGGAGCACGCCCGCGGCGCCGTGCAGCAGGCCGAGCCCGCCGCGCGGGGTGGCGAACTGGGCGGCGTCGCCGGGGAAGAGCCGGTCGTCGCGGCTCGGGTCGGCTGCCGCGGTGATGCCGCGGACGAGCGCGGCGGCGTCCGGCGGGCCGACCATCGCACGCGGTGCCGGCGAGACGCCGAGATCGGCCAGTCCGATCCCGGACAGCTCGGCCTCCAGGTCGGGCCGGCGGTGCGCGAGCGCCGCCAACGGATTGATCAGCGCGGCACGTACCCGCTGCACGCTCCGGCGGTCCCGATCAGGGCCTGTCTCGTGGCTGAACCACGGTGTAGCCACGCCGTGGCTCACGGCCACGCCGTCGATGGTGCACGACTCGAAGTCGATGAGGACGACCCGCTCTCCGGTGTCGATGAGGTTGGCCGGCTGCACGTCGCGATGCTCGACGCCGCGCTCGTGCACCGTGGCCAGCGCGGAGTGGGCGCCGTCGGTCACGCGTTCCACCCAGTGCAGGTAGGTCGCGGAGTCGGGGCCTTCGCTGTCGGTGCGCACCGCGGGATGGCTGCGCCCCGGCGCCGCGTTGAGCCCGATGCCGTCGACGAACTCCATGACGAGGAAGTCGCTGTCGCCGACGACGAGATGCTCGATCGGCTCCGGTGCGACCCCGGTGCCGGCGAGGCGTTCCAGTGCAGCGGCTTCATGGCGCAGCCGGGTGCGGGCGTCGGTGCCGGCGTGATCGAGCCCGGCGTGGTGGCGGGCCTCCTTCAGCAGGACCGACCGCCCACCCCGGTCACGGGCGCGGTAGACGCCACCGGCGTTGCTGCGGTGGACGAGCCGGATCTCGGTGAGGTCGAGCCGGTTCTCGGCGCGGCCGACCCTGGCCCGCACCGCCGTCACGTAAGGGTGCTCGGGGGCGGCGGCGGCGCGCGGGCCGCGCACGTCCGGCCGGCCCGCCAGTGCCGGGACCGGAGCGCCGTCCCGCCCGGACGTCCACGACGCCGTGAAGGCGCCGTACCGCAGGTGGATCGGGGTCTCGGGGATGCGCAGCTCGCCGAGGATGCCGGGGGCGGGCCGGTCACCGAGTTGGCTCGCGAGCAGCTCGCAGAGCGGTTCCAGCTGCTCGGGGAGCGGATAGCAGGTGACGACCTTGCCGCTGGCGACGGGATCGGCGTATTTCTGCTGGCCGGCCAGCACGAGCCCGCGGCTGCGCAGCACCTTGAACGGGACGCCGAGCTCGCGGCAGCTCTCCCCGCAGATCCGGGCGGTCTCGTACGCGCTGCTCGGCAGGGCCGAGACGTGCACCTTCCAGCCGTGCCCGGGCAGCTCGACCCCCGGACTCAGGTACACCCAGGGCCCGCGTTCCGCCCGTGCCCAGCCCGAATCGGCGCCCCATTGCGCCGGTAGCACATCAACATCCAGCAACGGCGAACCCGCAGCCCAGGGAACCTCGTAGAAGTCGCCCTGCGCAATCGCGAGTTGGCGGTGCCAACTCCCCCCCACCTGGCGAAACCTAGCAGCAGATCACCCGTTCGTGTGATCAGTTCACGATCGTTAGAAACAGGCTGCAGGTCACCCGGCGCTGGCGCGGGCCGCCTTCCGCTCCGCCCGGAGCAGTCCGAACGCAGGCAGCAGAGCGGTGGCCGAGGTGACCAGAACCCACACGCACGCCTGCGAGAACGCGTGCGGCACCAGGCCACCGGCGAGCACCGCCTCGCGGTGCAGGGCCATCGTCACCAGTGCGGCCGCGAACGTGCCGCCGATGCGCTGGAGCAGGTTGAGCTGCGGGGCCGCGTCGGGGATCGAGCGGGCGGGGATCGACTGGAACGCCCTGGTCATCGCCGGGACGATCGTGAGCCCGGTGCCGATCCCGCGCACCACCATGGCGCCGCAGAGCAACAGGTAGGAGCTGTCTGCCGTCAGCATCACGAACGGGACGGTGCCCACGAGCGTCAGCGTGATGCCGAGGACGATCGTCGCCCCGCCGCCGATCTTCGCCATGAGCTTCCGGCACAGCCATCCGGCGAAGACGACTCCGAAGCCGGCCGTCGAGAGCAGCAGGCCGGTCACGACCGGGGTCTGGCCCCGCGCCGCCTCGAAGTACAGCGGGATGATCACCATGGGCCCGTACAGCACGAAGCCGAGGAACAGGATGTTCAGCGCTGCGGTGCGGTAGATGCCGTTGGTGAACAGCCGCAGGTCCTGCAGCGGGTGCTCGCGCCGCAGGCTCGACCGGACGAAGACGGCCGCTGCCACCACGGCCAGTGCCAGCGGCAGGAGCGCCTCGAGGGCCGGGCCGTGGTCGGACAGCTCCCGAATGGCCAGCACGATCGACACGGTCGTGACCGCCGCGGACAGCAGTCCGACCACGTCGAGCGGGGTGCGGCTGCCGCCGGCCCCCTGAGAATTGCCCAAGCCGTCGCTCGCGATGCGGCGGGCGCCGACGACGACCATGACCAGGCAGATGGGCACGTTGATCGCGTAGACCGCGGGCCAGCCGGCCAGCTGCACGAGCAGGCCACCCACTGTGGGGCCGAGCAGCGGTCCGATCAGCATCACGCTGCCGTTCAGCGCCTGGTAGCGGCCCAACTGCTCGCGGGGCAGGCCGCGCGTCAGCAGGATCGTCGAGACGGGCGTGAGGATGCCGGCGGCCGCACCCGCGAGACCGCGAGAGCCGACCAGCGCGGGCAGGATCGGGCTGAGCGCGCAGGCCGCCGAACCGAGGGCGAACAGGACGACCGCGGCGAGGTAGACCCGCTTCGGGCCGTAGCGGCGGGCGAGCCAGGTCGAGGCGGGCATCGTGGCGCACAGCGCGAGCAGGTAGGTGGTGACGACCCACTGCACCGAGCCGATGTCGCCGAACTGCGCCGCGGTGGAGCCCAGCGAGACGTTGACGATCGTGGTGTCGAGCAGGGCGAGGAACCCGCCGGCGATGGCCAGCACGATCGTGGCGATGTTGGGCGGTGGCGGGCCGGTGGGCGCCGCTGCCTGGGTTGGCGCGGCCTGGGTGGGTGCGGCCGAGTCTTCGGCGATGGACATGGCAGGGGAACCCTTCGTGGAGGGTGGGTCGGGGAAGCGGGAAGGTCAGTCCTGCAGGAGGCGCTGCACGTCGTCGAGGACGGCCTCGGCGGCTGCGGCCGCTCCGGGGCGCCGCCGGCAGGACAGCGTCAGCTCGGTGCCGTCCGGGGTCTGGCAGGAGCTGACGAACATCTCCGCGTAGGGGACGAGCATCGGCAGCGTGTACATGCGGTGCGGCGTGAACCCCGCGGTGCGGAAGCGGTCGAGATCGACCGGGCCGTGGTCGGAGATGATCGCTGTGCAGGGGAACGACGTGTCGTCGTGCTCCTGCGCCGCGTCGAGGGAGTTGGCGAACGGGTTGGTCCGCACGAAGTCGCGGCGCAGCGCGACGACCTCCTGCTTGCGCATCAGCGCACGGAGCAGCCGGCCGTGCAGCCGCCGCCAGTCGTCGTCGCGGGTGATGTCCTGGAGCAGCTGCGCGGTCAGGTTGGCGGTCGAGCGGATCGTGCGGTCGTGGCGGCGGAGATCCACGGGCACGGCCACCCGGCCACCGCCTGTGTCACCGTCAGCGCCGACGTGTCGGGAGATCGCCGCGGCGATCCGCGCGGTCACCGCGGAGGGCTGCGCGCGGACCAGCCGGCGGGTCCACAGCGGCCGATCCCCCGACGGCCCGTGGCCCAGCACAGCAGGGAACCGCGCCTGCGCGACGGGCGCCGCATCCCCGGCCCCGCTGCCGGCGACGTCCCGGAAGTGCGTGTCGTTGACGGTGTCCGGCGCGCCGACCGGCTCCTCCCCGCGCAGCACGCGGAACACGTCGGCCATCCAGTGCTGCAGGCCACGCCCGTCGGTGACGATGTGGCTGGCCCGGACGAGCAGGCGCTGGGTCTCGCCGGGGATCACGGCGATCTCGGCGATCGGGCCGGTCACCACGTCGATGTCGCGGTGCAGCTCGGCGCCATCGAGATCCCAGTCGGGCAGTTCGACGACCGGCGGGACCGGCCCGCCGGAGCGCCACACGGGCCCCCGGCGGGCGACGGCCATGCCCGGGTTCGCGGCGGTCGCGATGGCCACCGCATCGGCCACCTCGGCCGGGTCGAGCGGCCCGTCGCCTTCCACGACGGTCTGGATGAGCTGGTCGGTGCCGGACGCCGCCGCGGTGAGGTAGCCGCGCTCGATCTGGGACAGCTTGCGGCTGTACCGGACCGGGGCCGCGGTCGTCACGCCGCCACCGCCCGTCGGACCTCGGGGCGGGCCGCCTCGACGTCCCAGTGCCAGCGCACCTGGCCGGGCGTGCGGGTGGCCAGTGCGAGGTGCAGCCCGCTCTCGACGGGCACGGGCGAGAGCACCGGTGTGGACAGCAGCTGGTAGCCGGTGTTGCCGAGCCGCCAGCCGGGCTGCCACGCCGGCAGCCGGACCCCGGCGAAGGTCTCCTTCCTGATGTGCGAGGCCTTGATCAGCGCCTCGCACTCGGTGAAGTCGCGGATGGTGGCCGGCGCGCCGGCCGGGTTGCCGAGCAGGTCCCCGAGCCATGCCATGGCCAGCGGCCGGTCCCGCTCGTCCTGCAGGTCGACGCCGACGGGCCCGTCCGCGGACAGCGCGACCACGGCGTGCCCGGCGCAGTGCGCAACCGAGGCGTGCAGGCCCGGACCGGGCACGGACCAGCGCTGGAACTCGTCGCGGTGCATGTCGCAGGCCGACACCCCGATGCCGAACACGCTGTCGATCGCCTGGGCGATCAGCCACCGCCCCGACGCCGAGAGCCGGTTGCCCATCCGATCCCGCGGGAGCCCGCGGTGCACGGAGATCACGCAGTCGATCCCGGGTTCGAACTCCATCACGACACCCCCTCGAAGACGGCGGCGGCAAAGCTGCCGCCGTAGGCAGAACTGGACAGCAACACGGGCCCGGTGACAGAGCCGGCGAGCGCGGTGACCAGGCCGAGCGCCGCGGCGCTGCCGTAGGTCTCCCCCAGCACCGCCTTCGGTGCCACGGTGGGCACGTCGCCGAGACCGGCCAGGCGCAGCGCCCGCCGCTCGACGACGTCGATCAACGGGTGCCCGGAGGCTGCCGACACGACCGCGCCCAGCTCTTCGGGAGCGAACCCGGCTTCTTGCATGGCCAGGCGCAGCGACCGGGCCCAGGCGACGCCGTCGCGGCCGAGCCCGCCGACCTCGACGGTCTCGCCGGTGGCGCCGAACCCTCGGACGCGCGCCAGCACGTCGGCCCCGCGGGCGGCGGCGGCCTCGGCGCTCTCCAGCATGATCGCGGCGGCGCCCTCGCTGAGGACCTCCCCGGTCCGGGCGTGCGGGCGGGCCGTGCCGGTGCGGGCATAGCCGGGCAGCGACGCCCGGGTCGCGAGCGCCCCCTCGGGGAACTCGTCGGCGACGACGACCACGATCCGCTCGGCCGCACCACGCGCGATCACGCGGGCGGCGAGCTGCAGTGCCAGCACCGAACTCGTCCCGCCGTTGGCGATGGTGGCGGTGTAGCCGCGGTAGCGGTGCAGCATCGCGACGTGCCCGGCGGCGGCGTTGACCACCGTGTTCGGGAAGATCAACGGGTTGGCGCCGTGGATGCCGCTCTCCACGACCCCGCGGTGGAACTGCAGCACCGTGGTCAACGGCCCGTACCCGGTGGCGAACACGATGCCGGTCGCCTCGGCCTGGGTGCGGCTGGGCTTGCCGTGCCGGTGGTAGAGATCGTCGACGACGGCAGCGGAGAGCACGCTGAGCGGGTCCATCCGCCGCGCCCTGGCCGGGTTGAGCTTGCGGCTCAGCGCGCGCAGGTCGGCCCGGCCGACGGCGACCTCGCCGATCCCCGGCACGTCCTCCACCGAGCGGTAGCAGGGGGTGCCGGCCTCGATGGCCGCGATGAGCTCGGCGGTGGTGGTCGCCGAGCCGGCGATGCCTGCCACGCCCGTCACGACGACGTCGCCGACGGCCGCGGTGCGCGGCGCTCGTGCCGGCTGGTGCCCCGGGCTCGTGTAGACGACGGACGCGTTGTTGCCACCGAAGGCGAACGAGTTGGAGAGGACCACGTCGAGCGTGCTCTCCTGGCCCACCTCGGGCACGATGTCGAGCCCGGACGGGGCCGGCGCGCCGCCGGTGTTGATGGTGGGCGGCATCATGCCGCGGTCGATCGCCAGCGTGCTGACGATGCCCTCCACCGCGCCGGCCGCGCCGAGCGTGTGCCCGATCATCGACTTCGTCGAGCTGGCCGGCGGCCGCGTGTCGGCGCCGAAGAGGAGCTTGAGCGCCTTCGGCTCGGAGACGTCGTTGGCGGGAGTGCCGGTGCCGTGCAGGTTGACGTAGTCGACGTCGGTCGGGGCGAGGCCGGCCATGTCGAGCGCTTCCGCCATCGATGCGCAGGCGCCCTTCCCGCCGGGGTCGGGTGCGGTCTGGTGGTAGCCGTCGAGGGTGAGGCCGTAGCCGCCGACCTCGGCCAGCACTCGCGCGTTGCGGCGCTGCGCGCCTTCCACCGACTCCAGGATCATGAAGCCGGCGCCCTCGCCGAGGGTCAGCCCGGTCGAGGCCGACATCGGCGCGCAGGGCTCCGGGTCCAGCGCGCCGAGCGCGGAGAACCCGTACGCCGAGAGCGTGGCCAGCGGATCGACCCCACCGCACAGGACGTAGTCGGCGTCGCCGCGCCACAGCAGCTCGGCGGCGTAGCCGACGGCGACGGCGCTGGCCGCGCAGGCGTTGGAGAGCACGACCCGCGGGCCGCGGAGATCGAACGTGCCGGCCAGCACGTCGCCGACGCACGGCAGCTGCGTGGTCGCGGCCGAGACGGCGTCGAGCGGGCCGCCCTGGACCCAGGTGCGGTGGGTCTCCTCGAGGGTGTTCATCGCGCCCAGGCTCGACCCGACGACGACGGCCACGCGGTTGCGGTCGATCGTGTCCAGGTCCAGCCCGCTGTCGCGGATGGCGTCGCTGACGGCGGCCACCGCCAGTGCGTAGCAGCGGTCGACGTCGTCGGGCTGGGGCGTGGTGACCTGCCCGGCCCAGCGGGTGAGCAGCTCGGATGTGTCGAAGAGCGTGTTCTCGCGGATGCCGGTCGTCCCCGACGCGATGGACGTCCAGCACTTCTCGGCGTCACCCCCGGCACCGGTGATCAGACCGACGCCGGTGACACCGACGCGTGGGGTGGCCATCAGCCGATCCGCTCGTGCAGCGAGCGGGCGATGACGCGCGGGGCCGTGGTGGTGGCCGCGGCCCGGGCGACACCGTGCGCGTCGACGACCTCGAGGTCCAGGCCGGGTACCCAGAACGGGGACTCGACCAGCGCGAACACCAGCTCCTCGTCCGGGTTGGCGGACGGGGCCTGCGCCACCACGGTGCCGATCTCGACGCCGCCGGCGGTGACGGCGGCGCCGACCTCGACGTGCACGCCGGCCTCGGCGACCAGCCCGACGAGCTTCGCGGTCTCCGCGGTCGGCGCCACCAGCTCCGCGGAGCCGTGGAACTCGCCGATCCGCTGCCAGTCGACCATCCACGCGAGGTCGGCCTCGTTGACCGAGAGACCGCCGAACCCGGCGTGGTAGACGGGCATGCCGGCCTCGGACTGGACGCGCGCCAGACCGTCGGGGCCGACGGCGGCACCGTCCTGCGCGGCAACGTGGGCGAGCACCGCGTCGTGCGCGGCGGCCGGCGCGTCGGAGAGG
>Ga0307513_10005061_pt1 | contig 17452 bp, 12 predicted proteins | sample 15_EM_MG_FD_202174 | JGI IMG/M metagenome (GOLD analysis project Ga0307513, IMG submission 202174) | Populus trichocarpa ectomycorrhiza microbial communities from riparian zone in the Pacific Northwest, United States - 15_EM | ecosystem: Host-associated > Plants > Roots > Unclassified | place... | reverse complement strand
ATCCTGTTTTTTCTTTTCTTTCGATCACAGGCTTCGGGGTTTTATTTCACCGGAGACGATTTTCAGCCTTTCTCAGACTCCTTTTCTCAGACCATAGTTCGTGCTCACAGTACCTGCCGTCAAAATAGAGGAGGCAATTGAAGAGGGGTCTGTGATCGCCGACCCAGTACACCCGGACTCACGTGAGGCAGACGTAAGGTCATCAGTGGGAGACAACGAGCTCAACACATTATACTACAAGCGGAACGGCAAGTGGTTCTCAATTGCGACGGAGGCCTTACTCGATCCAGAAGAGAATTACGACATCTACTCTTCGCCAACTAAGCGCGAGCACGACCCTCTAAACCCTGTGAAGTACGCCGGATCGCCGTTATCAATTCCTTCAAGTGACGAAAAGGACGATACACCCCGCTCTGTGGTAGTTATGAGTTTGCCGCCGGGAATGAGGTTGACGTTTACGGGTGAAGGTGGTACTAGGATCAAGGACTTTCTGCGCTGGGTTAATTCGTGGTATGCTATGCTTGGGAAGGACTACGACGGAAGTACGCTGGAGTCGAGAAGAAGGCGTGTCGCCCAAATACATGTTTCATGTTTGCCTCAGTCTGTCGCCGCTAACTTTATAAACGCTCTCGATGATGATGTTTTTTGCGATGAGGAAAAATTGAAGGATGCGTTGGTTGAGCAGTTTCACGATGGTCAGCGGGATGACTTGGCCAAAGTAGACATCCTTTCTACTATGAGAGATTTTCAACAAGGCGATCGGGATGTCTTCTGGTATTCACGCAAGGTTGTGAGGTTGTTGAGAAGGAAGCCGGCCTGGTTGCAACACCACGACAATATTCTGATCGACTATTATATCGATGGTCTCACTAGCCGACGTCTGCGCGATTTGGCCATCTCCAGCTTTTGCAAGGCCAGTTCCCGTGAGACCCCGTACAAGGTTGTTAAAAATGTCATATGTTTGGCCTCTCAGTTGAAACTCAAAGGCTACAAGTCTCATGGACGCAAGAGGGATGATGATGACGACGACGACGAGGATGACGACGAGTCTAGTGACACAGACAATTCGGACAGCGATGACGAGTCGGATTCCCATGACTATTATAGTCGTGCCCGGAATGGAAGAAAGTCGAAGAGGTCGGAAAGGTCGAAGAAGGGAAGTAGTAGACGGGAGAAAAGGTCTAAGAGTAAGAGCAGGAAAGATCGCAAGGGTGATGGAGATTCTGTGAAGGAGCAAGTGAGGAGGCTTAACGGCATGATGGAGAACATGATGAAGATTCAACAGGCTGCCATTACACCTAGCGCTCCCGTTGTGCCTAATCGGCCTGAGCCCAATGTTATTCCTTTGGATACGTATGCTATCGGAGACAACTACAGAAGACTTCCACCTTCTGTTCGATATGCCTATGAACGGCGAAACCCTAGCCAGCCTAATACTCGCCGTTCTGAATATCCCAATAGGGGAGATCCAGCGCCGCAAGCTGTCGAGTACAATCGGGAATACCACGGAGACGACATACCACCTTTTGATGGCAGACGCCAGCATGCCAGAGGTGGAGGGCCTGCTAACCCAGACTTTTATGATGCTGTGAGACGTCCGATGGAGTCCTCGCATTTTGTCCAGAATACCTCCCATATGTATGAGGAGAATTCAGCATCGCAGCCAATCGTTGGGCCGAACGGAGCACTATATTATCCTGCACGCAACCCGGTCGTTTGCTACAACTGTGGTGAGGAGGGGCATGTGCGTTCTCAGTGCCCGAAAATGAGATCTCAAGGCCCCAGTTATACGTCTGCCGGACAAGACACGGTACGTCCAGATATCCGGCGTTCAGATGATATACTACGACCACTACCACCACCACCACCTGTGAGAGGCTCAGGCCAGAATGTCAGCGTCGTGGAAATTGCTATGAAGTCATCAGCACTCGAGGGAGTAAAAGTCTGGGAGGTGACAGCGACAACGACGGAGGAGACAGTTGATCTCAGGCAGTTTGTCAACCGGATTGAGAAAGTTGATAGAGGTAACAATCTTGATTCAGATGGAACTGATGAATCATTTGAGGATGAAGACAACGCAGTACCAGTCATGGCCGGAGAGCGAGCCCGCCATTTCAGTGAATTGCCACCTGAGTTTGATGGTGAACCTGGGCCTGCGAGACAACGTCACCGGACAACTTACACCGCCGATGATGAAGAGGGAGAGGAGACTCCAGGGAGGCCCAAAGCTAAGGCAAAGCCTCGCGCGCCTAGAAAAACTATTCGAATGATGGCAGGCAGGGAGAAGTTTGATTTTGTCGGCGCCTTTCGTGACTCCCCCGTTACCGGTCTCAATTGGGGATCTTTCTTCGATCTTGCACTTTCCGTTAAGCGGTGTAACAGGTTTATTCCTGTCTACCGAAAGTACAATAGGACAGGCGATAGACCTGCTAGCGCTGGTGCTAAGGGAGGCTTCAAGGGACCGGTAGCTAGAAGGATAATAGTTGAAGGACAAGTTGGGCTAAGGGACTCAGGGATTGCCGTTCAACTAAGTGTATTCTTAGACTGAAGGTCTGTCGAAGTCTGCTGTCTCCTGCTAGCCAGGAGACTGGTTTAAATACAAAACCCAAGAGCGATACCCTTCCTGCAATCACGATCATTACCAGTAGCTGCCCACATACCGGAATCCTGTAATCCTGCAAGACCAAAGAAAGAAACAAACAATGCACAGCCCTCGCCAGTGCTACATGACCATTCCATAGCCGGAATCCCAAATATAAACTTCCAACAAAGCAAACTAAACATAGCAATACAATAGCATAGCCTATCTGACTCAGAGACAGTGGCGGAGCTGAAATCAAATCAAATAAACCAAATATAAATCAACTAAACATAGGAGATCCTGCACTGCCCGCTCCTGTGTACCGTTACCGGAACATGTACACATGTTACAGGAAGTATATGCATTGGAAGGAGACTCTACCTCCGGTTGGGAGGAATGGTTAGAGGATGAATGGTATGGGGCTGTGGTACATTTTAAGCTTTTCAGAGATTTCAGCACGTATCGTGATGGTAACGGCGAACATTTAATACTATATCGACCCCGGCTCCCCCGGCAGAACTCTAAGTCCTATCGTTTGCTTCATCTACAGTCTCCGGATACTTCTGACGCCTTGATAACGCACCTTACGGGAATCAGAAACCCGGATAGCCATTACACTACAAAACCTTCTAATCGTCTCGTATTCGTTGAGAGGAATAGCAACGAAGCCTTTTGTGTCCGGCAGGGAGAAGTTGAGGCAATTTTATATCACTTACACGATTGCCACGGCCATTTTGCAGCCGGAGTTTTGATGCGCACGATCGTCCGACGTTACTACTGGCCTACCCGATCCCAAGATGTTAACGTTTATTGTTCTACCTGTCCAAGTTGTCAGTTGATAGGCCCGTTAAAGCCCTCTGTTAGCCAAATGGCCATCGTTCACCTACAACCTCTAGATATGATGGGGTTTGACTTTGTCGGACGGTTTCCTGATACAGCCAGGGGGAACAAGTACATTATCATCGCAGTCGACTATTTTACACGTTTCTTATTTGCTCAAGCAGTACCGGACAGGCAAGGAAAGTCAGCAGTATCTCTCTTGATCCATATAGTCCAGCAATTCGGATGGCCTCGAGCAGTGTATACTGATAACGGCACCCACTTTGTCTCTGGCCAGTTTGCTAAGGTTCTGAGTAAGCTCTCTGTCATACATCTACCCGCTCCAAAATCACACCCGCAGTCAGTCGGTTTGGCAGAAATATATGTCAAGCTTTTAGTGGACGGACTCAAGGTTACAGTAATGCAGCGAAAATTACCACAGGGAGATTGGGATCTGGTTGTTGACTCAGTCGTGCACGCTATTAATACTCGAGTTCTTAGAGTACACGGATTTAGCCCGGCCGAACTACTGTTTGGATTTAACCCGAACAGGACCGGATGGGATGTCAACCCTAATACTGAGCGCGCAGTAGCAGTACTTTCTACACTAGTGGCCACTGGCCCGAACCCATGGAAAGGAGAGGGAGAAGAAGAAGAAGAAGAAAGACTCGCCGACCGACAGCTGGAAAGACTCGCCCGCATTGATGATATACGTCAACAAGCCACCTCAGGAGTTGTGGAGGAAGCCCAAAAACGTGAAGAACGACAACGACCCATGCGTCACGCACCGCCTAAGGATGGAGACTTAGTCCTACTAAGGAGGTTCTTGCTCGACCAACGCCCAGGTAGCAAACTTGAACCAAGATCGGAAGGCCCGTAGGTTCTATCGGATTTGGCCTGGCATGGGAAAAGCGGATGTCTACTGGATTTTAATACAGGAGAGGTTGTTCGAGTAAAGAAGGGTGCTTTACGTGATCGTGTTCACTTGAACGATCTCAAAGTTTATCTACGGCGGAAGATTGCGGCTGAAGCAGGTGTCACGATGGTGGATATCTTAGAGTACGAGAAGAGAGTGATGATAGACTTGGGCGAGCTGGAGGATGTATTTAGCTTGGAGAGAAGTGAGGCCGGAGGAAGGCGAAGTGTGGAATGGATTAACGGAGCTCAGGGAATCAGATAACGAAGCAAATCATATCTAGTCACCCGGTGCTTTGTACTGGGTTTTATAGGGGACGATGGAGTGTTTTAATTGTTTTCTGTTGTTTGTATGCCTCCGGGGTCAAAGGCTGGAGAGAGGAGGGGTCCTTGTGCCCTGTGGTGTTTGATAGGGTAGTGAGAGCAGTCATGTCGCTCGATCGGGCCCACGGAAAAACTCTGTTTACTAGTTAGCTTGGCGCACACACTTTAGCACATAAGCCGCCTCTCATGTAGACTAGACTAATAACGAACAACCACACCGAGGAAAGCAAGCCAATCAACAACCTTTTCTCTCCTTCTCAATTCGTTCAAGCGCATAGCTCCCTACTTCACCCTTGTCAAGGCCTTTAGGCAATCCATCGTCTGGTCAACTTTCCACCTATTTGTCTTCCGGTATATCAATAGGTCACACATACGCACGGGAGGGTGATTTCGGCACGCGCGACACACCATCCAAACTAAACGGGTCCTGCGAAATCAGCCCAACAGCGGTTCTGAAGGGGTGGCTGTTGCCTAAGCTTGGCGGACAGAGGCTTCCATGTAAATTAGGGTTTGTCTTCTCTCAAGCTTTCCTTCCTTTTTTCCCCTCTCTACAGTGGATGACAACGGTGACGAAGAAGCGGCAACGAGCATCGTGTGGTCTGAAGAAGGAAAATTGGACTTGTACTTAGCTAGTCAGAAAACATATTGGGTGGGGCATTCTTTGCGACAGGGATTTTATGTTTTTGTGCGGTTTGCCGCGTTGGTTTTGTAACACAGCTTACTGAGTTTGAATTGATCGTGACTGGTGCAGTTTTCGTTTCTACTTGAAGGTTCTTTGAAAGTGACAGTTGTTTGCTTGTGCTTCTCCCCTGCCGTAAAGTCCATACTATTCCACCGATTTTCTTGTTTCAGTACTGGTAATGGCTGACGCATCGAAAATAAATCGTCAGCTTGATTGAATTTCTCCTTACAACTTAATCTACTACTCCTTTTATATCAGGCAGCAATTAGTCAGGGTCAGGTAGTCAATAACACCAAACAAGCGAACAGTAGAAAAAATCAAATGTTGTATATTGTATAATAGAGAAACTTTCAGAGGAGTCGTCAGATTGTACATTCTCTCATCCCTAACCCGGGAGCAACTAGAGTTGACTGCTTATAAGCAGGTAGTTTAATCGAAAAATAATGCATTCTCGCCGGTAACTAGCCATTCTATCTTTGTGTAATCCATATTGTGGTTAAATTCCGTGCACGCGCTCGCCCTGAATATGCGCTTATTCCGTTCGTACCAACAACAATCCACGCTTTTAATCATTGTTGGATCATCTCTGTGGGGATTCAGAGAGCACGCCAGGGATATGGGCGATGGTGATGAAGGGAAATTATACTAAAGAAAAGGGTGAAATAAAACAAAAAATAGTTACAACAATGTTGAAAGAATCTGAGATATATTAGATTAAGGGCCCGTTTACTGGATATGGCTCCAAAGTTTTTAAGAAACATGTATTTACAAGGTATAGTTCACCTAGATGAATATCTGAGTCTGAACTTAATCTGAGCTAGTTAATATGGAATGTCAGCTAGTTAGTATCTATAATACCTTGTTCTCTTATTTTTAGGTGTCTCTGATATATTCATATATTATGAACTCACATTTACCTCATTTTTATTCACATTATTTAACAAGTTACATTTTATATTATTATACTTTTAACATACTAAAATAATATATCTTGGCAATATTAAATGATGTGATAATCTAAAGTTGAAGCATTACGGTTACGATTACATCCCAAACTGTCTCACCCTATTGTGAGAAAATTGGTCCCTACTTTACCCTTCTGGAACCATAGAAATAACCCCCGGATTTAAGCAAAAAATAATAATAATCAAGATTCATGACTGACTAGAAAGAACTAGAAGAAGCCAAGACAGAAGGTAGTGTTTATGAGCCATATTCTACTCCAAAACTGCCTCGGTTACACATTTCCACCCCCCTATGTTCTCTATATTCACAAGTGAGGTTTGATTCCCTTACCCGATCTGGCCCTCGGTGATCAGGATGTGAGAAGGAAGGCGCCGCCTAATATGATGACAGCAATGCCAATGAAAAGAGAGATACCCAGGTAAACGCCTCGCTCACTTGGTTGCTTAACGGAGCCTGGATGTGGCTCCGACGGCTCCGGCGCAGGGCACCTGGGGAGGAGCGAGGGTTTCTGTTGGGCGAGTATTTGCACAATCCCTTCGTGTTCCAGGGTTGCAGCTACCTCAAGGGCGGTTAGGCCTGTTGGGCCCGGCACCTCAGGATCCAGATCCCAACGTTCTAATAACAACTTTACTACTCCTTCATGCCCGCGCTCGGCCGCCCACAAGAGTGGCGTTAGGTGATATTTTGTGTCTGGAAGTGTTGGGATTGATATCATCTCGTTCCAATAGCAGCTTCACTACTCCCTCTAGCCCTTGCTCTGTAGCCCACAAGAGTGGTGTTCGGCCATATGTGGCGTCTCTAGTGTTGGGATCGATATCGTCTCGTTCCAACAGCAACTTTACAACTTCTTCATGGCCTTTCTCCGCCGCCCGCCAGAGTGGGGTTAGGTTGTATTCGGTATCGGCAGCGTCAGGACTGATATCATCTCGTTCCAATAGCAATTTTACCACACCCGCATGGCCCAGCTGTGCCGCCCAATAGAGTGGTGTTCCGCCACATTCGGGGTCTGCAGTGTTGGGATCGATACCGCCTTGGTCTAGTAGTAACCTTACTACTCTCTCATTCCCCTGCTGCGCTGCCCAATGGAGTGGTTGTAGGCCATGTTTTGTGTCGGCTGTGTAGGGGTTGATGTCCTGATGTTGCAATAGCAACTTTACCACCCTCTCATGCCCAGCCCACGCAGCCCATGCAAGTGGGGTCCAGTGAGATTTTGCACCCTGAGTGTTGAGATTAACATCCCTTCGTCCCAAAAAGAGCTGGACTATTCCGTCATGCCCCTGCCGTGCCGCCCGCTCGAGTGGTGTTTGACCATATTGGGTGTCCGACGTGTTCGGATCTATATCATCTCTTTGCAATAGCAACTTTACTACTCCCTCGTGCCCCTGCTCTACACCCCAGAAGAGTGCAGTTCGACCGTATTTGGTGTCCGTCGCGTTGGGATCGATATCCTCTCGTGCCAATAGTAACTTTACAGCTCCCTCATCCCCGTGCTCGGCGGCCTGCAAGAGCTCTGCTTGGCCGAATTTGGTTACCGGATATGGTGGGAGTTCCATGATATGTGTAAAGAGTGTTGAATATATATATGCTATGCGATGACTGTGAGAGCAATATTGGGGGTTTTATAGAAGGCGAGCTGGTGGGGTTACTGCACAGTCAGTTCCCAACGAGTAAGCGCCAGAATATCAATGACGCGATATGAGCTAACTTCATTGGACAAAATACCGAAGCTGATACATGAGCCGAGGGGCGATCCATTACTATCTATCTATCTTGGCCGTAGACGGGAAAACAGTCAAAGTTAGAAATACGGAAAGACAGCGTTAAGCCATTGTGGGTTTAGGGGTACATGGGCAAATGGAATAATGAGTCAGGGATAGATACTCGCCGGTATCTGCTAAGAAAAAAAAAAATGCAGACTGTCGATTTTTGGTCAGGAAGTGAGATAAATGGCACCAAAATTCCCGAGGGAGCGTTTTTCTGTTGAAAAATCACCGGCAATTTCTCCGCATACGGAGAGGTTTCCTGCGTTCCTTCCCTATCTTGTTAGTCTGTTATTATTAGTTTCATTTGTCAGTTGCTTCCAATCAAGAGGAGGAACGAACAGGTATGGATTCGCATATAAGGCCAGAGGCGATCGGAGGTTAATGCGAAGGATGAATCGGAGTACTTAGCGGAAGGGAGACCGAAACTCCCCGGTGTCTGCCAAAGTCTGGAAGGCTCTCCGGGAGTGGAGAAGATTGGAAGCCCTTATGTATTGTCTATATAAACCCTCAGTCCCGGTGTAGATAGAAAGTAAGAAAGAAACGCATCCGATCAAAAATATACTCGTTTCCTCCTCAGGTTCTTCGTCCTTCTTCATCTACCATGCTCCACTTTTCTCTATCATCTCATAACAAAATTTTCGTGGCAAATACGAGCAAGTGCTTCCCCGGTAGGTCAGTGATGCTAAAGTGGGAGTAGTCGAATTGCGACTAGTGCAGGGGGGTAGAGAGGAAGAGGAGGGTAATTTGGCTCCCGTAAAAGCATGAATCATTGGGCGGGTACAGCATAAACTGCTAGCACGTTCAAATAAGATTTTTATCCTAGTTTTGTCTCGAAATTGCAGTAAGACTATATGGGCTAACTCCTTGTAGCCCGGACTAATCCTTCCAGGGCCCTTATTTTGACACAATCGTAAGTTCCGCCTCAGACGCTTCTTATTTCAATGTACTAGCGCCTGGACGCCTCACCAGTTTATGCGGTATCAAGTCCGGAATTCCTTTCTGCGGAGAGGGGGCAAAAAAAACAACAAAAAGACGGCCCCATTACCTCCCCCGATGGAGCAACAGAAACAAGGATATCTTGACCCTACTAGGAGAGGAAAGTCCAACGACCTAGCACACCATCCAATTATTCAAGTTTTTACAGCAGGGCGGGGGTGGGTTTCCGTAGTTCGTGCTGCGGACGAGGAGGTCATTGAGCCGTTTGATGGAGAGGGTTTGATTACAGTAGAGGGGGGTGTTTGCAATTAGGTTCCGTCAGCTTCTCAGAGAAGGGGTGTGACTTTAACCGTGCCAAGGTTCCCGCCACTTTGAAACACAATAAGCGACGTTCAAAGTTCGGTCCAAAGGCGCTCCAAGGGAGTGCCCGACAGCTCAACAAGGTGGACAGCTCAACAAGACTTTTATGGTACAACTGTAGAAACATTGACAACTCAACCCCTAAAATCACAGAGGAAGAACTTCTGCAGACTCTGTTTCTCGCTCCTATCCTTTACTGCTGTTCACATTTGTTTTGAAATTTCCTTCCATTGTTTCTTGATCTAGGTTTCCACTGCTTTTATCATCATCTCAAGGGAGGCTGACTGGCCGCTGAGGAACCTCAAACTCTTGAGAAATGGAAGCTACATAAGACTTTTTTGTCAATTAAGTCTTTAAAGTTCCTGTTGGATTCGGGCTTCAATTGTGCAACAAGTTTTGGCAGATATCAAAAAGGTTGTCACTGTACGATCGGGATTTACTGAGAAAAGTGTTGGAAAGCACCGGCGATCACTACGTGCCCACTACATTTGGTGTTCGTACCTTTTCCTATATTTCCTTGTTGTTAGTTACTAGTTCCTTTGTCAGTCATTATAAATCTCGGAGGAGCGGCGAGTATACCTAGTTTGTATACTAGTCGAAGGATTCACAGTGGTGGTCGGAAATGTGTGGAGAGGAAAGCGATGAGTGGGTCGGAACCGAGTGCGAGTTGGTGAGCGATAATCACCACGAAAGGATTCCAGGAAAAGAAGATAGGTGGTGGGGTTTCTTGTATTTAAACCATCTGCTTTGCCCTAGATATACGGACAAGAAAGGCACACATCGAATCAATATACACACGTTTCCTCCTTGCCTTCTTTGTACGTCTTCATTCTTCTACCACGTACTTCTCTCATCCAGACCTCATAACAATAAAAAGTCTAGTTAAGCTGTTTCCTAGTAGAGCAGTCGGGCACTCCCTTGGAGTGCCTTCAAACCTTGAAGGCTGCTTAGGGCCCATTTACCTATAGACATCCGTCAAACAACCGGAAACGATACTGACCATCAAGAGCGGCTTGAAATTGGCGGAGAGTGCGGCAAAGTATATGGTGTTTGCCTAGTTTAGGCAAGGTAACTTTTTCACGGTCAAGCCAAAAGAATCTAGGACTGTGGAAAATTGGTCAAAGACCTCCACGACGGCTATCAGAAAAAGCTTGTGAAGTCACCGTGTAGTACGACCACTATTACAAATTTAATTTTTCGGAAGAGACGGACAGTTAAAGGTATGTGAAGAAAACAGAATTGTTGTGCATTTAGCTAGTAGGCTGCCTGGTATATAACGGAGAGCCCGTTTAGCTAAGTGACTTGCTTGGACGGTCATCCCTGGTTGCCAGACGGCGGTCAATAGGAAAACAGCCTCTCAGGGCCTGTTTGATTGCAACGGTTCCGTTCCGTTGTCCCATACAAATGACTGTTCAATAATGTGAATACAGCACAATCTATTAGTGTTCGTTACGGGGCCCCCGGCCCAACTCCCCGCCCCGCCCCGTTGAACGGCCCGGGGCGGGGCGTGTTTTTTTAGGGTTCCCTGCGCTTGCCCCCGCCCACGCCCGTTCCCCAGACGGGTCCCCGTTAAAACAGGTGGGGAGAAACGGGGCCCCGTCCAGGGAATGAGCGGGGACTCGCCCTGGACAGGGGCGGGGCGGGGATCACCCCCAAAATAACCCCCCCGGCCCGTTGTAAGGGCGGGGCCTGGCGAGTGAAAACCCGCCCCGCCCCGCCCCGTAACGAACTCTACAATCTATTCAATGTTGATAATACTTCCCAAGTAAGAGGGGGGTTGCGAGGCATGCTTGGCAAGGAGGCGAATAAGGGATTAGTAGGAGTTTGGGTTCTTAATACCTTCTAAGCCAGGTGGGTGGTAGTACCTGGTATATAGAAAAGTGTGCGTCCATATATGCAGGAGAACTAGAGGGAAAACAATGTAAGGAACATGAGTGCGAACATGTTTGACCAGGAAATCCGGCAAAGTAAATCCCAAATAAGATGCGTGCAAACATAAGGGTGTAGAGCAACTATTCGAAATATCATGACCAGAATGGTGCATAAGATATGCATAAACAACTGTAAAATCCTAAACACCTCATTGGAGAGCACATGTTACACCCCCAGACACCATCCTGAAACAAACAATAAAACACAATAATATATATCTTAGCTGTAGTAATGTATGCGGTGGACAGGCAGAGCCCAATCACAAACTAGGTAAAAGAATACACTGCAGTGTGCTGAATTTACATAGGAAATATATGGGGAAATTTTAACAATGACCGTGTCGTTCTCTTTCCACATTGTGCAAACATGTTGACCGTTTGGCATAAACGATAGGAACCTTTCTGTTTCCAAGTAGTGCCAACCAGATGGTTACTAAAGGATGAGTGGAAAAGTAATCATACAGCAACGCAATGTCAGCCCTACTACCACTACAAATTTACTACTCATTCAACCATAACCGCTTAGAATCAACTCAAAATATTTGCACTCATGTAATAAATACAAGACAAGGTATATATAAAATTAGAAAGCAAAAACATTAAGACTTTGGATACCATCCTCTTGCATCTAAGATAGTAGCAACTCTATTGGACAGAGACTCCCACAACTGTTCCGGAAATTCACCTTCAATATCCTGAGCTCATACCTGATTGGGGGCTTCTGCTAGATGCTTCCTAACAGTCTCTGAACCCTGCTTGGTCCCGGGAATATTGGTAAAGTACTGGGGTAACCTTTCCCTTACCCTATTCCAGCAGTGCTCAATAATAGTATTGAGATGTGGGGAATTGGGTGGCAATTCCATAACCTATATGTTGTTTTCTGCAAACCAGGCTATAGTATATCTTGCAGTATATATCTTTGCACCATTCTACTAAAAGATAGGATCCCCAACTGTGCACTCTACCTCCTACCAAACATCAACTAAGCCATCCTTCCAAACTCTAATATATACAAGAGTAAGGAGTACTCACAATCCCCGGCTGGTAATGGCCCTTCCCTGGTACTTTCGTCCCCAGAGCCGGCAGCACAGTTACATTGAGGCCATCTCAGAGCCAATTCATCACACTTTTCACCCTATGCTACCGAACAGAAATAAACCTTCACGTCCCATCAGGGACAGATTACACGCAATCGGGACTTTCCCGCATCTGACATTGGGATCCCAATCTCCTCACTGTCAACAACAAGCAATTCTTTACATGGTGATAAGAGGATACGTTTTGAGAACGCTGCAGATATGGTCTGGTATCACACATACTTTGTTAATCTCTTTGTAAGGGTAGCTAAAAATCATAATCTTTTAGAAAGCTATTAGGCAAAGGCAGCTGCAGGGCTGGGTTGGGGGAATGTGAAGATGAGAAGGCTGGCGATGACCTTTGTGGGTCTTTTGGGTAACATAATACGTCTCATCTGAGACCTGACACAGCTAATTAAATTCATTGTGTTGAAATCCAGGCAGTCCTGTGCCAGGTCACATCTGGTTTCCTAAACCAGAAACATCATTCACGACCTTTATGACTTATCATATAAACCAGCAACTAATATCAAGGCAAAATTTACATATTTGCTGGAAAATGATCGGTTTTCATCCCATCCAAGTAAACAAAAGATAGATTCCCTTCTCTTATGGTTCCCCATAAGAGAACAAGAGACTTTTTCTTCAAGGAATTTGGCTTCCAATTTGCTTACCCAAGTGATAGCAAAACTCTTATTCTATAAGTAGTTTGCGGATGGGAAAAAGCAGGGAAGTGGCAATAAATCTTCCTGAATCCTACTAACGATGTCATAATATGTCTTACCACAGCCTCCATTCATTTATTCACGGCTTGGAGTCCCAGATCATTCATTCAACGCCGTGATTTCTCTGTTCTAACTGCCCAAAGTTAGTAAGGAATCGTTAGAGTTCCAAATGCGCTATTCTAAAGAGAAGCTTACTAACAGCCAATTTAGGTGTTGATGTTCGACAGCGGGCAACTTGGTAAGGGTTATCTCCGGAGCTGAGAAGTAAACGCATTGATCAGACAAAAAAAGCCCTTTGGGCGCATGCGGCGCGAGACTGGATTTATTCAGTATCCGGAGTCCCACTCTGCACGGGAGGATAAACTAGCCGCAGAATATCTGGATTTGGTGATTTCTAGGGTTCGTTACAGGTCGGGCCTGGGCGGGTTTTCACTCGCCAGACTCTGCCTTTACACCGGGCCGGGGGGGTATTTGTCAGGTAATCCCCGGCCCCCCCTCCACGGTCCACCCATACTCATTCCCTGGATGGGGCCACATTTCTTACGACCTGTTTGGAATGGGGACCCCTCTGGGGTCTGGGTGGGGTAGGGGCTGGAGTTGGGACAGGGGCCGAGAATGACACAAAAGACACCATCCCCCAGGCCGTTGAGTGGGGCAGAGCCTGGAAAAGGGCCGGGGGCCCATGTTTTTCGCGGCCCTGTCTGCCCCGTCGTGAACTCTGGGTGATTTTCGGGGATAAGGAGAGCGATGTGTAAGTCAATAATTGAGATCCTGAAGCGGGTGAAGTGGTGGAGGGACGTGATGAGAGGGGAATCAAGACGAATGACGTCCCATTTGACCCAGATCTATTATTTAAATAAAATATGTACAAAATAATTGGAGAGCATTAAGGTATTTAAATAAAATATACTATTTTGCATTACACTTTAACCTAGTTTGTGAATAAAAGGTCGGGCAGAAGGTCACATTGCGCCGAGTAAAACCTCCCGAGAGCCTGGAAGAAAGCAGGAGGGATGTGGAATGTCCAAGGTAGATTTCTGTGCAATGGCGTATACACGAGGAAGTGATTTCAAGGCCAAATACTGTTACTAAATATCAGTGATTTGACTGAGCTTTGCAGGAGAGTAGAGAAGCAGGGGAATAGGAAGTATTCCAGGCATGATTCAGGAGAAAATAGTACATAGCGCGAAACAGATGAATATAGTTTGTATGGCAATGGATGCGAGAAGAAAGGTGTAGGGTAGAAATAATGCAAGGGGTGGTGTGAAGAAGGAAGTACAGATATAAGCAAAGCTGGATAAAATGAGGAAAATGATAGGGCACAGCACTTTGGGGAGGTTGTAAGACGGGAAGGGTGTGCAAATGTAAGTGAATGAGCGGTGGTATTGGGTGGGGAAATAGTAGTAAGGATGTGAAGGTTGATGGCTCATTTGGGCTAGTGTAAAGCATGAATAAGGCGTCAGCCAAATGTGCATAACGGAACCATTTTTGTGGTTAGTGGTAAGGCCAGATAAACTCGAGTAGAATCGTCAAAGGTTCAAATCACCGTATAAAGGCCCAAACAGGATGAAGTTCCTCCCAAAGAATACACACCAGCAAGCAATGCAATTATGGAAACAAAAATTAACCCTGTAATCCAGGATTTGATTGGGGGTTATCAGTGTCTAGATGACTTATACATCAACTGGGGTTTTATAATTTGACCCCCCATCCCTCCATACCTCATGAGGTATACGGAGAAAATGGGCACTTTTGCTGATGCAAGCCCGTATGGTGGTCAGACGAGTGAGGGGAGTTGCGGTGACACAACCTGGTTTGTGTGGGAGATATTATTTCTTAGCATGGAATTTGTGTGCAGGAAAACCATTATTTAAGTTATTATATGTAGTGGTAAAAATGTTTTTAAAGAGGCCAGGTTAAGGTTATTTTCCTAGAGCAACAAATGACTGACCATTTGCTACAACAATTTCTTCCAAACAGACTATTTTGTAATAAAATAGTTGCCACTTCTTCTGTCATAGCCAAAGAGGCGCTTGTCTTTCAAAGTCATAGGAACCTTGGCCAGGCTATTTGACTATAAGGAAGAATGTTGCTCTGGCCCATAGTGCGCATGAAGGTCATTAACCATGTTAGAGATGGACTTGCGGGTAGCGTTATAGACCTCGACAGTAGGGGCTCTGTCCAGGGTGATCCGCAGCCCCATGCGCAAAGTATTAATGTTCGTTGTGTGAAGGAGTTTGGTAGCTTAGATCATGGGAGGATGCACATCCTTTGTTGGTGCCTCTGAACCTCCAAACCTCACAATGGTTTTAAGAGGACAAATGCATTCAACCGATTTAATCTCGGCATCAATAGCATAGTGATTGCAATCTTACTAATCCGTGTTGAGTTGACTGATAAGTCTCTCACATTTAAACCCATTATGGCATGTTGTACCTTACCCTTGTAACCTCAGTTTGCATAAGCATTCTTCTGAAATTGAGTACTCTTGTAGCTTCTCGGCTGGAGATCTTTTAAAATCTGTGGCTAAACCTCAAAATCACTTTCAGAGAACCTAAGCCTTGCAACTGATCACTAACTGAAAGCAATTGTTGTAAATCCCCAGCGCTCCCCGGATTCCAACACCGACAACTCCGCGCTGTAGAAGATTCTAGAAAGAGCGGAGATATCCCCATGGCCGGACAAGCGGTGATTGGTGCGAGAAGATATGTTGATGATTGACCGGACGGGGTAGAAAAGAGGTGAAAGCGGGGCAGTGAACATTGAGTGATATCTTCTGGAAATGGCGTGAGAGTGTTGAGAAGATTCGTCGAAGACTGAAGAATTATTGAGTATTTAAAGACTCCTCTCTGCCCGTCATTGTAGAGAGCCAGGTCAAGAAACAAGTTATAAGTTAGTCTTTGATATCATCGTTTGCATTCCCAAACCACGCCTCTGTGTCAACAGTACAACTTCTTTCGCAACATTTGTAGAGGTTATAAGCCAGAGACCATTCAATACCTACGATATCAATCTTCCAACTGATTTCCCGGTGCGAGAATGTCTGCCACAAGTGGAGCAACATCTGTAATGACCCTATAGATAGGGAGCTACAGTGGACTAAACTCACATCTTTCTCGTCCGCTCCACCTCCAGCGATTGAAATCTCAACACCATGGGAAATCATCGTGAGAGTGTCCTTCGCCTCTGGCCTCCCCTGATGGCTTCTGCCTAGGAGTGCCACGCACCCGTCTTCCCTTTCCTCTCTCTGGGGTCTCTGGCCTCCCCTCCCACGGGGTTCTTGATTCTGTCTTCGTTTAGCTTGCTGGCGTTGATGTTTCTCCCCCTTACCCCGCATTTCGCGACGCGTCTCGCTTAGCGACTTGCACGGTCGGCAACCCTCTTTCTATCGTCAACACACGGTCGCAGTCTCGGGCTATCGGTGAAGTAGTTGCCCTGGTGGCCCTGCTCTCTGGTATCGCACTCCCTCCTGAGTTGCTCGGTTGGTACGGTCGGCATTCGAAAAATCGTGACCCTGTCTCGGTCCTCCGTGTTCGTACTTCTTGGTTACTGGCGAGCCTTCCCTCTCCCGCTTCCCACGCGTTAGATCCGCTGGCACCGTACTGCTGCATCTAGCTGGCACCTTACTGCCTCCTCCTCTCCCCTCTGCCTTTGGCCTCCCTCTCGTCCGGGATCCTTTCCGGTAGTGACGCTCTCTCTCCTGTAACAAGGGACCACATGAGAGACGCGGTAATTTCGTCCGGTCGGCCCTTGGCCTATCCGCTGTGGCTGGCATCCCCTCTGCTGAGTGGCTCTCCTCGCTGGGTGACTCCCCTCGTCCTTCTCCCTCTCCCGCAATTTACTCTACGGTCGCAACCTGTGGTGGTTACGGTATTCCATGGTATAGCACTACCTCCTTGGATGTTCCTAAAGTCTGCCGCTCGCCGAATACTGGGGACAGTCCGTCCCCGACCCGCTCGCCCCTGTAGCCCTTTGGGGTTTGGGGTTAAGTACGTTTTTCCGTTAGGGCAACCGGCAACAGTAGTTTTATCCTTTCCGCTCCGTCGGCCCTGGGCCGTAAGATTTTCTTTCTTTTGTTTTGGGGGGCCTGCTGAAGGGTTTCTTTGCTCCTGTACATCTTTGTGTTGGTTTTCTTCGTGTTTGGCTTTCCTATGCTTTCCTCCCCATTAGTTTAGGCTGGTGGCTGGTGTGCGGTTAGGCCCATACCATAGGGTCTTGGGAGTACGGTTTCGGTCTTCATGTTTGATTGCTTGCTTGAGGGTGGGGGGTATTTGTTTGTCCCATGACGAGGTGAAGCGGGCCGTTGGATTGTTTTATAGTTTTGTTTCGGCCATAGCTAGCGCTCCATGCTGTTTCTTGTACTTAACAACGAAT
>Ga0307513_10005060_pt1 | contig 17454 bp, 19 predicted proteins | sample 15_EM_MG_FD_202174 | JGI IMG/M metagenome (GOLD analysis project Ga0307513, IMG submission 202174) | Populus trichocarpa ectomycorrhiza microbial communities from riparian zone in the Pacific Northwest, United States - 15_EM | ecosystem: Host-associated > Plants > Roots > Unclassified | place... | reverse complement strand
TTCCCTCAGGCCGTCGCGTTCCGGATCGGGTCCTTGACCCGCATGAAGAACGACTTGGAACGCCAGCCCTTTGTGCAGGTCTGTCGAGGTCAGGAGAAGTCATGATCATGTCCCGGGCGATCGTTCGTTCCGTGGTCGCAGCCGCGCCGCTGGGTGCTGAAGCGATGGCGGCCCGCCCCGGGCCCCGCGGTCGCTCCGCCAGCGCTCGAGCACGGCGTACAGGCGGCCAACACCATGGTTGCGCTCAAGAAATTCGAAGGGCTCTCACAGGAATCAGACTGAGACGGGTGATGCCTGACCCGGCCGGACAGTACGTCCGGCCGGCCGGGCCCGCACTGGATATCCGTCTCCAGCCTGCCTCGCGCCGCGACGAGTGAGCTTCGACCGAAGCGTCACAGCCGCCGTGCACCGTCTCAAGCGATGTTTGTCTGCTGCGCACTACGGTCCTGCGGCTCATGTGCTGCCGGTCAACGAACGGCACTGACCGACGTCGACGCGGCGACAGCAGGCACCGCCCGCCGGGGCTCCGGATCTTGAGGACCGGGCTTCACCTCGGCGAGGACGACGGCGTTGGGCTTCTTCGGGATCTCCGGAGGACCCTTTGGCGGTGTCGGGCCTCCCATCGAGACGACGACCACCGCGATGAGTGATAGCAGCGGCACGGTACGACTTGGTGAAAGTCTCATATGCGGTGGGCGTTCCAACCCGTTCCATGAGACGTCCGCTGGCCGTGACGCGAACTGCTCGGATGGGCCAGCCGATGGCAAGCGGCACGCTCGTCCTCGCTGACGGCAGGGAACGGCGCTCGGTCAGACCAGAACCTGGTTGTGGTTTCGTCCCTCGATCCCGCACAGGTACGACGAATCCACCGGGCGCAGGCGCTTTCCGGTGCCGCCGCGGAACCGGATCCAGCGGCAGAGGCGTGAACAGCGCTGACCACTATTCCGATGATCCCGACCGTCACGGCCAGTCATCCGGCGGCGCTGTGAACTGCTCTGTGGTGACGTCTTCGCCATTGTGTCCTCCAGAAGCGTGGTGCTGGCCGTCCAGGTGCCCAGGTGCCGCGTTTGGGCCGCTACTGGCAGCGCAGGAGTTGTTCGAGCTTGGTGCGGCAGGCCAGCAGTGTCGGCTGAGTCTCGGCAACGACCGCTTCAAGGACCTCGATCGCCTGACGCACGTGCGTGATCGCCTCGCCAATGTTCCCAAGGGTTTGTGCGCAGCAGGCCAGGTTGTACAGGGTGATCGCGAGGTCGGGGTTTTGCGGACCGAGCACCGCACGCTTGATGGTGGCCGCTCGCCCCAGCGTCCTTTCAGCAGCGGCGACATCGCCGTCCCGGTACTGAAGTGAGCCGAGATTATGCAATGCCACGCCAATCTCATGGTCCACCGGACCATGGCCCTGCTCATAGTCCCGCAGCACGTCGTCAAGCAACGCCCGCGCTTCGCTGAGCTTGCCGACATCGATCAGAATGGCCGCCAAAGCAGCACGGTCTGCGGCAAGAGCCGGCGGGTCGACTTCGTCGAGTGCTTCGCGGATGGCGACGCCCCGGCGGGCAATGGGCTCCGCAGCCCGGGCGTCCCCCCGTGCGTGAGCCAGTCCTGCGAGATTGTGGAGTATCGCCGCGACGTTGGCGCTCGCAGGTGCGCCGCTGGACTCATGGATGGCAAGCGCCCGCCGGTAGAGCTCCTCTGCCTCGACGAAGTTACCTCGATACTTGCCAATGATCCCCAATTCGTTCAGGAGCACCGCAAGCTCGAGGGCATCTGGTCCCAGCATGACCTCAACCGCGGCGATTCCCTCGCGGGCCAGCTTCTCGGCGAGAAGATAGTCCCCCGCCTCACGACGAGAGCGCACATACCCAACGAACCCGTCATACGCCACGACCGGGTCCGGCCGCGCTCCGCCGGCGCTCTTCACGACACTGCCATGCCCGTATCGCCAATCCCTTGTCACCGCCCGGCGCACGTCCGGTGTTTGCGTCAACGTCTCAGGTGAGAAGTACTTGGTTGTGCTGGCAGGATTCGCCGCACAGGGCGACGTTCGTCGCGCTGTCCGGCGGGCCGCTCGATGTCGGCAGTGCTCCGCCCGCGAGCGCCGCAGCCACGACGAGCATCACCGCCAGCGCCCGCCACCGATCACCTTCAGGAATCTTGACCGCCACCATCGGCACTCTCTCCAACCGCTCTGCGAACACGAATCAGGTTCTTGGCCTAGCCGTTCCATGCCGTTCCATGCGAGATCGCGCGCAAAGCGCGACATCCTGGCGTTGGGTCGCACCCTGGCGATGGACGGGGCGTTGCTGGCCCGCCGTAGATCTTGGTGGCTGCTGGTCAGCGGTCGGTTGGCAGGCTGAGGATGGCCTTCTCGCGGTCGGCTTGGGTGGGCAGGCTGTCGAAAGGCCGAGGGCTAACTGCGATGGTGCTTGGCAGGGCGTTACTGCTGGCCGGTCGCGTCGGTCAGTGTGGATGTGCCGGCAGAACCCGAGATGGAACGGCGTGGAACGCCTTCATAGGGAAGGAACGTCACCCCAAGGAGGAGAAGTGCGAATTCGTCAGATGCTGTTCCGCGGTGCGCTCGCGGTTGGGCTCGCAGGCGCGGCCGTTGGTGTCACCGCAGGGACGGCCCAGGCCACACCGAGCTGCGCCGGCCTTTGGAGCCAGCACAACTACTTCTTCGGACTCTCGGAGGCCTATGGGCGCATCGCCCAAGAACAGTTCAACATCGGCAACGTCATCCAAGCGGCTCACTACATCGGCGACTCAAATTATTACTTCGGCCTGGCCTCGAACCTTGGGGAGCAGTTCAGGGCGGCCAGCTGCCAGGAGCCGTAAACCGGTACGACGCGAACGACGTGTCGCCCTTCGGCTTGGTCGCCCGTCCTTGCCCGTTGTTCGAGTGGCCGGACGACGGGGTGGAGTGAGTTGTACGGCTGATCGGCAGCCGCCCGGTGATCGTGATCTGGCTCTGCTTGCAGCCGGCCAGGAGACCGGTTTCTGGGACGAGCAGGGCATCCCGGCTGCGTGGCCCGAGGACTTCGAGGAATGGACGCAGAGCGGCGGCGGACCCGTCGCTGGAGTGGGGCTCGGACTCGACGGCTCAGCCGGTGCGCGTCATGGCGAGGGTCCGGTGGCATGGCGACGGGGCGGCGCCCTGGTGGGTGCCGCCCTGTCGGGGCGTTGCTGGTGCGCTGGGTCAGCGTTTGCCGCGGCTGCCCCCTGCTGGTGGCGTTGCTGGCATCGCTGGGGGCGGCAGCCGTGGTGCTGGTGGTGCTGTGCAGTCGGTAGGAGTCGGTGCCGGTCTCGATGATGTGGGCTTGGTAGGTGAGCCGGTCAAGGATGGCGTTGCACAGACGTGGGTCGGTGAAGGTCCGGTTCCATTCGGAGAACGGCGCGTTCGAGGCGATCGCGATGGCGCGGCGTTCTTCGCGGTCGGTGAAGCTCTGGAACAGCAGCTTCGCGCCGGCCTTGTCCAGGTCGAGGTATCCGAACTCGTCGAGGCAAAGCAGGTCGCAGCGCCCGTAGCGGGTGAGGACCTTGGTCAGCTGCCGTTCGTCGGCGGCTTCGGCCAGTTCGTTGACCAGGTTCGCGGTGGTGGAGTAGCGGACCTTGTAGCCGGCCTCGGCGACGGCGGTGCCCAGGCCGATGAGTAGGTGGCTCTTGCCGGTTCCGGAGTCCCCGATCAGGCAGAGCGGTTGCCCGCTCAGAACCCAGGCGGGGTCGCAGAGGGTGTTGACCTGCTCGGGCGCGATGTTCGGGTTGGCGCCGTAGTCGAAGTCCTCGATGCGCTTGGGTCGCGGGAAGTTCGCCTCGCGGACCATCCGCAGCTTGCGGCGGTCATCGCGGTGGGCGACCTCGGTGGCCAGCAGGTCGGGCGAGGAACTCCTTGTAACTGGAACGTTCGCGCAGGGCGTGCTCGATGGCTTCTTTGTAGCCATCACGCACCGTGGGCAGGTGCAGGGTCCGCGCCGCCTGGTCGATCGCGGCATCGATCGGATCCTGGCCCGGCGCGACCACGCGTTAGCGCTGTGGCTGACGAACCGGGCCGCTGTGGGTGGTCACGACCGGTGGGCGGGCCGTGTCGATTGCTGAGCTCATGCGGTGCCTTTCGAGGTTCGCAGCCTCAGCAGTCGGTCATAGACAGCCACTGACGGCAGGGGACGGGAATCTTCAGGGAGGGGGCGGGTTCGTTGACCGCCGACTGGCAGGGTGATCACGTTCGTGTCGTTCTGCCCTGACGACTCAGTGAGCTCGAGCGTGCTGTCGGGCGCACCGGTTGCCCCGGTCCGCTCGGCGATCTCGGCAAGGACCTCGTCATCAAGCAGCCCATCGCGGGCCGGCTTGGCCTTGCGAGCCTCGATCGCGACCAGCTCCGGGCTGCTGGTCCCGGCCTGCAGAGCGGCCCGGATGCCAGCCAGCACCGCCTCGACCGGCATCCGCCGGTGCAGCAGGAGCACTTCGATCAGTGCCCGGGTGCCGGCGGCCTCCCCGTGAGCGACCCGGGCCGCGGACCAGAACGTCTCGTGCGCCTCGGTGAAAGTGCCGGCGGCGCGGGCCGCTGCCAGGCCGGTCGATCCGGCCAGCGCCCCGGGGCGCACCATCAGGATCTCCAGGTAGTGATCGAGGTCGTCGCGGTAGTGGTAGCGGCGGGTCAGGCGCGGGTGGCGGGCCACGACCTGGTGACGCTCGAACACCATCAGCTCGTTCGCGCGCAGGCTGACACGGACCTTGCGCCCGATGAACCGGGCCGGCACCGAGTAGTAGCTCTGACGCACCACGATCCGTGAATCGCGCCGCACGGTGGGCGTCAGCGTGATCCCGCAGTCGAAGTCCTCGCCGGGCAGCGGCGCCAGCAGTTCCTGCTCGTGCGCGAAGTTGAACCCGATGCTGGTGTTCGCGCCGTGGACATGCCGGTCGTCCTCGTCCTAGTCGATCGCGGCGATTCGCTCGTTGAGCTCATCAAGGGTGTCCACGCTTAGGACCGGGACTAGGTGAGTGCGCCGGAACCGCCCGCCCTCCTGCTCGACGCCGCCCTTCTCATGGGCCCCTTCCTGACCAGGGATGCAGTAGAACGCATCGAACCCGTATTCTCTGAACTCGATCAACCATGTTGAGAGGCAATGCTTTTGTGCCTTTGGATGGATCGTGGAGCTTGGTGAGGGGCCCCTGGATCAGGTGTTCTTACTGCGCTGCGGTCGATTTCGGGGTTCGGGTCGGGATGCCGAGGTTCACGATGTTAGCGGTGGGGCGGCGGTCGACCTGGGCGAGTTTGTCCTGGGCTCCGGCAAGGCTGATCTGGAGGCCTTCGACTTCGCCGTGCCAGCCTTCGCGTTCGGCTTCGGCGATGCGGTCGATGAGGTTGTCGCGGATCTCGACCAGACGAGGGCGTTGCTGGGGGTCGGGCCAGAGCATCGGGCAACGCACGCAGGCGTGTTCGTGGATGCATGGAGTGGAGAACGCGCGGGCGCAGGTGCCGGTGGAGACCTTGCGGCGTTCGAAATGGCCGAGGAATTCCTGCCACTCGGTGTCGGAGGGAGCACGGTATTCCTCGCTGGGGCGCAGGGCCCGGCGTCGGGCCAGGAACGCGAGGTGAGCGGTGATGGCTTCCTGTGGATAGACGGCTTTATACCCGAGAGTGACGTTGATGTCCCGGTGACCGGCGATGACCTGGGCGATGTGAGGCGGAAGACCGTTGAGAATGGCGTCGGTGATGAACATCCTTCGGAAGTCGTGGGGGGTGTAGTGAAGTGGCTCATCGTTGACGGGGTCGGTCAGGCCGGTGTGGGTCAGGGCATCGGTGAGTAGATCCCGGACCCGGCTGGGGGTGATCGCTCGGTTCTCGGTGCCGATGCGGTGTTGGAACAGTCGCGGTGCCGGCGCGCACCAGAGCCGTTCGTGACCGTCGTAGGCCCTGATCAGGGGGACAGCCCCGTCGCGTTCGCGGATCCGCAGGATGATCGCGGCGAAGACCTCGGCGAGGTCGGGGCTGATGACCAGGAGTCGTTCGGCGTCGGTCTTGGACGGCAGGATCTGCAGCAGCGGAACGAGTTCCCCGGTGGTGGGAAGGCGATACTGCACGAGGCTGTGGTGGCTGAGCTCGGTGAGTTCCTCGACGCGTATGCCGGTGGCGCGCAGAACCTCGACGCTCGCCCAGGCCCAGAAGGCGTGGTCTTCTTCGCGGGTCAGGTCGCGGCGTTTCCCGGTGGCCGGGTCATCGGCCCAGACCTTGGTGGGGTCAGAGCGCAGGCCCACGATGGATCGCACGAGCGTTGTTCCTGAGCAGGTGAAGGTTTCACCTGGTGCCGATCGGCGGGCGACCTCGAGCAGCGCCTGGGTTTCGGTGCGTTGCTGATGGACGCTGCGCACGACGACGGGCAGGACGGGCAACCGTTCACGGGTGCGTGCGTCCATCCGGGACTTGCGGTGGCGTTTGTCCTTGCGCCGGTTGATTTCTTCCTCTCCGACCGGGCAGGGCGCCACCCAAGGGCTCCACCGGCTGGGGTCCTCGACTGCCCAGCAGGCCAGGTCGAGGTAGAAGGCGCGCACGGGGGTCAGGCATTCGCGGTAGTTGATTCTGGGGACCTCGGCCCGGGTCTTCGTGCCGTCCGCATCGGTGATCGTCTTGGTCGTGGTGCGGAGGCGATGCTTCCAGGCGTCCGCGACGTCGCGCGGCAAGTTCAGGGTGCTGATGCCGGGATGGTGGGCTTCGATGTCAGCCCAGAACAGCTTGCCGAGCATGTTCGCCAAGGAGTACAGGCTGCGGTAGTCGAGGGCGGGTTGGCGTTCACGCAGGTAGTCGACCAGCAGGTCCCGGACCGGCCGGCACGTCAGTTGATACCGGTCGAGGAGTTCCTCCGGTGTTCGCTGGCCGAGGCTGCGAGCTTCCCGCAGCGTTGTCGGAGCCTGGGCACCGAAAACGCCCATCTGGTGCAGCAGTCGATAGAGCAGTGACCGCCCGCCGGCCATGCTGACCCGGAACTCGTCCTGGGCGTCGAACAGTTCCAGGACGTCCCCGAGGGTGATCTGCTCGATCGTGCCGCCCTTGGCGGCCAGGATCAGCGCGCACCGGTAGAGGGCCTGGGTGCAGGCCAGGTCCGAGACGCTGGGATCGCTCTCACACAGAGCCGTGAGTCGCGCGAATCCCTCCGGATCCCGCAGCGTGCTCAGGTGCCGGGCCATCGACTTCTTCCCGCCCGTGCCGCCCATCAGCCACCCCAGCGAGGGACGGATGACGTCGGCGGCGATCACGACCGGCAGCGCCTCGGCCATCGCTTCCAGCCGGGTTTTCCCGAAATGATCTCGCTCGTGCAGCCAGGACTCAGCGGTCTGCCGCCAGGTGGCGGCGGCGGTGTCGGCTCCGCTGGCCAGCCAGCGTTCCTGCCAGGTCGTCCCCGGCTGATCGCCGAGCCAGGCCAGCACCAGACGCAGGCCCAGCGCACGATGGCTGCGGCTTTTCACGTTGGCCTGAACGAACGACGTCACCATCAGACGCTGCAGAATGTCCTGCCCATCGGCCTGGCTGGCGGGCCACACCCTCGGCAGCGTTCGCGCAGGAAACCTCATCGGCCCGCTCAACCGCCCAGGCGGTGGCTTTGTCGCGGTGGGCTCGACGGTCAGTGCGTTTTCGATGGCGACGCTCACGAGCCGGCCGTCCCGAAGAGGACATTCAAGGTCGCGGACTGATACCCGGGCGCCGGCAACGGCTCGACCTTTTCGGTTGCCCGCCGGGTAATTTCGGCGTGATGGGCCAGCAACCGGCGGATCACGTCCTCCTTGCGGGGAGTCAAATACAGCTGAGTTGTGGTCAGCAGCGCGTGACCAAGGACAAGCTGGACGTCGGTCAGAGGAAGCGCCGGGTCCTCAGCCATCCGATAGGCGGCGGTATGGCGCAGGGAATGCAGGGTCGCTGTCGTGCCGGCCGCTGCGTTCACCCGCTCGAACATCCGATGCACCGCGTGATACGTCAGCGGGCGAGCCGGTTTGCGGCGGGTCCACCACAACGGCTGACGGCGACCGGCCGGAATCGCCTCGTCCATCTCCAGCTGAGCCAACCTCAACCAGACGAACGCGTCGCTGGAGGCCGGCAGTTGCTGCGCGGCACCGCTCCCTTTCCGGATCACGGTGATCAGCTGACGGCCCGGATCGACACCACCGCGGGTGACCGACAGCAACTCCGACGCCCGAGCCCCGGTGGAGACATAGAACGCGACCAGCGCCCGGTCACGGTGCGACGGTAACCGCGCGAAGATCTCGTTGAACTCCTCATCCGGGACGCTGCGCGGGATCCGGGTGGCGACCTTCGGACGATACAAGCCCGTGCGTTCGTTCCGATAAGGCTCCATCGGATTGTGATGGGCATGAGCGCGCCGGCCCCGTCGAGCACGATCCAGCGGGAACGGATTCAGAATCGGCCCGCTGCCCTCATCACGGTGGAAGTCGTAGAACCCCCGCAGCACCGTTTCACTATGAGCCAGCACCGACACCGAATACGCCTGACCCGAAACAGTATTCGCCTCAGTAACCGCACCCTGATCGCGGTCACGCCAATGCGGGCGGACCGGCTTCCCGCTCACCTGCAACCACCGGCAGAAATCACGGGCATCGGCCCGGGTGGCCCGGTCCCAGCCGATCTGAACCGCCCACAGGAACCGCAACCAGCGCAGCAGGTCCATCCCATACGACCGCAGCGTTGAGACCGACCGACCCGAGGCCTGCAACTCAGCGAAGAACGCCGAGACCCCCTGGACCTCGAGCCCGTCCCCGCCGATCAACCGATACGGCATCCACGCCTCACCCGTCGCGACCAGCGCACCGACCTGCGGCACGACGATCACAGCACGATCGGCGGTCCCCCGTTCTTCATCCACGCCAGTCAGTGTTCACCGCTCCACCCACCGACACGACGACCGACACGCCAGGGCCCTGACCAGCAGTTATCCCGCCCGTAGTTCAGTCAACAGGTAGTGCGAACGGAACGCCGTCCACATCTGTGACTCCACCCGAGTGCGCCCGAAACAGACCCGGTTGACCGCCGGTTTCAGGTTGTCGTAACGGATGTGGCGCGTGGGCACCCCGCCCAGGACCTTGAACGCTTCCACGTGGCCCTGCATGAACGCTTCCTGACTCTCGGAAACGTAGACGCGATGCACTGCCTTACCGGAGTACGACAGCGCAGCGTGAACAGGTGACACTGCACCGGTTCTCCGGCCAACCGGACCCACACATCGGCGAAGTCGACCTCCGCCTCAGCACCCGGCGCATGCAACTGCGGGACGGTGCCCTCCAGGTGAACCCGTCCCTCGCGGGGTTCGGCGAGGATCTCGGCCCGCCGCCACTGCACGTAGTCACAGACCGTGGAGTAGCTCACCTGGTCGAAGTCATGCTCGACCACCAGCCGGTCATAGATCCGCCGGACCGTATGACGCTGCTTCCGTGGCGCTTTCACGTCCTCGCGCAGCATCGCGTCGATCCAGCCCATTGCCGGCGCCAGTACCCGAGTCCGCGACCTCACCGGCTTCTTCCGCGCAGGAGGCATCGCCGACTCGATCGCCGCACGCACCGTCCGGCGGTGCACGCCATACCGCTCAGCCAGCGTCCGCAGCGAAACCTGCGGATCCAACCGGCGATCCCGGCGAATCAACTCGAACAACTCGACACGCGACAACGTCACAACGGCCTCCCGACATGACCGACGAGGCCGAGATTCCCACATCCCAGACCGCACCGCCCACCACCGCCAGTGACTCGGCGTGTCTCGACGCACGCAATTCGTAGCCGGAGGTGGGGCCAAAACAAGTGCTTACAAACACCCTGTGGAACGACAGGCCAACAGCCGCACCTGAACTGTCATAGGCAGACGTTCTCGACGCCGCCACAAGTCATGGGCGTCAAGACCGAGCGAGTGTTCAACTGCTCCTCGCTGCAGCACACCGTCAACCCGGGCCGGCCCGGCGATCGCCGCGAGTTGTGCGCGGGATCCCGGGCCGGCTCTGGTGATGTGCAGTCCTGGTGATGCTTCAGCTCGGTTGTGTTGCCCTCTCAGCTTTGGCAGGGGCAGCGCCGCAAAGAGGGTCACGACCCCACCGCGTAGCGCAGCCACCGGACCGGCGGGCGGGTCCTGGTCCATGACCTGACCGTTCTCGAACGCGCACCCAGGGTCCTCGACCGAGGCGACATTCGGGGTGAGTCCCGCCGCGGTCAACCGTGCGGAAGCCGCCTGATAGCTCAGGTTCCGCACATCGGGTGCCGACTGCCGGCTGTGTGCCGGTGTCTCAGTGGTCGGACTCGGGGTGAGGAATACCTGCCCGTCGGCGCTCACGTCACACCTGCCGTCGCCGTTGCTATCACCCAGCGTCACCTGGCCCACCGTCTTCATGGACTGGTTGAGGTAGACCCATCGTTGGGTGCTGCTGGAGAAGTACCACCAGGTCTCACCGGTCGCCAAGAAATTATCGCCCCGTCCGTCACGGTCGAAGTCACAGCCGGTCCGTTGCGCCGTCGCGAAGTTGAACCTGAACTTGTTACCCGCCTGCGCCAGGCCGACCTCGTTCTCATGAATCGCACTCGGCGCGTTCGAGAGAGCGAACACGTTGCGGTAGACGTCCATCCCGTTGGATGGCGTACCCCGCAACTTGATGGCGTAGTCCCTCTTGTAGAGGACCGTGTTGTACGCGATATCGAAGAACTCCCCGGCGGGCCCACACTGAGACGCAATGCAGTCCCGACCGTGCACGTCGATGACGTGAGTCGATGTCCTGCCGGGCGAACTACTGTTCGTCCCACCTAAGGTGAGGATGAGGTTGCGGTAGAACAAATACCCGGTGCCGGGCTGAAAACCGGCGGTCACGTGGTGGCGATTGTCGTCGAACGTGTTCCGCTCGATCAGCGCGTACCCGCCATGGACCACCTCCACGCCATAGCCCGCGCCGTGGCCCGCAATTGGGTTATTCTCGCTCGTGGGGTGATTGTTCCCGTAAATGAAATTGTCGTGGATCCATACGGAACCGGCGTTGTCCATGCCGAGCCGGTTCTGGCTGTCCTGAACCGACACTGCGGCACCCTGTCGAAATGCCGGATCGGGCTGGATCGTCGGGATGGTGTAGAGCCCGGCCTGTCACCGGGTCGAAGACATGCACCCGGCTGACGTCCACCGCGATCGCCGGAATCCCGGGGACACCCGGCATCGGCGCCTACCATGGAACACATGACCGACGGCGTATCCACCAGGCGCGAGAGTGCCGCATGACTGCTCAGCCGATCGACCCGCCCGCTCGCCCGGACATCGGGGCGTACGAGATGATCCACCTCGGCGGTCAGGCTGCTGTTGTCGTTCCGGTGGCCGACTTCCGGCGCCTGCGGGCCCTGGAGGCAGCCGCGAGCCAGGAAGCACTCCAGGACGCCGCGGCGCTGCAGGAGTGGCGCGAACGCAAGGCCAACGGCCAGGCCACATCCGTGCCCGCGGACGAGGTGCGCAGGCGCCTCGATCTGCTCCGGTGACTCGGCAGCTCCACGTCGACGAAACGGCTCTCGATCAGGCCGCCGGGTTCCTCACCGACGATCCGCCTGGCCTGCGCACTGTCCTGGATGCCGTCGACCACCTGGTCGCCGATCCGCGGCACAGGCGGATCGTTTCCGTTCGGTTCACCCGAGGTGCGCCGGCTGCGGGTCGGCCGCTACCGGGTGCTGTACGAGATCACCGACGACGAGGTCTCGATCGTCCGCATCGCCCGCGTCGAAGCCACTGGCTGACGTCGCGGTCATCGAACAGAGTGGCGGCAAGCGACTCAGATTCCCACCGCGGCCAGGCTCGTCGGCATTGCCGTCACCGTGGCGCTGTGCTGGGCCCTGCCCCTGCTCGGATGGACGGCTCGCGGTGGCCTTCCTGCTGACCGACCTCTACCTCGGCGACTTCCAGCGCCAACGCGACGCCGCCACCCAGGACGCCGCCACCCGGGAGGCAGCCCTGAACGGAACCCTCTGACCTGAGTGTCCTGACTATTTTGATCTTGAGGCCATACCGACCACGGTACACGTCTCTGACCTGCAGCGATCCCACCCGCAGCTCCGAAACACACTGTCCGACGTCCATGATCCGCAGGAGCCCTGTCGGCGCTGAACCACGCGGTGACCGCGTGCCAGGCCGTGCCACCGGACACTCTGATTCCAGAGACTTGAACACAACTTCTCTCCGATAAAGAAGAGACCAAAGGTTCAAATCCACGTAGATCCACCACGTGCGTGCAGGTCAGGGGCCCAGTTTCGGGGACAACGGAACCGCCTTCAAGAGCATCATTTCGTAGTTTTTCCGTACTTCCTATCGACGTCAGCCGGTTCCGGCCGCACGGTGGCGAGCTCTGAACCGTCCAGACGGTCCGTGTGCCTGCTGCGTCATTGACATCGTTAGGCCTTTCCAACAGTGACAACACATGCGAGGCCGTGGCCCGAGGGCGACGATGCGATCTCCGGCCCGGATGCTCGAGATCGCCACCCTCGGGCGCGCACGGTGCCATTCCAGGGCTTGGGTGCTGACCTGCGGTGATTCGCTGGGCATCTGGGCCAGTCACCGGATGAGAAGAAGGTCGAGGTCGCGCTCCTACGCCCTCAGATCGCGGTCCTGACACGTCAGGTGACTCGTCCTCGGTTCACCCCACCGACCGGCGAACGGTTCAGCCTTCCCACACCATGCGGCTGAGTCGGCTAACGTCGAGAGAAACCACGGAAAAACTACGGGAAGAAGATCTTGAACCCAGTCGCGATACCTTCAAAAACAGCATCTGACCTGCGCGTTCGTGGTGGGCCTAAGAGGACTTGAACCTCTGACCTCTTCCTTATCAGGGCGGTGTTGAGCCGATTTCGGAAGCGCTTTTGCCGCTCTGAACTGGGGCGGAGCGATGTCCGGCCCTAGCTCTTCACCCCTATTTACCCCGGTTGTCCTCTGTCACCTAGGGCCGCTGTAGGGCCGCCCGTAGGGCCAGGTCGGCCGGCGGCCCGGGGGGCTACAGTGCCTTGCTCAATGTCGGCCGGGGCACCTGGTCGGGAACGTCTGCCGAGACGGCTGTGCCCCATGGTCCGGCTTGGACCCGTGGACTCGCGGAATGGCCATGACGCAGCGACGGCTTTGCCGTCGCGACCCTGAGACCAGCGCCAGAAGAATCGGCTGCTAATTCAGCCCCGCCGCGATATGCCGCCGCTCGTCTATGCGGAATGCCGGCTGGCCGAAAGAGACGTGCGGTCAAAGGGAGCGACCTTCGACCGCACGCTTTCAGTGGCTCTGGAACTTCGCGCTGAGTAAATCCGTCCAAGACTGCGGCATAATGGTGCCGTGGACACCAAATGGGCACTCGGGGAGATCGACAATTTTCTAGCTCTTACAAAGATGCGTCGACCGACAAGTCAGCCAGGCGTGATCAGCGTTAGTGCGCGCCTTATCACTGCTGGCAATCAAACTGAGATCATAGCTTCCGCTCAGGTTGTGGAGCAGATATTCGACCGGGTTATTCGCGATTGGCGAACGCTCGTCTCGTCAGATGGAACCGAGACAGTCAATCGTTGGGTCCAGCACAGAGAGGCGGCTATGCGTGTTCGGACAGAAATCCTTCGCCAAGAGGAGGTACGGGAAAAACTCGGAGATAACGCACCTCTTCTGAGCGCAAGTCAGCTACACCCGTGGGTCTGGGATGGTGCCCGATCCCTATGGCAGAGCGCCCATTATCGCGAAGCGATAAGAGCGGGGTCGATCAAGCTGAATGCGGAGACCCAGAACAAAACTGGGCGGTTCGATGTAGTTGAAGCCGATCTTTTCAAGCAAGTGTTTACCGCCGATCCACCACAGCCGGGAAAGCCTCGCCTCAGGGTCCTGCCGGCCGATCAGTCGAAAACTTTTTTGAGCTTCACTCGCGGAGTGATGGCATATGCCGAGGGCTGCTATGCAGCAATTAGAAATCCAAGTAGCCACGCTATTCAAGACGAGATGCCAGAGGGGGAGGCACTGGAACAACTTGCGGCCTTTAGCGTACTTGCACGCTGGGTCGACAGTGCGACGGTCATTACAGCGACGGAAGTTTGATCGGAAGAGTCTGCTGCACAAATTCAGTAGATCTGACCTATTCGGGACCTTCCTCATGTGCCGCTGGAATGCTGAGTTCAATTTCCACAGCTAGTTCGTCCATGATGTCATTGAATGATCGATTCGTAGCGGCTGCTAAACGTCGAGCCATCAATGAGGCAAGTCGGGCCGCCGCGTACATGGTTTCCCGGACGCGCTTATCTTCAGGGCAGACGTTGACATCGATTCCAACAGACCGTGCCGCGTCGGACATTTCTGATGGGGACTCAGCCCGGATCAGCGCCAGTGCAGCACGGGGATGATCATAGTATCTGTATGCCATATGGGCATAATAGCGGCAATGATCAGATGGAGCCGCCACCGTGCACACGGCTACCGGGGTCAGTTCCGCGCGGTAGGACTTGATGACCTAGATCAGGACTTCTCGACCGAAGGATAGTGCCGCCGCTCATCCTCAGCCATTGAGAATTGTTCTGTTTCGCCTTGCTGAGTCAGGTGAGCTCATCTACGGTGAAAATAGCCTCTTCTGGCTTATCCATCGCCGATTTGACGTTTTCTGAAATCTTATCAATCAACTTAGCCCTGGCTATTCAAGGTGATCTTGGTCGTGGGGTGTCGTAAATACGAAAGGTGCTCCTGACCTGGGAGAATGGAGTTGCTGAGACAACATTCGACCAGAATCACGGAGCACCTTTCGCGTGGGCAACTTTAACGGATGGGCCGGCGATCTGCGGGTCGAGGTCGGCGGGCACGGGATCGTGTCGCACACCGGCAGCGTGGCGGTGCGGGCGCTGGCCGATCGCAGCGGCCTGACCGGGCGGCTCTCGTGCGCGACGGCCCGGCGGGGCTTCGAGCCCGTGCATGACCGGGGTCGGGTGCTGACTGATACGGCTGTGATGATCGCCGACGGTGGCCGGGTCCTCTCGGACCTGGCGGTGCTGCGGGATCAGGCAGAACTGTTCGGGCCGGTGGCTTCGGACCCGACGTTGTGGCGGACCCTGAACGCCGTCGACGGCCTCACCCGGGACAAGATCGCGACCGCCAGGGCCAAAACCCGTGTCCACGTGTGGAACCTGATCAGGCAACGCCACGGCGCCATCCCGGCCGCGAAGGTCGCCGACGCCGATCTGGGCAAGACGATCGTGGTCCGCCTGGACGCCTCGATCGTGCCCGCTCATTCTGAGAAGGCAATGGCAGCAGGGACGTTCAAAGGGAGCTGGGGTCATCACCCGCTCACAGCCTGGTGCGACAACACCCAAGAGTGCCTGGCGGTCAAGCTCCGCCCGGGCAACGCCGGCAGCAACACGGTCACCGACCACCTCGAGGTCCTGACCGCCGCGATCAACCAGATCCCCGCGTCCCACCGGCGGGACCTGCTGATCACCTGCGACGGTGCAGGCGCCACCAAAGACCTCCTCACCCACATCACCACCCTGAACGCCACCCCCGGACGGCGGGTCCACTACAGCGTCGGGTTCGACCTCGACGAACGAGCCCGCACCGCCATCCGCGCCGTCCCGAGAACCGCCTGGCAGCACGTCCTGAACACCGACGGCACACCCCGCGATCTCAAAGACGCCGGCGTCGTCGAACTCACCAGCCTCCTGCGGGAACGACCCCAACCCGGATCCAAGACCAGCCCGGACGCCCTGAAAGGCTGGCCGGACGATATGCGCATCATCGTCCGGCGCGAACGCCCCCATGCCGGCGCGCAGCTGTCGTTGTTCGAGGAAACCGACGGCTGGCGCTACCAACTCCTGGCCACCAACACGCCGCTACGCAGCCGGGGCCGGCTGGGGCAGATCGCGTTCCTGGAGGCCCGCCACCGCGTCCACGCCCGGGTCGAGGACCGGATCCGGACCGGGAAAGCCACCGGCCTGAACCACCTGCCCTCCAAGTCTTTTGACCTCAATCAGGCCTGGCTCCTGGCGGTGGGCATGGCCTGTGACCTGCTGGCCTGGTTGCGCCTGCTCTGCCTGTCCGGCGACCTGGCGGCCGCCGAGCCGAAGACCCTGCGCTACCGCCTCTTACACACCGCCGCGCGCCTGGTCCGAGGACAACGCCGCCGCACCATCCGCATCCCCGCAACCTGGCCCTGGGCCGACGACCTCCAAGCCTGTCTGACCGCGGCACTCAGCCTCCCGCCGCCGAACTGAGCACCAACCACCCGCCCCGACACCCCTGGAACCCAGCCCGTGGAACGGCGCCACCGACGCGACCGTCGGCCCACCGCCCACGCCCCGACCCCGACAACAGGAGGTGAAGATCAACAACCACCGACTACGCAAGCCGGCTTACCTGGGGCGCGAATGATCAGGGTTAGTGCCCCAGAATGGGTCTGATTTGTCGTAGTAGATGACGCGAATGTGGCGCAGGTCAAAGGGGACGTCGCCTTCGTCCGAGGAGACGAGAACCACAGGCTTTCCGAGAGCATGTGCCAAGCCAAGCTCGTAGTAGACGTTGGGGTTTCGAGTTGTCAGCTCAGCTACGAGAACTTCTGCTGCGCGAATTCCTCGCCAAACCTGATCCATTATTTTTCCAGCGCCAAATATTTCGGCATCTGCACGCACTGGACGGAGGCCTGCACTTTCTATTGCTGGTCTAAATATAGTTTCAAAGTAACCGCCGAAAGGTGGGCCAAAGGGCTGGACGACAAAGCACGACCCGGAAGAAATTCCGACGGTTTTCTTCGTGGAACGTCTATCTGCAAGCGCGATCTTCTTACCTTGTGAAGCTTCTTCAACCCCGAGGTCGAGGAGCTTTATGCGGTCTCCCACCTGTTCCATGAGTTCTGCAGCCTTCATAGATTCGGAGAAGATCTCCCGAAACTCGTCGACCTTATCTTTTGGAATTGCAAAGCTCTCGACGAGAGCATTTGCAAAGAACTGCTCATCCGGCAGGAACTCTCCGCGATAGTGGGTATAGACCTCGGAAAGGTCGGGAGCCCCCAAGACAGCCTCACGCAACGCATCACGTTCATCTGTAGCAGTTTGAGGTCTTAGAGCACGCTTAGCGCGATCAGTCGGCGTGAGTTTGCCGCCTAAGGATTCGAGGAATCCGTATTTCTTTGCTGAACTGACTTCGAGCTGGAAGGCTCCTGAATTTGAGCCGCCAAGAAACTTGGCAGCCTCCGCAGGCGTGCATGGGTGTCCCGCGTTCTGGTCGAGTATCACCTGGGGGATTCTCAGAGCACGTTTGACACCGTGTCGAGGAAACTTGGCCGGAGCGCTGAAGCCGGACGATTGTGCTGCGCGTTTTACTGAGGGCTTCTTGGTCGGCTTTTTGGCGATTGCCTTCGACGTTGCCTTGGCAGTACGTTTCCGAGCCGTCTTGGCCTTCGGCACGGTGACCGTGCGCGGACTAATTGCTTGTTGTGATTCGGTGGCCGGTAT